>ERZ842401.2984-NODE-2984-length-21684-cov-8.451246_pt1 | contig 21684 bp, 28 predicted proteins | sample MGYA00521270_ERZ842401 | MGnify/ENA primary metagenome ERZ842401 (study PRJEB31892, sample SAMEA3878208) | bioreactor metagenome | biome: Moose rumen | place: Sweden | collected 2011-10 | study: EMG produced TPA metagenomics assembly of the PRJEB12797 data set...
GAATGAGCGACGTCAGCTGAAGCTGCCGGGTTTTGAATGAAACTTTGTAAATAGACTATCTTTCAACATTTTCAAATTACTCATGTTCGGGGTGCGGCCACGCCGCCCGACCTTCCACCGTCCATTATGCCATGGCCGCCGCTTTGCCGGAGCGGGCAGAAGACGTGACCGCACCCTTTTTCTGTTGTTAACGGATTACTAACTATTAAATAAAAAATAATATGGGAATGGACAGCAAAAAGAAGGCACTTCTTAGTGAGATATTCGAGAGATTCACGTCAATTGTTGCCGAGCGTACGACGGCTGAAGGCCTCACAATGGCAGAGATTAATCACCTAATGGTTCACTTTGCATGCTTAGTCATCGCTACTGTGGCCCGAGTCATGGAAGCAGATCGGATCGATTCGTTCTTACAGGCCGTGATTGCGCAAATCAAAGTGAATTGTAGTGTAGGCACCGATCTCCGGATGCCCGACCTAAATTAACGCATAATTCATCATTCAAAATGAACAGTTATACCAAGACCCAGCGCACGGACCATACCGTGCGCATCGATACCCCTCTGGGGCACCGTATCTGGCTGGAGCGCCTCTTTGATGACACTGGGCGCATCCAGCTGCACACCAGCATCAGTCTGGCTGGCCACATGCTCTTCGTGGACGATATCAGCGAACTGCCCTACGTGACCGTGACCGCAGTGAAGAACCACGATAGGGAGCTGTCGCCGGACATCCGCAGCACCGTGGTGATGACCGCCCACACAGACCGCGCACTCTCCTGCCTGGTCGAGGATCTGACGGACATCTACGAAAACGAGTTCCATGAGCAGCAGAAGGCGGAACTCAGCGAGAAAGGAGGTGCCGTATGAAGATAGCTAAAGGTACCCGTGTGATGGTGTTGGCCACGGGTGAGATAGGCACCATCGCAGAGAAGCAGCTGGTCACGCTGCACGGGCAGACGCACATCAGCTGCCGTATCATCACCAAGAAGCACCCAGAGGGCATCTGGATGCCCCGTGAGCGCTTCCGCGATCCCGTGGAGCGGGCCACCGTGACATTCGAGGGTGATGACGGGGCGAAGCATGTGCTGCAGGTGACGTTCGATAACGACGGCCATAAGCTGGAGCTATCCGCCCCTGACGGCAGTGGCATATTCGCAGAGGGTCACGCCTTGGCAGACTGCTGCTCAGGCTGGTTTCTGACTGGCGTGGCAGCCTTCATCAAGCCTGTAGGCGGTGTTACCCCCCTACATGACTAGTGATAGGTCTTGAGGTCCGCCAATCTGTTGAGATCATTTGTTTGCTTTGCGATAGAGAAAGGATTAATTATGCGATTTACAGATGACGATATCCGCCGGATCAAAGATAGGACGGATAATAAACTGGTTGAGGTTGTGGGGAAATTCCACGACCTTCGAAAGTCAGGCACGTCTTTCGTGTGTGACTGCCCTGTGTGTGGCGGGCGTGATAAATTGAATATCAATCCAGCCAAAGGGATTTTCAAATGCTTCAACTGTGCCACTACGAAGGGCAAGACACCCATCAACTATTTGATGGTGTGTGAGAACAAGAGCTACACAGAGGCTCTGGAGTTCCTGGCCACCGAGTACGGCATCATCCTCGATGCCCCACCAGCGAAGAAACCCCGTAAGAAACTGCCAGCGATGAAGCAGGGCAGTAAGGCTGCAGCTGGTCACGACGTGACCACATTCTGCGCCCGCATGCTGGCAGAAAGCGGTCTGACCTATCAGGATGTGACGGCAAGAGGTCTGATGAAAACCGACGAAAAGAGCTCTGTCTTCGAGGCGGCCACATTCAGACCAGGCACGATAGACGAGAAAGGTAATATCGTGGATGGTGATGACGTTATCATTGAATACTACGACCTCGACGGCAACCCTGTAACTTATACTCGCAAGCTAGGTCGCGGAACCTCTGAGGCAAGGACGTATTATCGGGTGCGCTGGCAGTACCCTGACGAGCATCTGGACAAGGACGGAAAGCCATTCAAGTACAAGTCACCGGCGCAGAGTGGGACGCCGATATACATACCCCAGCGCCTGCGTCACATGTATCGAACGCAGGAACCGATACCACGCCTGTACATCCAGGAGGGTGAGAAAAAGGCTGAGAAGGCCTGCAAGCACGGCATCCCCTCGATAGCGGTCAGTGGTATCCAGAATCTAGGCCAGAACGGTAAACTGCCCGAAGACCTGGTGCGGATCATCCAGACGTGCGGTGTGAAGGAAGTGGCATTTATCTTCGACTCCGACTGGCAGGACCTCTCGCACACCATCAAGATCAACACCCCTGTCAATAAGAGGCCTTACGCGTTTTTCTCTGCAGCCAAGAACTTCAAGGACTACATGCGCATGCTGAAGAACCGTGGTGTCATGGTGGAGATCTACATCGGCCACATTAACAAGAACGATGAGGGCGACAAGGGCCTGGACGACCTCTTAGCAGATAAACTGGCAGGCCATGAGGACGAACTGGCCAAAGACATTGAGTTTGCCTGCAACGAGAAATCAGGTGTCGGGCAGTATGTGGAAATGTTCAAGATCACAACATGGAACGACCAAAAGCTGAAGGAGCTCTGGAACCTGCAGAGCCATGAGAAGTTTGCCGAGCAGCATAAGGACGTGCTGGCCGGATTGCCGGAGTTTCTTTTCGGGCGGTACGCTTGGAAGTTCGACGAAAGCGGCAAGTTGGTCTCAGCCTCTCCCTTCGATGAGGATGAGAAGTTCTGGTCGGAGGTGCGCAAGGAGAACCGCGACGGCACCTATAAGACCGACGCAGACGGTAACCCTGTCTATGAGGTGACCTATGATTACGTTGCCGGAAAGAACTTCTTTCAGAACCGTGGTATTGGTCGGTACCGTTTAGCTGACGGGCAGAACTGGATATTCGTGCATCTGGACCCCCCTGTAGTGCGCACCATCAGCGTCGACGATGCCCGTGATTTCATGTACAGCTTCGCCGAGGCACACTGCAGCAGGCGTGTCAACAACATGCTGCTGCAGGGAGGCAGCCAATACGTGGGTCCCTACCAGATGTCACGCCTGGCTTTCATCCAGCCGAACTTCATCAACATGCAGCGAGAGGAGCAGTATTTCTACTTCAGCGATACCTGCTGGCACATCAACCAGCAGAAGGTGGAAGAGGTAGGCTACGAAGGCATCACGCACCACATCTGGAGGGAACAAAAGCGCGACTTCTCTGCCAAATACCTTGGCAAGCCTCTCATCTCCTTCAGGAAGGAAGGTGACGAATGCACCTATACGCTGACCGAGGAAGGCAGGAGATGCCACTATCTGCAGTTCCTGATCAACACAAGTAACTTCACTTGGCGTAAGAAGCCGGAAGAGATAGAGAAAGGCGAGCTGTACGAAAACAACCTGCACCTGCTCAGTAAGCTCTGTGCCATAGGCTACATGCTGATGGAAGTGAAGGATCCAAACGTCGCCCGTGCCGTGGTCGGCATGGACGGCAAGCAGAGTGAAGTCGGCGAGAGCAACGGCCGCAGTGGAAAATCTCTTATCGGGGAACTCATGCGTCAGGTGATGCCGATTGCCTACCTGCCTGGCAAACGGCCGGACCTGCTTAACGATGCATTCGTGTGGAACGATATCGAGGAGAGTACGCGCCTGGTATTCATCGACGACGTGCTGCAGAACTTCAACTTTGAGGCCCTTTTCCCGAATATTACAGGCGACTGGACCGTGAACAAGAAAGGTGGCGTACGTATCACCTTCCCGTTCACCAAGTCGCCTAAGATCTATTTGGCCACCAACCACGCCATCAGGGGCAGTGGCAGCAGCTTTGCGGACCGCCAGTGGCTCATCGCCTTCTCAGACTATTATAATGAAAGCCACAAGCCCGTGGATGACTTTGGCGTGCTTTTCTTCAGCGAGTGGGATTACACTCAGTGGAACCTCTGCTGGAACCTGCTGGCGTGCTGTGTGCAGCTTTATCTGAAGTACGGCGTGGTGCAGGCACCAGGAGAACGTCTGCAGCAGCGCAAGCTTCGGCAGGAAATCGGAGAGGTCATCATCTCCTGGGCGGATGAGTATTATAGTTCTGAGGATCATCTCGGCAAGCGGCTGCCACGCAAGGAAGTCTATGATAATTTCATCAATTACGACCCTGCGCAGCGCAAGTACATCACCCCTACTTCATTCAAAGACCGAATTAAGAAGTACTGCGAATGGAGCGACAGGGGGCTGGTCTTTAACCCTCATAAGTACGACCCCATCAGCGGCAAGCCCCTGTTCTACGATAAGGACGGCAAGCCGGTCATTGATGACAAGTCAGGCGGCGTGGAGTATTTTACTATTGGACTCGCCATCGGCACCAAGGCGGAACCACCCAGCGACCCCATGGGACTGCCTACAGAAAATGACAAATTAGATTTCTGATATGACGGACGATTTGCATACTATTACAGAAAGGCTTTTGAAAGCCAGGGAGCTGCATCCTGAACGCTTTGATGCGTTCAGGAACAAGGTATGTGTGCTGCTGGAGAGGTTGCATCCTGGACAGCATATCAGGTTCGCCGACCTTGTCAAGCCTAAGTCGATGGACGTATTCAGGGATATGGTAGCTTATCATGTGCTGTCTGAAAGCTATAATCCCATGGGCGGTAACTTCGAGTATGATGACGATATGCTGGGAATCAGCCGCACTCATCTCTACAGGCACGTGAGAGGTCATTTCTACCAGTGTATCGACAGTGACTACCAACCCCTAATATGACAGTTATGATAAGAAAAGAGAATAAGATCTACGTGGCAGTCTCTCAGGATCCGTCTGAGAGGGTGCGGATGCTGGCCAAGCTGGCCGTAGAGACAGGCTTTGCCAGGATCGCCAGTGACGCGGTGAAGATTATCACGCCAAGCGTGCACGATCTGAACCTATCCACCGCCTATTTCGTACTGGCTTCGAGCTATAACTTTCGTGGGGCCGTTGTGACTAACCAGCGCCTCTACGAGCTGGCCGCAAGGGGTATCTTCGTGGCCGTAGGCGTGCGCAGTCTGCCGCGCGAATACGAGTTCATCTGCAGGGCATTCTATCCGGCGGATCTGCTTTGATGCCGCATGGGGTATTTTTTCAGGGTCCTGGCGCACTGCCGGGACCCTGATTTCTTAACGTAACGCCTCTCCCCTCGCCTCCCCACTTATTTTATAACAAAAAACAGGACATCTGTGCGCTGGTGCGCAAAGAGTGTTTTCGGAGAAAACGGGTAAGACATATATATTTTTTTATTTTATTTCAATTTATAATAAAGACCCCCTAAAAATTAACAAAAAATTTCGTACAAAAGTACGGGCATACTGATTTACAAACGTAAATAGTTAGATGTCAATATTTTACAAACGTACTTTTTCTGCACGAATTGCGCACGAATTGCGCACGAAATGTACTTTTTTGCCAAAAATAGCGAAAAGTACGCAAAACGAAAGAAAAGTGCACGTTTGTACGCTTTTCGTGCATGAGAAAACGCATGAAAATGATAGAACGATGGAGAAGGCATCGCACTTTTGCACGATTGCACGAAATCAAATCCTACTATGGCGAAAGCACCTTGAACTTAAAGATGGTAAAATGCAGACTGATTTCTGATAAAAAAGTATGATAAATAAATATTAATCACTATATTTGTGGCAATTATATAGTATAATATGACTACCGTAAAATTAGAATTTCCGGAACATCTAGTTGAATATCTGCGTGGCAAGTACAATAACTACGAGGCAGGACCTATCAGATTCCCAGAAGAATCGGATATCTATCATACGTTGTACGACCTGCTCCGAAAGCGCCCTGCAGACAAGCCTGTTGACAGTGGGAATCTGGAACTGATCTTGCCAGAGCGCAGCATTGGAAAACGGCCTGAGACGTACAACTATCTCAGTGCCCACTCTCAGCGCATTCTTCGGCAGAAAGTCACCGTGATGATGTGGGCTGATGTCCACGAATACATTGACTGCCAACACCACACGAACGGTGTCGACTACAAGACAGCTGTGTACAGGTGGCTGTGTATGTATGATGTCAATAGTATCAGTGAGGATGCATTGCTGAAGAACTACTATCGATGGCGAGGAAAAGTGAAGCGCCTCGCTAAGAGGAGGAATTGTTAAATCTTAGTTAAAAACGCTTGAAAATCTCATACATTCTACGGTGGTTTTTGTCCGCAGGGGCGAGAAAAAATGTGTAAAATTGCTAAATCATTAAAAAACAAGAGTATATGAACAACATGGGAGGTTATAAGTCTGTGGAGCTTCTTTTCACTGACGAGATAGACACATTCATCGTGTCTGGAGATAAGGTAAGCTTGGTGAGAGCCAATGACGGAGCTAGGCGATTATTGCCGTTGCATGATGAAGGCGTATCGCTGTCAGCAACACCCAATATCGAGGAAGGTGGATGCGTCTGGTCACACAGTGCGCGCATTCAGCTGCGAAGCGCCATGATATCGGACCAGTTGGACAGAGAGCTTCAGACGCTCCATCGCAGGGGGTGTGTACTGGTGGGTACCACGACCAATGGCCTGACGAAAGTCTATGGCAGTAAGGAGTACCCTCTGCTCGGAGCATACTACGAACTTGATGGTTCCAGACGCTCGGACCTTCATTGCCATGAGATGGATCTTAGCTGCAGATGCCTGTATCCTGCATTGCTGGCATAGGCGTGTCACTTGATGAGTCGCCCATTACTGCTACCTTTGTAGCAAAAGGTATGAGCGATGAAAAAAGGTAAAAAGATTGTTCTGAATGACAGTTCCCTGAACCGTTATGGCTTCAGGGTTCTGACATCAGGTTTGACGAATCTGGAAGAGTTCCGCAAGAACCCCGTGTTGTTGTACATGCACTTCCGTGACGAAGGAACCGCTGACTGGTGTGACTACAAGCCCATCGGTCACTGGGAAGATATCGAGGTTGTTGACGACATTCTCTCTGCTACACCAGTTTTTGACGAATGCGATGAACTGTCTAAGGTTGTCGCTGCGAAATTCGAGGCAGGGACATTCAACGCCGCCAGCATCGGTATGCGCATTATCGAGACCAGCGAAGACAAGGAGTACATCTTGCCTGGTCAACGTCGTGCGACAGTGACAAAATGGGAGATATTGGAAGCATCCATCGTCGATATACCAGCCAATCCCAATGCCACTCGCCTCTACCTGTTAGATTATGGTACCCGCAGGTTGACAAGCCCGGGTATCGATGTTCCACTGATTAAATTTGAGTCTATGAATCTGAAGAAGGCATGGAAAACTGTGCTGGCGTTTCTGAAGATTTCCGAGGACAAGGCTGAGACAACCCAGCTCTCCGAGGAACACCTGAAGAGTATTGACGCCGAGATGCTGCGCCTCCAGGAAGAGAACGCAACTTTGCGTTCGGCCAAGGAGAAAGCTGAAGGAGATCTGGCTGCCAAGGGAACGGAGCTGACCAAGCTGACCGCAGACCTTGAAGCTAAGATTGGTGAGATTAAGAGTCTCAACGAAAGCCTGACCACTAAGGATGGTGAACTCACCGCCTTGAGAGAGCAGGTCGAGAATCTGAAGAAAGCCCCTGTGACGGAAGAAAACCACCTGGCTCCAGGTGGTGAAAGCCAGTCAGACGAAAGTCTGGCCCAATTCTGCCAGAGCAAGGAGGCTGACGATTTCTCTGCAATGGCAGAGAGACTGAAGAACGAAGGTCTCATTTGATTAAAACTACTGTTATGACAAAATTGATTGATGTATCAAGACTGAATGAGGCCACCGTTATTTACGACAAGGCCTTGCGTGCGCTGCCATGCATCCAGTTGAATGGTGTGGCAAGCGCCCTGAAGCTGAATATGATGGAGCTGAAAGGAAAGCACTCCCTCATCAATGAACGCCGTCATGCCGGCGGTACCCAATCCTATAAGATTGGCAAGCAACTGAACTATCTGGAGAAGCTGCTGGGCTACGAACCATCTGTAATCGAGCCCAAGGACGTGATCTTCATCACGAAGGAGAACTCACAGAAATATGACGATAACGAGCTGCTTGTTATCGGTGGCCAACCAGTGAGCAACGTGACTAAGAAGCACCCCATGGAGCAGAAAATTGTGTTTACGCTGGTGAAGTCTCATCTGGAGGATATGGCCTATGCCATCATCAGTGCTGAGCGTGACGAGAATGCTTCATCTCCTGCTACCGCTGTCGATGGATTGTTTACCAAGGTGGACAAGCTCATCTTGGCCGAAGAGGTGAATGCTGCCCGCGGCAACTACGCCGTATCAGGGACTTTTGATGAACCAGCCAGTGACACGGACTATTCAGCCTATGAGAATCTCGTGGATTGGGTAGGTTCAGCCAACCCTTATCTGCTCTCTGAAGCTGGTGGTACTCCGCAGCTGATCCTCTCACAGACGGTTATCAAGGCCGCCCGTGCAGCGCTGCGCAACAAGCTGCGTCAATTCGCCTATCCTACGGCTCAAGAGCTGCTCATGCATCTGCGTGAAGATGCCTTCTGCCCGACTCTGGCATTCTCCACTCACATGGCTCTTGGCCGTGGCTCTCGCCTCGTGCTGCAGAAGGTCGGTAACATGGATATCGCTGTCAACACACAGGCAGCCTCTCGCTTCTGCCAGATTCGTGACATCTACGAAGATCCAAACGACTGGCAGTTCTGGCTGCAGTGCGGTTACGATACCCGCGTGCGCGACTGGCACGAGAAGGTGTTCCGTACGAACGAGCAGAAAAACGAAGCCCTGGATCTCTCAGGAGACTATTGTCAGACCGGTGCCATTCAGGTAGCCATGGAAGGTGGTGATGGCGTGGCCAACCTTACTGGTAGGGCCACCACACGTACTAACGGCCAGTATTTCCTCGGTCTGGCACCAGGTGAATACACCGTTGAGTTCAGCGGTGTAGAAAATAAGACTGCTGAGTCAGCAACTGTCACGGTAGTAGCCGGTGAGGTGGTTACCGCCACAGGAACCTTCAGCGCATAAGTTAGCAGGAGGCGGGTAGCCGCCTCCTGTATATATTGTTAAACAAATAGACAGAATTGACATGAAATCAAGATTTTATTTCAAGAGAATCGCACTGATGATGTGCGTTCTGTTGGCAGTTCTTCTGCTGCCAGATATCAGTGCTGTTGACACAGGTGACGGTCTGCTTATGGTAGCTGGTGCAGCCTTTGCACCACTGGAGTGGCCGACTGGTCAGAATAACATGGGTGGCTTTAAGCCTAAGCTGCTGTTCGTGCCATTTGATGCCGTTAGTGCCTACCCTACGGTACCTGCACCAGATGAAGCTGCAGATAACGACGGTCTGGTAACTGCAGTAGGTTCATTTGTGTTCAAGGCAAATGCTGGTGTCAGCACGCCTATATATTTATATAGTACAGATGGTCAGGTGGGATATACGGCAGAGACTCAGGGTGAAACAGACGGTATCAGCTATCGCCAGACCCTGACCTGGCGCTTCCCTGGCAACCTGCCCAAGATGCATGCGTTCAATGCTCTCGTAAAGAACACGCCAGGCCTCTTCGTCTTCGAAGACTCTGACGGCCGTCAGATGATCATGGGTGCAGAGGGGCTGCCAGTGGCCACGTCACCTAGCTACAACGGAGGCCAGTCGCGTGCTGATGCGCGTGGCACAACCTATACTGCAACTGCCGACTCTAACTATACAGGGATCTTCCTCGGTACGCCGATTGACTTTGCCACTGGACAGGCTTTCAGCAGTAGCAGCAGTAGCAGCAGTAGCAGCAGTACCTAATCCTTTCTCTCATGACAATATTCCAAGTATTGCGAAATTGGTTGGGGAACCGTCAGCGCTCATACGCTGACGGTGTTTCCCTCTTTAAATTACTTGCCACGCCCGCACAACGTGATAAGTTTAGTGCCTATTTTGATGCAGCCCCCAAGGCAGTCGGTGTGTGGGACCACCATTTCACCATGCTGGTAGATCAGCTCTCTAAGATCTACCGAGGCATCACCTCAAACCCAGCACTCTATCCTGCAGCTAAGAATGAATATCAGGTACCCATTGAAGCTGCTGTGACGGAAACGAATGAAAAGATTGCCGAGATGGAAGAGCAGGTCATGGAACATGAGGTGCGTATGGCAGAGCTGCGTCAGGAACTTGATGACGTGCTTGAGAGCATGCCTGATTCTGATGTAAGCAGTATTGAAGAGCAGCTCTGTGAGCATGAGGAAGCCATTGCTACCCTTCAGAAGTCCATCGAGGAGCTTTCTAAGCCAGGAGTAAAGGTTGTGACTGTCGACTCTATGCCGAAAAGCATAAAGTCGGCCTATGAGCGCATCAAGGAGATAACGCCACTGTATGCCCATCTGCATGCAGAAATTGCTGATGAGCACAAGTCGGATGGCGAGCGTAAGCCTCTGGCTGAAGAGCTCTGCAATCTCGATGATGAGCGTCGCAAGCTGTGGGCTAAGATCGATGCCTGGTCTGAGGGGAAGGGTACGTTTGAGCCAGATGAGCAGCGACCTACTTACAGCGACAATGCCACTGTGCGAGGCTACGAGTTAGCCAGGGCTGTGGTAAGGCTCAAGAGCAACATCAAGAACGCCAAGGAGGCTGCTCGCAGGGCCAAGGCTGATGGTAAAGAGACCATCTATCAGAATGCCCTGAAGCGCCAAGAGAAGTATGAAAAGGAATTATCTGAAATAGAGAAAGAGCTTGGATCTGCTGAGTAGGTATTTCGGAAAAGCCTTAGTGCCAGGTTCAATCGAGCCATTCATGCACAAAGGAGAGTGGGCAATACATGGCGTGTTGCCCTCTCTCTTATCGTTTGCAAGAACCACCGTCACTCAGTTATCTACATGGCCTATCAGCAAGGGAGGCTGGAGACAAAATTCGAGTTACGCCGGACTGTCATCAGGCTGGCCAAGGCTGGAAGCCCAGCTGCAGAGCCACTGGCAGATGCCTATCTGAGAGAACAATCAATAAAGGAGTGACAATGAGCGACCAGGAAAAGACCTACGATAAGATAGAGGCGTGCCTATTCAAGGGCAAGGATGAGTCATCGCTTATGCTGACAGCGCGTGAGCTGGAGATTAAAAACCGCATGATGCTCTGTGTCACCAAGAAGATGGACAACCCCCTGATTGAGGATGCTGAGCTGGTGAACTATCTGACCAGTGGCTGCGGTGGCCAGGCTGCGAAGGTAAGCCGTTCACAGGCTTACCGTGATATCAGCATGGTAAATCGTTTGGTGGGTAACGTACAGTTGGCCGCCAAGAACTGGTACCGCTATCTGGTCGTTGAAGGTGCCAAGAAGGCTTTTGCCATCGCCATAGAGAAGGAAGATGCCAAAGGCGCAGCTGCAGCTTTGGATAAGCTGGGAAAGTACACACGCTCAGACAAGGAAGACGATCGCTTTGATTTTGAGAAGATGATACCGCCCAGCTTCGAGCCATCAGACGATGTGACGCTGCTCGAGGGCATCAAGCCTATTGATAATCTGGAAGAGCGTAGGAAGGAGCTGCGTAGGCTAGCCAAGGGTCTCGCTCTGGAAGACGCAGAGGATATAAGCTATGAGGAATGACCATGGGGGCAGCTAAGACTAAAAAGGAGCGACCGCGCATATCGATGTACGAGCTGCGCATGAAGTCAGACCAGGTGGTGCTGAAGTACTTCAACAAGATGCAGCGTCAGGCCATGGCCATCGCTGCCCACGACGAATACATCATAGCAGCGCGAGGAACGGGGAAGTCAGAGGGAATAGATGCCAGGTTCATCATCCGTAACGTATGGGAGATGCCAGGATCTCTGGGTGCCATGATATCACCCAGCTATGCGAAAGCCTGGTGCAACACGCTGCCCGCCATACTGAAGGCACTGGCCGAGTGGGGCTACTACCAGAACATTCATTATGTCGTAGGCCACAAGGCTCCATCGTGGATGGGCTACCGGAGTCCTGTGCGGCCTGTCACCGGAGAAGGCTGGGCCAACGCGATTCATTTCTGGAATGGGACAGTTATGGTCATCCTTTCGTTCACTCAGGCCATGTCTGCCAACTCCATGTCGTTGGACTGGGTGATTGGACCGGAAGCCAAGTTCCTGAACTATGAGAAGATCAAGTCTGAGGTCAATCCTGCCAACCGTGGCAATGTACAGTACTTCGGCGAGTGCCCCCATCACCATAGCGTCTGTTACAGTACCGACATGCCCACCAGTGGCATGGGGCGATGGCTGCTTGACAAGGAGAGGGAGATGCGGCCAGAGCATATCAATCTCATCAGGAACCTATATAGAGACCTGCAGTATTACAAGCGCAGGCCCCTGACCACCTATACCGAGCGCATGATCAAGGCACTGCAGCAGGATCTCGACACCGCCCGCCGATACCAGCCCCCCGTCATCAAGCAGGAAGGAAAGAACCGTGAATACACCGTATTCTACGGAGAATATGACATCTTCGACAACCTGGAAGTGGTCGGCGAGGACTATATCTGGCAGATGAAGCGTGACTCGCCCCCACTTGTCTGGAGAACCGCTTTCCTGAACGAGCGCCTGATGCGAGTGGCCAACGGCTTCTACTCTGCCTTGGATGAAAAGGTCCACTTCTACACCCCGACGGACAGCGGTCGTCTCCGCGCCCTTGGGGATGACTGGAAGCGCCTGTCAGCCAGTGGATGCTTAGGTGACGGTGATCTGAACTTCGGCAAAGAGCTCCACATGGCATTCGATGCCAATGCCTCGATATGTACTGCTGTTGTCGGCCAGAAAGACGAGAATGTGATGCGTGTGCTGAAGTCTTTCTACGTCAAGACCCCCTCCAAGCTGCAGGACTTGGTGCGTCAGGTTGCCGACTACTATCGCCCTAAGATCAATAAGGATGTGATTGTCTATTACGACCACACCTTCACCTGGGAGACTGGCAGCAGCAACGAGAGCTATATCGAGACCATAGAGAAGGAGCTGACCAATGCAGGCTATAACGTCACCATTGTCTATGTCGGCCAGGCACCGGCGCATGACTGGAAGCACCTGATGATAGACCGTACGCTGAAAGGTGACCCACAGTTCCTTTGGCCGCAGATCAACCTCTACAATAACGAGTTCCTGAAGATAGCCATGGAGCAGACGGGAGTGCGCCAGGGGAAGAATGGCTTCGAGAAGGACAAGTCTTCAGAGTCGACGGAGGACACTCCTGACAATCCTGACCAGTACAAGACCCATGTGACCGATGCTTTCGATACGCTCTGGTACGGCATGAACTTCTACTTCACAGAACCAACAACCTCTTCGGGTGGCGTCTATTGGCTGAACCGACACACGAACTGAAAAATGCCCGCGGATACCGATTAAATGAGGTGCCGCGGGCCGTTTTTTTTCAATTTTCGCAGGCAATTCCCACAGAAATTTTAAAAAAGCCATGAAAATGGCCGAAAAAGGGTTTAAAAAGGGGAATATTTTCCCATTTTTCCGACAAACGGCCACGCAGCGCCCTAAGAAAAAGCTTGGAGGCAAGATTTTTTCAGACCGCTATATGCTGCCCGCCCTGGGACGCATCGCGCACGCGATACCGCTGATCCGGGAGTCATGTCCTTTGCCCGTGCGCACGCGTGGATTACTTTCGCTGCCAGAAAATCCAATGGACATGAATCATGTTAGAAAATACATCGTTCTTCTTCTGGCTGGGATTTGCCTTCTTGGCTGTCGTAGTTCTCGTTATAGCCGACGAGATATTGACACCGTTCATATTGAGAACGAACGGAAAAACTCCAACACCCTGTCAGGAAGTCAAACAGACACCCACCTTTTCAAGGTCCAGGAAATCGACGGTAGCTGGTGGGCGGCTCACATCAAGTTCGACACATCGGCGCCGCCAGACTCGCTTGGGCGCTACCTAGTCAGCGAGGTCGAGCTGCAGGGCAGTCTATCTCAGACGAAGATACACGAGGAAACGGAAAATCACTCTGAAGATGTGGAGGTCGTGCAGGAAGAGGAAGAAAGAGATGGAATCACAGGCACAGATATGGAAGAGTCTGCCACCATTGAGCCTGTCCATGGACGATATGGAGTGGTCTTTCTAGTACTGTTGCTTCTGACGGCTCTGCTGTATATAATCCATTTACACCCATTCAGCCATGCTCAGCGTAATACATCAAAGTAAGCTGTGGGATCTCATGCAGCGCAGAGATGCAACAGGCAGGCCAGAAGAGTTCGACCTGCAGTACTGCAAGAAAAGTACTGGAGAGCTTGTGAACTACCGTCAATGTGTACTCACCTCTATACATGCGAAAGGCGCCACTATCAATGTATCGGTAGGCGGTGAGACCAAGACACTGCGACGCTGTTTGATAACGAAATACAATGACAAAAAAGTTATTTTCTGAATGAATAAGGTTAGCATAGACAAAGCCTCTTATGAAGGCTATGCGGTACTGAAGGGCGGAGAAGTCATAAAGCTTTTCAGCGACAACTCCGACCTAGTGACAGACAGAGACGCCAACGCGTTCCCTGTAGAAGTAAGCATCGGCGGGAGAAAGAAGACGATTGAATTTATCAGGCGCGGTCGCAACTGTGACCTGACTAGGAACCTGCTGAAGAAGATCGGTGAAAACATCACCGTATCGGCCAACATCGATCATAAGGACAAGGTGGTGTATGGTGACGGCATACTGGTTTATCGAGAGAAGCGAGACAGTACCGGTAAGGTGGTCAGGGAAGAGCTGATGGAGGGTGATGCCCCGGAGGTTTTTGAGTTCATGCGCTTGAATGACTACGACCAGATCCGCATGGAGTTGGCCAATGACCTGAACATCTTCGGCGATGCCTATATCGAATACGTCTTCAACCGTGAGGAGAAGCCGAAGATTGTAGAGCTACGTCTCAGGGAGACCACCTTCAGTCTGATATCAAAGGTTGACGAGAAGTCTGGCAAGAGTGAATGGCATGGCTACAGTGACGAGTGGCATAAGGGCACGCCTCAGGAGAATGTTATAGTGACCCCGCTGCTTGACCGTCGTGCCTCACTCCGAGATCTCATGCAGCGCATTGGGGAGCTGCCTAACAAGGACGGAAAGAAGGAGGTGGTGAAGGACCGGCGCTTTATCCATAACCTGAAGGTGAACACACCTGGCAGGTTCTACTACTCACACCCCTATTGGTGGAGTGTGTTCCTCTCTGGGTGGTATGATTTCGCATCCGCCATACCAAAGTATAAACGAGCACTGATGAAGAATCAGGTATCACTGCGCTATCTGGTGTATATCCATGCCGATTTCTGGGGCAAGCTCTACAAGGCAGAGAAGATCACTGATGAAAATAAGCAGGCAGACCGTCGTAGCAGGTTCCTCCGAGAGATGGAGGACTATCTGGCTGGAGAGGAGAATGCCGGAAAGACATTTGTCAGCGAGTTCCGCTACGACAAGATCAAGGGCTTCGAGGAGAAGGATATCATCATCGAGCAGCTGGAGAACAAGAAGGCTGGCGGCGAGTACATCGAGGATAGTGAGGAAGCCACCAACAACCTCTGCTATGCCATGAACATCCATCCAAGCATCATCGGCTCCAGTGGTAAGAGCAAGACTATCAACGGCACCGAGGCCAGAGAATTGTCAACTCTTGAGCAAGGAAGTATGAAATACATCCAGGAACTCACCTTGCTGCCCCTAGAGGTGGTAAAGGTCATCAATGGATGGGACAATAATATACATTTCAGTGTGACTAACATCCAGCTGACCACTCTTGACAAGGGCACTGGAGCTGTGAAGAATACCGGCATACCTAAAGTAACGGAGGAGAAATAATGAGTAATATCATACCAGACATCGTAAGACTAAAGGAAGTGGCTCGCATTGCAGCCAACACCCCCTATGAATCGATAGAGCCATATATCAATGACGCGGCAGAAATCTATCTGATACCAAATATCGGAGCAGACATCTACGAACTGGCCGAGCAAGGCTCGGATGTAGATCTAGCGAACAAGGTACGTCGCGCCCTCGGACCGCTGGCTATGGCGCTGGCCATAGGTGAGCTGAGCGTGCTGATAGGTGACGGAGGCCTGACGGTACAGAATGAGCAGGGTAAACGTAGCCCTGCCAATGAAGCCAAGATAGCAGCTGCCAAGGAGAATCTCTTCAAGCGCGGTATGTATGCGCTGGACCGTCTGCTGGAATACCTGCGTAAGAACATTGAAAACTATCCAGACTATGCCGCTTGGCTGGAGAACGTAGAGGATATCGGATGTATCATCACCAGCGCTGATGACTACCAGGACAACGGCGGTGTGGATATCGGCAGATCTGCGCTGACCTATCGAACTCTGCTCCCATCACTGAAGCAGCTGCAGGAAACGGAGCTGCTGGCGCTTCTCCCAGAAAGTGTGCAGGAGACCCTCTTCAAGTTAAAGGACGACTGTTCAGCTGAGGAATACCATGTGCAGCTGCTCGCCAAGCGCTTCTTGGCCAATAGGTGCGCAGAAATCTATTCATCCCAGACCAGCCGTCAGCAGCGTGGCGATATCGGTACACACCCAGAGTTTCAGCCCTTGTTCCGCCCGCTGTACACCGATCTCTCCGACACTGGCAACTGGTATGGTAGGCAGGCTGGCTACTACAAGTCTAGTTTATTGGCATATATCGAGGGGCACCCAGAGATATTTGACGTGGAACCATCGGCACCGATGAACTACAATGGTAAAAACAAGAAGATCTTCACCTCATTAGCTTGAAACCATGCACGATATCCAAATAGGCGCACGTCATCATCAGATGCCCAGCAGCTGGGATGAATTAACAACTGCCCAACTGGAGTTCCTGGCTCGCACAATGGCGATGCCAAGTGTAACCATGGAGCAGGTAAAACTGTATATGGCTCTCTTCTGCCTCGATGCATATGTCAGGGCAGAAGAAGGAAGCAATGTGGTGCGGATAGACAGCAGCAGCTATGAAATAGAAGCCGGTAACATGCTGGCAGTCCAGGAACTGTTCGGATATCTGTTCGAGGATGACAAACCGATTGTCAGATCCGAACTGCATGAGAACCCCTACCCCACGCTTAGGATCAAGGGTCACGAGCTGAAAGGGGATGACGATAGACTATACACTATCACTTTCGAGCAGTATATCTATCTGCTCACCTATCTCGATGCCGTCTCTAAAGATCACGGACAGCTCTGTAGGTGTCTGGCCTGTGTCTGGCACCGAGGCCAAGAGTTTGACATAGATAACCTGGAACGAGATGCAGATCTCATTGGCCGTCTGGATGATGATGTCAAGCAGGTGATGTTTTGGTATGTACAGGGCTCTCTCGATGCCCTGCAGCAGAGATTCGCCCGTGTATTCTCCGGCCCAAGCAGCCTCAAAGCCGGCAATGTACTAGATGCCCAGCTGCGCCTGCTCGATGCATTGGCTGACGGAGACATGACGAAGAAGGATCTAGTCCGTCACGGCATGCTCATTGATGCACTATACACTCTCGATGAAAGTGTACGTCGAAAGGAAGAAATGGACAAAAAATACCAGAATCGCAAGTAGAAAGCTTTTTGTATTGCAACTGCAGTTATTTAGCTCACCCCTGCCTGAGAAGGTCGGGGCTTGTGTTTTTTCGGCTTCGTCGGCACGCAGTGAGTCGGCTAAGCCGAAAAATTTTTTGGCCACCTATATTATTAATGAATGGCGACGTGAGGAAAAGTAAAGCACAGAGCAAAAAAATGCAATTTACTATACAAAAAAGTAGTAAATAATTTGCATACTATACAAAAACGTAGTACCTTTGTATTGTTCAATTAAAACGATAGGTAATATGAAAAAGAAAAATGAGAAGATCGTGATGGAAGTCACCAAACAGGAAGAAGATCTTATCTGGTCCATCAGAAATTACGTGAAAAGCTACCCCGACGGTTATCCGCAACTTCTGATCTACGCACAGGACCTCTTCGAAGAGATGACAGACATGCCGAAAGAGAAATGAACGGAGCTCCCCTTCGGGGGAGCATTTTGGACAATATCAATTATCATATTATGGAAGTATTAATGAAAAATCAAATCACGGACATGAAGCAGCGTATGAGTGATATCTATCTGTCCGTGTCATGGAGAGAGATATCCCGAACTTATTTCGATAAGTCTGTATCATGGTTTCACCACAAGATGTCAGGCATTGACGGAAATGGAGGTGAGGGTGGCTTCACCCCAGAAGAAGCAGATCAGCTCTATGGAGCACTCAATGATTTGGCTGATCGCATACGTCGAGCAGCCGACCGCATTAAAGTCCCGGCAGATACCTATGTGCCGAATTGAACAAGAAGCCGCCGCTGGACTTGCGGCGCACACATAGATAAGGCTCCCACATCGGGAGCCTTTTTGTGTCTTTGTTACCCCCAGATATCCGACCTATCTTTGTCGAAAAAGACAAGATATGGAGATGACCACTGAACACAGGCGCCGCACGGGTGCCTACTACACACCAGATGTATGGGCCAAGCTATGTGTGAAGAGACTCTTGGAAGTGCTGCCTGACCCTTACGCCTACGTGTTCTACGACCCCGCTGCCGGAGAGGGCGCACTGCTTGATGCGCTGCCCGAAGGCACCATGCGCATAGGCACCACGCTGGAGAGCGCAGACGTGGCCGTACTGCGGGAGAAAGGCTACGAGGCGCAGCAGTTCGACTTCCTCACCATGAGCACCCGCTTTCTCCATCCACTCATCCGGGAGGCCAGCGAGGAGGGGCGGTTGGTGGTGCTGACCAATCCGCCGTTCTTCCGTCTGCCGCGTGGCAGGTATGAGCTGATGAAGCGCACCTATCCCGCCCATTGCGGTGACTCGGTACCCCTATTCCTCCTTCGCATTTACAGGGAGCTTCGCCCTTTCGTCATTGCCTCGTGGCACGACATCGGCCTGATACAAAGCCCCTCGTTCCGTAAGTTCCGTGAAGAGTTCGATGTTATGGAACGTCTTCTGTGCCCACAAATCCTGACCCCTTCCAATACATGGCCTGGCGTTAAAGGTAAATTTGCTATAGCTTTCAGTATATGGGCGGGCTGGTAGACGATGCAGATGCGGTACAAAGGCATGACACTACGCGGTCAGGAGACTGGGATGAATGGCGACGTGAGGAAAAGTAAAGCGAAGAGCAAAAAAAATGATTATAATATAAAAATAAACATACATTTATTTGGAAGATAAACAGAAGTTTATTATCTTTGTAAAGTCAAAAGAAACCAAATGTATAACTCAAAAAAGTTCGTAATGGCAACAGAGAAAGAATGGCAAGAGTATTTCGAGAGGTTGAAACTAAGAATCAAGATCATCGAAGAATCGAACCTACCCGAGAAGAAAAAGAAGGAAGTGATAGACGAACTGCTTGACAAGATGCTGATAGTGAAAAATTACTTCCTCGGAGAATCAGAAAAAGAAAACTAACCGGGACCCCTTCGGGGGTTCCTTAAAGAAACTATACTATGGATAATGTAAGGAAAAAGTGGCAGAGGATAGAAGCTGCCTATGCGAATGCGGTAACGGAAGAGGACAAGGCTAAAGCGATAGCATTACAGCATGAGATACAGAATGGCATGAGTGCAGAAGAGCTGCGAGAATTCAACGACCTGCTCCTGGCAGACACCCACGACCTGTTGGCAGAGGGTGATGCGATGGTGGCAGAGGGTATCAAGGAGAAGCTTGGTGAGCTACCCGAAGCCCTCTCCCTGGCCTATATAGCCAAGAACTATTTTGGCAAGAGCAACTCATGGCTGTCTCAGCGCTTGAATGGTAGCCTTGTCAATGGCAAGCGTGCCCGTTTCAGCGCCTCTGAGGTTCGGGTTCTACAGGATGCCCTTCACGACATAGGAAATAAGCTCTTGGCCGTAGCCTTATAGGCAAGGTTTCTTTTGACAAAAGAGCAGGGCTCCCACGTCGGGAGCCTTTTGTGTCTTTGATACCCCCAGATATCCGACCTATCTTTGCCGAAAAAGAGGGTTTTTCAAGAAAAATGCATTTTTGTAACAAAAGAGTTACAGAAATATTTGGTGGTTTGCAACAAATGTGTTACCTTTGTAGTGCCGTTAAGGCGATAAGTGTTCTTTTAAATCATGAAAACAAGTGATTTAACTAAGCGTCTGAAGAAAGCCGGTTGCTTTCTTCTTAGACATGGGGCGGAACACGATATTTGGTACAGTCCGATAACGGGCCGCAAATGTCCAGTGTCTCGCCATGGTGCCAAAGAGGTTCCTCCGGGAACTCTCAAATCTATCTCAGAGAAGTTGCTCGGGTTTTAACCCGAGCAACCTTTTTGGCTTCACTTGTATCTGGTTTTAAGGGCACTTTTTTAAGACGATTTAATATTTTTATATATGGTAGTAAAGAGATTGGCCATAGTAGAGCGAGGCAAAGGTAAGCACAACTTTTCCTGCTTTGCCACAGAGGATGTAGGAACGTACGCCTTGATGGGCTATGGTGGGTCTGCACGTGAAGCTATGGCGGATATAAAGAACCTGGCCATAGAGTATAAAGCTCTTGCTGCAGAAAGGGGTGAAGAGTTTCCTGATGTGGAGTTTGACTTCCGTTTTGATGTTGGAGCTTTTTTTGATTACTACCCTCTCGACGTGACGGCAGCTGCCAAGTATATGGGCATCAACCCCTCTGTATTGAGGCAGTACGCTACTGCTCTACGCGTACCCAAACAGGGTCAAATTAATAAGATTCGCGAGGGTTTATCTAAGTTAGCAAGTGATTTGGGCACGGGGCTACTTATAGAGCAGCCTACCATGTCTTACATTAGATAAGTCACTGATTTAATTGAACACTTCCGAAGGCCCTGCATCGTGAGATGCGGAGCCTTTTTCTATACCATTACCATTAAGCCATATACCATTACCATCAGCAACCCACACCATTACTATTTATTCCATTTCTTGCAATATTGGCAAGAATTTGCTTATATTTGCAATGCCGAAGTAAATGAAATATGAATCCCTTATCCCCGTGAGTCAGGTTTGCGGCCTGGCTGGGCAAGCGAGCCCATCGGCGCACGGAGGTAAGGGATTCACCCTTTGTATATGGATCTTAAAGAATATATCAAGAGCACCATCACGCAGATAAGTGAGGCTGTGAGTGAGCTCAACGACACATTGACAGATACCGTAGTGAATCCAGCATCAAGGTATGAAACGGAGATGAGTGGCATGTCTTATGTGACGGTAGGCTCTGACATCCGACCTGTGACCGAGATAGATTTCCGCATAGTGATTGATGCCAGGGACGACCACGAACACGGTGGTAAGATTGGTGTAGCGTCAGCTGTTTTCGGAGTGGGCGGAGCTGCAAAAAGAATCGAGGAGAAAGGCAGGGAGAACGAGATTAATTTCAAAATACGTGTCCTTTTGCCTTCCAGTCATGGCCGTACTTGATGAACATATACAATAATCCGGCCTCAGTATATGTATCCCTTCCGGTCATGTTGTGGCGTGCATACTTCACGCACCGCTCCCTGAGTCGGCGGTCACGCCATTGCTGATATATTCTCCAGATTTTCTTCATAACAGCTACAAAAATAGGCAAAATCTAATATCAAATCTAATTTGAAGCAAAAAAATCTAATCTGATATTTGCAATTCCAAAAAATCTCCCTACCTTTGTAGCGCTAACATGTCAAGATTGAGACTTAAATCAATCCCCTCGGGCATAGGGTCAGATGCTCACACTTGCGAATGTGGGCCTTTTTTATGCC
>ERZ842401.2985-NODE-2985-length-21680-cov-6.867884_pt1 | contig 21680 bp, 22 predicted proteins | sample MGYA00521270_ERZ842401 | MGnify/ENA primary metagenome ERZ842401 (study PRJEB31892, sample SAMEA3878208) | bioreactor metagenome | biome: Moose rumen | place: Sweden | collected 2011-10 | study: EMG produced TPA metagenomics assembly of the PRJEB12797 data set...
TACCATCAAATGCGCTGTTCGTTTTCAGCATTTCATCCCTGTATGCTTTTATTTCGTCTGCATATTCGATTGTCGGTATTATTAATCTAAAATTCATAGCAACCCTTATCACTCAAAACTTTATAATCCTCTGCCGTTATTAACAAATGCACAACTTCGTTTTCTCTTTTTACTACTCTGAAGCCGCAATCGAGGTGTATTTTCATAGCAGCGGTGCGCTCATCTTCAAAGTCATTATGAATTGCATTTACTTTAAGTGTTTCAAAGGCATATTGCAACAGCAAGTTTAATGCCTCTTTTGCATAACCGTTTCCTCTGCATTTCGCTTCAAGAACAATTCCCATATCGTAATAATCATCACAACTTTTATGTAAATTGACTTCTCCGATAAAGGCACTATCTTCTTTTCGAACAATGTAAGCATAGAAGCGTTTTGGCTCGTTACCAATAAAATAATTGTACCACTCCTGCCACTCGCTTTCGGGGAAGTCAATACAACCCGTGTCCTTATGATAACCGTCAAAATCAAGGTCGTAACCTTTGTTATATGACATCGTTTCGTGATCTGCCATAATTTTCTGTCGGTAATCCAGTTCTTCTATTTTAGGAACATACAGATATAATCTTTTTAGATTCAACTCATAGATTGACAAATTGTCTTCATTAGCTATAAATGCAAATCCGTATTTTTCTGCAATGTGTTTTGTTACCGTTTGTTGCTTATCACATTCAATTATCAGTTTTGAAATGTGTTTACGCTTTGCATAGTTAATAACGCCTTCAGTCAATTCACTGGCGTAGCCGTTTCCCCAATGCTGCTGTGCAAGCACCCAGCCGAGTTCATAGGAATCATTACTATACGGGTGAAAGATTAAATGACCTATCAACTCGTTACCTGCTTTTAAAAAGATTCCGTAAACCTTTGGCGGTTCACACAAAGCACAGGTTTTAATAAAATCAACCGTCTTATCATAGTCAAACGGCGGCTCAATGCACTTCATTACCATTTTGTCTGAAAGAATGGAGTGTAAAGCTTCGGTATCATTCAATGTTAAATTTTGTATTATAAGTCTTTTTGTTGTATGTTCCATTTTGTAAAGAATAAATGTTGTTCAAACAAGATTAAAACGAAATTTTATCTCTATAAAAGATGATTGCTTCTTGTTCCTGATAACTTTCATTAAATTGCTTTGTTTCAAGAAATGTCATAAACAAATTAGAAACAGGATAGGTAAATTTAACGAAATAAGTGCTGCGAAAGTCATCATCATTGCCAAACTATAATGTATATTATCATATAAAAACATATATTGCAAATTTCATAGAAAAAATCATTTGAAAAGTTAAGTAACGTTTTTTACTAATTTTTCACTGCTCAAGAGCAGAGAAAAACGCAAATTATTTTAACAGATTCCTTTTTATATATCTTTCATCATTTTAACTATTGCTATTCGCTAAAAACCATTTTTTACTGGTCAAGACGAAAGACTGACAAAATTATTAAGGCGAGGATTTTCATCCCCGCCTTAGTGTTTATATGGTATTAATTACTTCGTTATAGACTATCTCTCTTGCTTGGTTAGTAATATTCGTCATCTTCTGCACCCATAGCATTTGATTATCAGCCTTCAACTGTTCTGTAACGCCTTGCGTCTCTGCAAGTTGTGTAATGAGAGTATCATACATCTCCTTTGCTCTAACATCAACCTCGTGCAAATGCGTATTCAGTTTGCATTGTACCATTAGCGAGGTACAAAACGCAGGGCGATGCTCTTTGATATAATCATAATATCTCATGCCCCAAATACCAATTTCATAATTAGTTTCACTTGAAATGAGATTAGGCAAATACACACCATTTACAAGCGTATAGTCAAGTCCGTTTTTCTCATCAGTAATATTCTTTTCCATTGCATTTTCCTCCAATATTAATGTTTTAATAATTGTTGTAAAATGCAAAATGCCGTAACGATTGTTTCTACTTATTCTCAAAACCTTCGTTACGGCAACTGTTCAAAACAAAGGAGCCTCTTTTTATTTTTGTCGTAAGGTCGGTTATGTAGTCCTCCTCGCGCACTCCGATTTCACCGACCCTTTTACAAAGCTCGTTAAAACCGTACTCTTCCTTTATTTCAAGCGAAAATACCTCTTTAAGCTTTTCAAGAAGATAGTAATAAAGCGACATAAGGTATTCTTCAGATAAGCTGTAATCGTTTTCAAGCGCTTCGGAAAGCTTTGATGCCATATTTTCCGCGGCGTTTTCGTCAATAGAAACAAGCCTGTCGGAATAACCGATATTTTCATAGAAATACGGCACATTTTCGTTCCAGTTAAGATTAACCGACGGCACGCAGAGAGAATACGAAACTATTGCGGAATGAAGCCTTATGGACGCAACCGCGCCGAAGGACGAAACGGCCTCGACAAGCTGCTTTGAAGAATCGGGGAAAATAAGCTTATCCTCCGGTATTTCGTACTTTTCCGCAAAATGGTTAAGAGTGTTGCAGTCAAGCACGCTTCCGTTAGTGAAGAATTTGTAATCAATTCCCTTCTCGTCAAGAAGATTTTTAAGATTAAAAAGATATTCCTCCTCATCCTTAAGCTTCCATTCAAGTCCGTTCGCCTTAAACAGTCCGCCCCTTACAACGTTTATGCCGACGGTTTTTGAGCCGCTCTTTTTTAAAGAGAAAATCTTTCCTGCCCATACAGCCGGGTCGCAAACCGAAACCGCCTTAAGACTGTTGCCCTCGAGATATTCTTCAAAAAGCGACGGGTTTTCGCGAACGGAAAGCCCCTTTATATTATCAAAGCACAAAAGCTTTTTAAGAACGCCGACTTCACCCTCGCAGGAGGCGACGTTGTTTACGCCCAGCGAAGAAAAGACAATTGGAATTTCCCTGCTCTTTGAAAGGGTTACAATTTTTTCAATGCCCTCAAGAAAGTTCTGATAGTTAAAACCGAACAAGGCGCCGCCTGCAAACACGACAAGGTCAGAGGAAAGAATTTTTTCTTCCTCAATATGTTTTTGATTCATTTTTTCGATTACGCAGTCATTCTGACTTACACCGAGACTTTCAAGCGCGCACTTAAGTATGTTTTCAAAACAGGTTCTTATGAGCATATCGCCGAAATTGTCGTCATAAAAGGAAACTATCAGTATTTTCATATCAGTACCTCATATCGCAGGAAACGGACGCTTCCATTACCTCGTGCATACGGTTTTTTACGGGGAGATGAACCGGGTGAGTCGGGTAAGCTTCAAACGCCTCCTCACTTTCAAAATCGGTTATTAAAGCAAGGTCATAGCTTCTGCCGCTGTGAAGAAAATCCGCAGCGGAAAAGAGGTCTGTCATACCCTCGATTTTACCCTTCATACCGTAAAAATTTTCTATTAAAAGGGGAATTTCGCTTTTGAATTCCTCTTTGATTTTAAAAAGAACAATGTGACGAATCATTTTAAAAGTTCCTCCGTTATTTTTGCCGCCGAAAAGCACAGCTCGCTGCACGGGCGTTTTTTATAATATGTATCGTTTCTTTCCTCGGGGACGCCGCCGACAGAGGTTTTTACTCCCGAAAGCAGCTCACGGCAGATAATCGAGCCGTTTTCCTCTTTAAACCTGTTTGCAAATTCGCGTACGAGTGCGTAATGCGCCTTTTTGGCATCTGTATTCGATAAATCCGAATAGCCTTTTGAAATACCCAATACCATAAGCGCGCCGCTGACCGCTCCGCAGACCTCACGCATTCTGCCCATTCCCCCACCGAAGGAGGAAGCGATTTTCAGCGCGGTTTCATTTTCAAGTCCCGTAACATCCGAAAACGCGAGCAAAACAGCCTGGGAACAGTTACATCCGTTTTCAAAAAGCTCCTTTGCCCTTTGAGCGCGATCGGTTTTTAAATCCATAATGCACCTCTGTTATTTTTCATTGACCTGCTTGCCCGTCATATGTTCAACAGTCATTTCAAGACACTGAACCTTTGAAAGAAAAGAACTAATCTCTTTTTCAATATAAAGGCTGTCGGAAGTAAATTTTCCGCAAAGCGCGCGGCAGATTTTTTCCGCCTTTTCGGTTTCTTCCACAAGCTCAATTTTTCCGAACGCAATTACGCTTTTAATATTCAGCGCCCAGTCGCCCGGATTTTTATAGCCGCCGTCATACACGGTAAAGCAAACCTTATTACATTCTTTGAGCGCGTCAATTTTATGCCCCTGTTTTGCGCCGTGAAAATAGATTTTACCGTCCGTTTCGTCAAAGAAATGGTTAATCGGAACGCCGTACGGATAGCCGTCCTCACCGATAAAAGAGAGTACTCCCCTTTTTTCGTTTTTAAGGATTTTAACACATTCCTCTTCTGACAGCTCTTGCTTTTTTCTTCTCATCTGACGAAACATTTTTTCACCTTTATTTCTCAAGCGTTATTTTTAAAACTACAGGATTATGGTCGGAAACAACAAATCCGAGGTTTTGGTTTTTGCAGGACTCAACCTTAATATTATCCGAAACGATAAAGCCGTCTATCAGGTAGTACTGGAAGGTATCCTTATCGGCATTTTCATAAGGCTGGTCAAGGCTTCTGCAGGACGGAACAGACGAATCCATAAGGAACTGCCACTTGCCGTCAAACTGCGTAACATCAATTTCGCCTGCTGCCCATTTGCCCTCCTGGGCAGGATATTTTGTTTTATCCGCAGAGGAGAAAATCTGGTTGAAATCGCCGCCTGCAATAACATAGTTTCCGCTTTTCGCTTCGGAAGAGAGGAAATCGGCAAGCATCTTTGTCTGGGCAATTTTGCCCTCGCCGTCGTCATACGCTTCAAGGTGAAGGTTTACAAGCACAAGCTGCTTGTCGCTGCCTTCAATATCAACTCTTGAAACAAGCAGGCAGCGCTTGAGATTAACCATACTTACAGGCCAGGAAAACGGAATGGGAAGCTGTCTTCTTTCTGCGTCTGTAATCGGATATGACGAAAATGTTGCAACGCCCGAATCAACCTTGCCCATAGGCGGAATGGGATAGGGAAGATAAGCTACTTTGAAGTTATTTGCAAATACACTGTTAAAGCCGTTAATCGAGGACTGAAGAATTTCGTACTCGTTAATATGCTCGCTTCTTGAAGAATCCCTGTCAACCTCCTGGAAATAAATAATATCGGGGTTGACATTTGCCAATTCCTTTACAACGCCTTCCATATTACTGCGTACTCTTTCTTCATCGGCAGTTTTAACCGAGGAGCCGCCGTCCATAAAGAAATCCGCGTTATCACCCAAAGCTCCGTAGCCGATATTCCAGCTCATAACGGTTAAGCTGTCGCCGACTTTAAGAGTTTTATCGGCTGTGCCGCCGATTTCAAGCTCGGCAGTGATTTGAGCAGGCTTGTATTCGGTTATTGAAAGAAAACCGATAAGCCCTGCAAATAAAACAACAATTACAAGCAATACAATTCCGATTCCCTTAAAAATCTTAAAGGGTACGGAACGCTGTTTTTTCTCTTTGTTTTTCATATTATCCTCTCCTCATAAAGGTGTTATTTATTGTTTATCCAATCCTCTTTTGTAAGAAGATTTGCGTACGATTTTCTTATTTCGCCAACCTGCGGAAACCAGAGCTTTTCAGTTGTATGATGATATTTAAAGCCAAGCTTTTCCTGAACCCGTTTTGATTTTTCGTTTCCGTCGGAATAGCCGCACCATACACGGTTGACTTTCAAATTCTCAAAGGCGTAACGGATAAGCTCCCTTGAAGCCTCGGGAATAAGTCCCCTACCCCAATGCGGGAATCCTATCCAGTAGCCGAGCTCACATTCGTCTTCACTTTTTGCAAGGTCACTGTTAAACATAAGACCTATACTGCCAACGGGTAATCCCGTCTCTTTAAGCACAACCGCATAGGTTTCGGGCTCGGACAAAACGGTTTTTATTATTTCAAGACTGTTTTTTACGCTCGTATGCGGCTTCCAGCCTGCAGGCGGTCCGACACGCTCATCTTTTGCATATTTGTATAACTCTTCTGCGTCCGCTTCCTCCCACGTACGGAGGACAAGTCTATCTGTTTCAAAAATCATTTTACTTCCTCTTTTTCGGCTCGGGCAATTCGTTATACATATTTTTGACCAAATCACAAATAAACTGCTTATTATCAACCTCATCAGCAAGGAGCATTTCCTTTGCGCCGTCATAAGGGATTTCCTTTTTCGCTTCAGGCATCTGCTCTGTTGCAGATTTTGTTATCTTCACAAGAAAACGATCGTCATATATTCCGCCGAAAATTTTTCCCTGATAATAAAGTATGTATTCGCCCATCATAGCGCGGTATGTAATTTCATCAAGTCCCGACAACTGTTCAAGGACAAAATCAAGATATTCTTTGCTTGAGGACATTTATATTTCTCCTAATTACTTTCTTAAAATATCAAGCGTGTGGTGAGACGCGCCGATTAAATCCTGACGTTCGCAAATTGCAAGATGGTATTCCATCCATTTTTCAAAGGTTTCGTCATCCATTTTATCAATGAGTTCATCGTTATATCTCGTAGCCCCGTCAGTTGCAACGAGCTTTATCCTTTCAACAGGCAATTCACTGTCAAGTGAAGCAATATCCTCGGTTCTGACCAATTCAAAAACTTCCTTTGGCTCGCTTTTGCAATGCCAGTCGGGTGAGAGCATATTTTCTTTGATTACGCTGTTAAGATTGTTCGCACCGAAAACATAGTTAATAATCGTCGGCTCATTCATACAGTAGGCGACAAGAATATATCCGCTTTTTTTAGTAACCCTGACCGCTTCGGATAACGCCTTGATTTTATCTTCCATTGTATAAAGGTGATACATCGGTCCGAGCAGCATTGTCAAATCAAACGAATTGTCAGAAAGTACAGACAAATCCAAAGCATTTCCCTGAATTGCGTTTATTTTTTCCGTACCGTCAAGCTTTGAACTGAGTACTTCAAGATTATGGGAAACAAGTTCGACAGCCGTAACGGAGTAACCCTCTTTAGCAAGAGTAACACTGTATCTGCCGGTACCTGCACCAACCTCAAGAATTTTCGACTCGGTAATATCGGGAAGATACTTTTTTATGTATTTCATTGTAGTAAGAAACTCGACTTGACCGTGACGGGACAGAAGCCGACCTTCTTCGTCGTAGTTGTTATAGTATTCGCTGATATAATCCATTGTTTAACCTTTCTTTTTTGTCATCAATACTACCGTCTCGACGTGCACCGTTCTCGGGAACAAATCAAACACGGAAAGCCTGTCCGTTTTGTAGCCGTAATCCTTAAAAACCGCGCAGTCGCGCGCAAGAGTAGCCGGGTCACACGACACATAGACTATTCTTTCGGGGTTCATTTCGCTGACTGTTTTAATAAGCTCCCCGTCGCAGCCCTTTCTCGGCGGATCAAGAATAATGCAGTCGGGCTTAATGCCCTTTTCCTTTAACATTTTTGCGGCGTCCGACGCATCGCCGCAAAAAAATTCGGCATTTTTAATAATATTTATTTCTGCGTTTATCCTTGCGTCCTCAACCGCTTCGGGGACAATTTCAACTCCGATAACCTTTTTGACTTTATCTGCCATTGAAAGACCTATTGTTCCGGCTCCGCAGTAAAGGTCAAGCAGAGTTTCTTTTCCGCTCAAACCGGCATACTCCGCCGCTTTTTCGTAAAGCCTTTGCGCCTGATTTCTATTGACCTGATAAAAGGATAAAGGCGAAATCCTGATTTTGTTGCCGCAAAGAATATCCGTAATATAACCGTCGCCGAAAATATTTATACATTTTTTACCGAGAATTACGTTTGTTTTTTCACGGTTGATATTAAGCACCAGAGTTTTTATATTTTCAATTTTCTTAAGCCTTTTTTCAAGGTCGTTCGCCTCGGGCAGGCTGTCGGCGTTAATAACTGCGCACACCATTATTTCACCCGTTGCAGCGGCTTTTCTTAAATATATATGCCTTAACACGCCCTTATGCGTTTTTTCATCGTACAGGGAAATGTTTTTATCTCTTATCCACTCTCTGAAAACATCGGTAATTTCCGAGAATTCTTCGGGCTGTAAAAGGCAGTCGGAACAGTCAATAATTCTATGCGACCTCGGCGCAAAAAATCCGATTTTTATTTCTTTATCAAGTCCGACCGGAAACTGCGCTTTGTTTCTGTATCTTGTTGTTTCGCCGCCGCAGACGCTTTCGGCTTTAATATCAATATGCGAAAGACGGGAAAATGCCTGCTCAACTCTGTCTTTTTTTGCATTCAATTCCGCTTCGTACGAAATATGCCTGTAGGCGCAGCCGCCGCAGGAATTGAAATACGGGCAGTCAACGGGAATTCTGTCCTCCGACGGCTCTAAAATATCAACTATCTTACCTATGGCGTAAGTCTTTTTTGACTTTATGATATGCACCTTTAACCTGTCGCCGACAGCAGCATTACCGACAAAAACAGCCATGCCGTCACAGTGACCGACACCGCTTCCCTCAGCAGTGTAGCCGTCAACTGTCAATTCAATTTGAGCGTTCTTTAAAAGCATTTTTTCACCCGACAGATTATATTTAGATTATTGTAACATTTATCGGGTAAAAATACAACTAATCGGATGCAATTTTTTCGGCGCAGACGGTAAAGGAAAAGCTGTTTGAATAAAGGGTATAGGTGTGCTTTCCGCTCTTTTCGGATTTATAGAGGTTTGAAAACGGCTCAAACTCTCCGTCAAAGCCTATAAGCGACAGGTTTTCCTGCGCCTTTAAAGCGTCCGAATAGCAATAGGCGGAAAAAATAAGCTTTATTTCTTCAATAACCGTCTGTGCGTCTTCAAGCGCAAATTCATCCTTTTGCGCCGTGACATAAACGGAATTGACCGTCCCGTTTTCAAGGGTTTCAAGAGTTAAAAGAAGCCTGCTGTTCCCCGTAGTCAAAAAGCAGTACATACCGCCGTTTTCATCGGAAAGAAAGCTGTCCGTAGAAAGAAGCTTTTCTCCCTTTTGGAAATTATATCTTTCGCAAAAATCAAAAACGTCAAAATCCGTTTGCACCGAACAGGAAGCCAAAAGAAATATAACCGTCAAAACCGCAACCGCTATTTTTAATTTCATATATTTTCACCTCTGAAAAATATATGATTTTTTTCATTTCTTAATGATTTATTCATAAAGATGTGTTATAATTATTAAATAATCAATTCTTCAAAAAGGAGTTGACGCTGTGTTTAAGAATTTTAAAAAGTATCCGAAGACTAAAAAGGTACGAATTACCGTAATTCTTTGTATACTTGCAATACTTGTGGGCGTAATTGTCTACGAGATAGTCAAGCCCGCCCCTCTGCCCGAATACGAGGTTGTCAAAGCCGAAAAGGGCAGTATTATGGAAACCTTTACCGCAACGGGCAACGTCGAAAGCGGTAACCCGAGCGTTTACACCGTACTTGACGGGGTAAAGGTTATTGAAGTGAAGGTCAATGTCGGCGACAAGGTTAAAACCGGTGACGCTCTCGCCTCCTTTGACACAAGCGGCGTTACGCCGAAGCTTAATGAGGTAAAGGGCGAATATGACAAGGCTCTTTCCGCTTACAAAAAAGCGGTTTCCGAATCCAAGGACGCAGTTTCAAAGCTCGAGCAGACCGAAAATGAAATAGGCGCGCTTGAGCAGCAGATAGCCGTGCTTGAAAATGAAATTGCCGCGGCAAAGGAAGAGGAAAGCAAGCAGCTTGAAATACCGGAAACAAAGGTTGACGGAGAATATACGGGTGAAGCGTATACCAAGCAGCAGATATCCGATTTTAAAAAGCAATTTCTTGAAAACGGCGGAACAGAAGAACAGTTCAACCGGATGATAGCAGTTCTTAACGCAATTGAAACCGCAGCTAAAAACTCAAAGCAAAACAGTATGAGCGCAGAACAGCTTGCCCAAAAGCTTAAAGATTCCTCCTCGGGCAAGTCGCTCCAGTTGGCGCAGCTTCAGACGCAGCTTACATCACTTAAAACACAGCAGTCTTATTACGAATTACAGACAGGCGACACGGTCACAAAGGCGTTAAAAACCGTTGTTGACCTTAAGGAAAAAGAATACGAACAGCTTAAAAACGCCGTTGACTCCTTAAACACCGGCTGGTTTGCAACCGGCAACGGAATAGTCACAAAGGTTAATATCACCCCGGGTGAATTATTTACCTCGGCAAAATCCTCTTCCGGCTCAAATATGGACTTTTCACAGATTCTCGGTATGATAAGCGGCGGCGAAGCGGATCTTACAAGCCTTTTATCGCAGTTGACCTCAACCTCCTCTTCAAATGAAGCGGTGGGCATTCAGGTCGATAATTACGACAGCTTTTCAGCCTCGTTTAATGTCGGAAAATACGATTTACTAAATCTCAAGGTCGGTCAGAAGGCAAAGGTTACCTCTCTTGACAGCGAGTATGAAGGCGTTGTGGAATATGTTTCGGCAACCGCAAGCGAAAGCTCGGGCATTGACATTTCTTCAATTGCAAGCTCTCTTACGGGCGCTACGAACAGTTCAAATTCGGCTATAGCAAGAGTTAAAATTCTTAAGCCGGACGAAAAGATTATTATAGGCTTTGACGTGGATATTTCCGTAAATATCGGCGAGGTTGACGACGTCATTGTTCTTCCCGTTGAGTCACTGCGATTTGAAAACGGACAAAAATTTGTATTCGTTTATAACGAAGAGACAAAGACCGTTGAAAAGAGAACTGTTGAGCTCGGAAGCAGTGAGGATACAAAATACGAGATTTCTTCAGGTATTTCAGAGGGCGAACTGATTATTAAAAATCCCCTTTCCGCCCTTAATGACGGCGATAAAATAACGGTTAAAAAGTAATCCTTTTTTAGGGAGTTTTCATATTGAATATCAAGGAAAACATCAGAATAGCGATTTTCAGCATTAAAACAAACCTTATGCGTTCACTGCTTACAATGCTGGGAATTATAATAGGTGTTTCAAGCGTAATTGCAATTGTCACCGTAGGCGACGGCGGCAGGGATTACATCATAGGTCTTATCCGTGATATGGGCTCGTCCGCAATTAACATTACGGTTGATTCGGGCGTCGCCACGCCCTCTGACTACATTACGTCAGCGGATATTGCCGCCATTAAGCAGCTTGACGGGGTCGATTATGCCTCGCCTGCGGTTATCGGCATGGGCGGAATTCAGGTCGGCGACGACTCGGGCTTCGGAATACTTATCGGCGCAAATACCGATATTCAGAAAATCATGAAAACCGACTGCACATACGGAAGATTTTTTACCGAGGAGGAATACAATTCCGCAAAGCAGGTTGCCGTTATAGATAACGGCAGCGCGGTTATGCTTTTCGGAAGAGAGGACGTAGTCGGCGAAACTGTCAAATACACCTTTAACGAAATTACCGTAAATCTTAAAATAATCGGCGTTGCGGACAACGGAATGGGTATGTTCGGCGGCGACACGGAATCGGCAGTGGAATCGATGTCGGCTCTTACGGGCGGCTCCTCGGTCAAGTACTGTTCGCTGATGGTCCCTGCTACGGTCTCACTTGAAATAGTGGACGCTGACGACAGATTTGAATCGGTTTACCTTACCGCAAACGATGAAAGCCAGCTCGAGTCTGCAGGCAACGCTGCGCAAAATCTTATCAAGGCAAGGCATAACAATTTTGAAAGAGACTGCTACACGGTTGTAAATATGGCAACCTACATTGACCTGCTCGACTCGGTAATTCATATTTTCACCATTTTCATTGCCGCAGTAAGCGCAATTTCACTTGTAGTCGGCGGAATAGGCGTTATGAACATAATGCTCGTCTCCATTACCGAAAGGACAAGGGAAATCGGCATTAGAAAAGCCCTCGGCGCAAAGACGGGAACAATTATGTTCCAGTTTTTGACCGAGTCAATAATCCTTTGTATGATAGGCGGAGTGATAGGACTCATAGTCGGTATTGTCGGCGCGGTTGCCGTGTCCCATATTATGAACGTACCGCTTCAGGTAAAGCTTTCAACGATAGCGCTCGCGGTCGGATTTTCAAGCGCTATAGGAATTATTTTCGGCGTGTACCCTGCACGGCGCGCGGCGCTTATGCCGCCGATAGAGGCGTTGAGGAGAGATTAAAATGGAGGAACAAAATTACAAATTCAGCAAGCCTCTTTTGACTTTGACTATAATTGGGGCAGTCAAACTTATACTTGCTTTTGTACTGTTTCTTTTTTACATTTCTGATGCCAATTATATTATGTCCGCTTTAGCCACTTGGTTTATCATGTTTGAGGTAGCAACAGATATGTCAACATGGTTTTTGGCTCAACCGATTATTGTTCTTGTATTGTCCGTGATTATTTGTTTCAAAAGGCACTCTAACGAAAAATCATCTAAAACGGATTATCTTTTGACTGTAATATGCGCTGTCGTTTGGGTAATTGCAGGTTTGATGTGCCGTGAATTAGTAATGATTTGGAGATAAAACGAGATTATAGTATAAATTACACACAAAAAAGTAAAGAAGAGGACGGAAATTCCGTCCTCTTTTTGTCATTCTGAGCGAAGCGAAGAATCTCAACCGATTAGTAGGGGCGGATATCAGCCGCCCGTAAAGTCAGATGTAAATTAAACGGTCGACCGCAGGAAAGCCCCTACAACACACCAACCCCGAGTGTTAGCTCGGGGTTGGTGCGTTTTGTTTCCCTCAAGGGGAAGGCTTTTTAAGGTTTACTCTGACTTCGTTTCTGTCAATGCTTTTTCCTGCTTTTCAAAGACGATTTTGTCGTCCTTTACTGTGCAAAGATAGCTTTCATTCGCAGTAATCGAGCCGTCAAGCATTTTTTCGCTTAAAAGGTCCTCTATCTGACTGCCTATTGCACGTCTTAAGGGTCTTGCGCCGTAAACGGGGTCATAGCCCGCAGCCGCAATTTTTGTAATAACCTCAGGTGAAAAATCAACGTCAATATCCATATCCTTTGCCCTCTTTTTAAGGGTTTGAAGCATACGCTTTGCTATTTCCTCAATTTCATCCTTTGAGAGCCTGCTGAATACGATTATATCGTCAATTCTGTTTAAGAACTCGGGTCTGAAGGTGTTTTTAAGCTCGCCCATAACGGCGTCCTTAACATCCTTTACGTCCTCATGCTCCTCATCCTCGTTCGCCGCGAAGCCGAACTTTTTGATTTTTTCGGTTATAAGCCTTGCGCCGATATTTGAGGTCATAATGATAATGCAGTTTTTAAAGTCAACCTTTCTGCCCTGCGAATCGGTCAGTACGCCGTCGTCAAGTATCTGAAGAAGAATGTTGAATACGTCCGGATGAGCCTTTTCAACCTCGTCAAGAAGCAGTACCGAATAAGGCTTTCTGCGTATTTTTTCCGTAAGCTGTCCGCCCTCGTCAAAGCCGACGTAACCGGGAGGAGAACCGATAAGCTTTGAAACGGTATGCTTTTCCATATACTCGGACATATCAAGGCGTATCATCGCGTTTTCATCGCCGAACATAGACGCGGCAAGAGCCTTGCAAAGCTCCGTTTTGCCTACGCCCGTGGGTCCTAAAAACAGGAACGAGCCGACGGGTCTTTTCGGATCCTTAAGTCCGACTCTGCCGCGTCTTATTGCCTTTGCAACCGCCGTGACAGCTTCGTTCTGACCTACAATTCTTTCGTGAAGCTCGTTTTCGAGGTTCAGAAGTCTCTGGCTTTCTTCAATAGTCAGCTGTGAAAGAGGAATACCCGTCCACGATGAAACAATATCAACTATTTCGCTTTCGGTTACCTCGTCCTTGATTCTCGTGTTCTGCTCCTTGAATTTTGCCTCTGCTTCGTCAACCTTCATCTGAAGCCCTTTTTCGGCGTCACGAAGGGTTGCGGCTCTTTCAAAATCCTGGGAAAGCACTGCAGACTCCTTTTCAGCCTGAGCCTCCTTTAACGCTTTTTCAAGCGATTTGAGCTCGGGCGGAGCAGTAAACGCGCGAAGCCTTACTCTTGACGCCGCCTCATCTATAAGGTCAATTGCCTTGTCAGGCAGGTATCTGTCGCCGATATAGCGGCTTGAAAGCTTAACCGCCGAAAGAATTGCCTCATCGGTTATTTTTACCTTGTGGTGCGCTTCATACCTGTCGCGAAGTCCCTTAAGGATTTCAACCGCTTCCTCTTCACTCGGCTCGCCTACGATTATAGGCTGAAAACGTCTTTCAAGCGCGGCGTCCTTTTCAATATTCTTTCTGTATTCGTCAAGAGTTGTTGCGCCGATAATCTGCAGTTCTCCCCTTGCAAGGGAGGGTTTTAAGATATTTGCCGCGTCAACCGCGCCCTCTGCGCTTCCCGTACCGATAAGCGTGTGAACCTCGTCAATAAACAGGACGGTATCCTTTGAAGCAATAACCTCGTCAATGACGCCCTTAATTCTTTCCTCGAAATCGCCCCTGTACTTTGTGCCTGCAACCATACCCGTAAGGTCAAGGGAAACGAGCTTTTTATCTCTTAAAAGCTCGGGAACCTCGCCCGAGGCAATTTTCAGCGCAAGTCCCTCGGCTATTGCGGTTTTTCCTACGCCGGGTTCGCCGATAAGACAGGGGTTGTTTTTGGTTCTTCTCGACAGAATCTGGATAACTCTTTCGATTTCCTGCTCCCTGCCGATAACAGGGTCAATTTCGCCCTTTTTTGCCATTTCGGTAAGATCTCTGCCGAACTGACCGATAGCGGACTGTTCTCCGTCGGGTGAAGCGGACTGACTGTTGCCTGCCTTGCCCGTGCCCATAAGCGCCTGACTGATTTCACTGATAACCGTACTGCCTGCCACGCCGAGCTGATTCATAATCTGGCTTGCGCTCGAATCGCCGTCACGGGCAATTGCAATTAAAATGTGTTCCGTGCCGATTAACGACTGACCCATCTGGTGGGCAACGGAATTTGAAATTGTCAGTATTTCCTTTGCTTTGGGCGTAAAATCATTCTGATTTAAAGCCGTAGGCATTCCGACGCCGATTATTCTTTTGACAAGTGAAACTACTTTACTTTCAGTTATCCCGTGTCTTGAAAGAACAATTGACGGAACAGTCGAAGTGTCGGACAAAATGCCTATCAATATGTGTTCACTGCCGATGTAAGTATGTCCTAAATCCTCGGCAGCCTCAACCGCAGTGTTTAAAGCGTTATTGGCTTTTTCCGTAAAGCCTGTGAATTTATACATAATAAATCACCTCATTCCAATTTGCTTCTTACCATATCTGCCCTCTCTTTATCTCTTTGAGTTTTGTCAAGCTTTACACCTTTACTTGTGTTAATTGTCGCCGGCTGTAAAACTATCGTCATTTCGTCGAGCTCCTTCGTGTCGAGCGGAAGAATTCCGACTGCCGCGCCGAGCCTGACAAAGGAGACAAGCTCAAGAAGTTCATTAGTTGTAAGAAGTCTTGCCGATTTAAGAATTCCGTATGCACGGTAAATTCTGTCCTGTCCCGAAAGCGAGGAGACAAACTCCTTTCTTGCGGAACGCTCCTGATTTATAATCTGTGTAGTAATTGATTTAAGATTTGCTATCGCAGCCTTTTCGCTGATTCCGAGGGTGAGCTGATTACTCAACTGGTAATATTCGCCCACCGCCTGAGCGCCGTTTCCGAACAAGGGACTGATGGAAAGTCCGAGCTTTGAAACGGTTGCGGACAGCTTTGAAATCTGACCTATGCGTGAAAGCGCGGGAAGATGAAGAATAACGCTTGCTCTCATACCCGTACCCAGGTCAAGCGGTTTTTCCGTAAGATATCCGAGCCTTTCGTCAAACGCAAAGTTAAGATGACGGTTTAATTTATCGTCAATTTTGTTTGCCTTTTCAAGCGCCTCTTCAAGGGAAAGTCCGCTTTTCATAACCTGAAGTCTGATATGGTCATCCTCGCAAAGCATTATGCTTACGTCCTCATCCTCCGACAGGAGCAACACCCTGCCGTCCGAGTCGGAAGCAAATTCCTCGCTGATAATCTTTCTTTCCGCAAGTGACGCCGCCTGAAAAGCGGTCAGCTCCTTCATATTTATTGCCTTTAATCCGAGGTTTTCCTCTTCGGCGGCTTTTACGATAAGCTCGTTAAGCTTCAGCCTTGAGGGCACGTCAAGTCTCCATGGAAAGGCATAGCCCTGAACATTTCTTGCAAGTCTTACTCTTGTGGAAACAACCGTGTCACTCTGGTCGCCTGCGCTCAGATACCATTTAGCCATTTTCTTTGCCCTCCAACGCTCTTATTTCGTCACGAAGCGAAGCCGCTTTTTCGAAGTCCTCTTTTTCAATTGCCTTATTGAGTTCTTCGCGAAGCTCAACTATTTTTGACTTTTCGTCAGTTTCATTACTTTCATTCGTCACGGCATTGAGCGGAACCTTTCCCTCATGCCTTGTATTTCCGTGAAGCCTCTGAATTGACGGCATAAGCTTATCAAAAAACGTTTCGTAACAGTCTGCGCAGCCGATTCTTCCGCTTTTTACAATATCGTTAAAAGAAGAGCCGCAGTTGTCGCATTTTACCGTATTTGCACTTAAAGCCGCAACAGGAGTGTCCGCAAAGAAATCGCTTAACAAATCCGAAAAGCTGAAATTAAAGCCTGAAAATACATCGTTTATTCCAAGCGCCTTTGCGCAGTCGGAGCAAAGATGTCCCTGTGTAACCTCGCCGTTTATTATCCTTTTAAAATGAGTGGTGGCCTGAGCCTTACCGCATGACTGACACATCATAATAAATACCTCCTTTTGTCACTCAATGGTGGTTAAAAGCATATTTTTGAATATCGCCGCTCTGGCTTTATCCCTGTATTCGGTCGGGATATTCATATACGCCTTTTCGTTTGTTGCCGAAAGCATAAGCTTTGCCTGTTGAGCAGTAATTATATCCCTGCCGTTAAGATTAAGTATATGCGCGCGGCAGGTTTTTTCGTCAAGTGACGGACCTATAGCGTTAATCAGCTGCATTTTAAGCGTGGAAGCGGAATAATTTGCCCTGGTTATTCTGATATAACCGCCGCCGCCTCTTCTGCTCTCAACTATGTATCCGTGCTCGGGCGTGAACCGTGATGAGATTACATAGTTTATCTGACTGGGTACGCAACCGATTTTTTCGGCAAGCTCGTTACGCTGGATTTCCGTACTGCCCTCATCGTCAAGCATATCGGAAATCATCTGCGCAATAATATTGCTTAAATTCACTTGAGTCACCTTCTTTGATTTTTGCATTTTTGACTTTGACTTTCTTTGACCTTTACGGTTTCTATTATAGCGTCTGTTCGAAAAAGGTCAAAGGTCAAAAAAGGTCAAATTTCATTAGCAAAGTGTAGTTTTCTCTTATTTTCTCGTTTTTTCTCTTATTTTCACATATTTTGCTTATTTTTTTAAATATGTCAATACATTTATTTTATGCCGAAAGTCAAACTTTTATTCACCCATCAGCCCGTCCTTTCATAATATGTCACTGTAGGGCTAACCTACGAAAGGAGGCAGAACAGTGAACTTCTTTGGAAACAACACATGGTTGATCGTTATTATCATCGTTATCCTTCTTTTCGGCGATAATAACAACGGCGGCTGTGGCTGCGGTTGCAACAACAACGGCTGCTGCTGAAAAGTGAAATAAATCCCGTAGGATTTGTGAAGTACGCTTCGCGTGTGAAATATCCTTCGGACGTTGACCAAATTTATTTTACTTCACTTTTCGTGAAACGAAAAACTTCACGCCGATAACGGTACTTCACATTTTGCTTTGCAAAATATTTCACAAAAAACTCCCGCCGGCAAAAGCTGACGGGAGTTTGATTTTATTTAATATATTCCGAGTGTTTTGCAGTTTTCGACGTGCTCCTCATACGTTGCGGCAAAAAGTCCGTCATGCGGCTCTTCGGTCTGAATTGCAAAGAAGAGATAATCGGTTTCCGGCGGATAGAGCGCCGCTTTTATTGACTCAATTCCGGGGTTGCAGATAGGTCCTGCCGGCAAGCCCTCACAGCGGTATGTATTATAATAGTATTTAAGCGTATCAACCTTTTCGGGATATATTTCCTCGATTACGCCGGTAACATAGTTAATAGTCACGTCGCATTGAATCTGCATTCCCTCGTCAAGACGGTTATAGAGAACGGAAGCGATATTTGCTCTCTGTTCGTCAAGAAAGGCTTCCTTTTCGATAATTGAAGCAACAGTGAGTATTTCGTGCCACGAATAGCCGAGCGCCTTTGCCTGCTGACGCATTTCCTCGGTTATATAGCTCTCCCCTGCTTCAAGCAGCTTTTCGATAATCGTTCTCGGCGTATCGTTTTGCTTATCGATTTCAATTGTGCAAGGATACAGATAGCCCTCTAATTTAAAGCAGATATTTTCATCATCCGGTTCCTCGCTTACGAGAGCAAATTCGGAAAAATCGCCCTCCTGCGCTTCCTTTATAAAATCATCCGCGGAGCAGATTCCGTTTTCTTCCAATTTCCACGCAAATCGGACAAGTGTATAACCCTCGGGAAGCGAAATCATTACTCCAACGTCTTTATTTTCAACGCCTACGTTCCCGTCGTCCTGAACGCTGCCGTCAGTATCTTGGTTGTTCTCCGTTCCGTTTACCGATACGGCGTCGTCACCGAAGTCAATATCGGCAGGGTTTACTTCCTTTTTGCAGGAGGTAAACGCAAAAACCGTAATTATAAATACCAGTAAAATTGCAATAATCCTTTTCATACAAATACCCCACAAGAGTTTGTGTGACTAATTTTACTATTTTTCGACATTGTTGTCAACCGAGCGCGTATTGGTAAAGAATGATAGTTTTTCGTTAAATTCATATTATACTTGTTGGGGCTTCATACCATCCGCCCGTTTAATTTATATCCGACTTTACGGGAGGGCGCTTTAGACCCTCCCCTACGAATCGGTTGAGATTCTTCACCTGCGTTCAGAATGACATTTTATCGTTCCGAAGGAACACTTCACGCGTTTCCTTTTGAAACGTACTTCACGTTGTTTAATAACAACACTTCACAAATTCGTAAGAATTTATTTCACGGGCGGTTAATAACCGCCCCTACGGGTTTGATAATCATCCTCGCACACTGTAGGGGTGGGTTTCCACGCCCACCCGTTTGCCGCTTTTGCGGCAAATTGCCCGTAAACGGGCAACGGGACGGGTGACCCGTCCCCTACAAATCGGTTAAGATTCTTCGCTTTCGTTCAGAATGACATTTTATCGTTCCGAAGGAACACTTCACGCGTTTTCTTGAAAACGTACTTCACGTTGTTTAATAACAACACTTCACAAATTCGTAAGAATTTATTTCACGGGCGGTTAATAACCGCCCCTACGGGTTTGATAATCATCCTCGCACACTGTAGGGGTGGGTTTCCACGCCCACCCGTTTGCCGCTTTTGCGGCAAATTGCCCGTAAACGGGCAACGGGACGGGTGACCCGTCCCCTACAAATCGGTTGAGATTCTTCACTTGCGTTCAGAATGACAGATTATATACAGCAATACACAGTGTAATACCCGATTTCGAATTGACATTTATTTTCAAAGTAGTATAATATTTACGGAAAATATTTTTTAGGAGATAAGAGTATGAATTACTACAAAATGAATATTGCAGGACTTGACAGAGAGCTTCCTATCTGCAGGGTTACGGACGACCTTTACATCGGCGCATTTGTAATTTTCGGCGATCAGGAACTGACTGTAGCCTGCGGCAAGGCTCTTCTTGAAAAGGCTCCCAAATACGATTACCTTATAACTGCCGAAGCAAAGGGTATTCCGCTTATTCACGAAATGGCGCGTCAGAACGGCGACAAAAAATATATGCTTGCAAGAAAGTATCCGAAGCTTTATATGACAGGCGTATTTGAAGTCACCGTAAACTCCATTACAACCGATAAGGTTCAGAAGCTCTATCTTGACACCGCCGACGCGGAAATGATGAAGGGCAAAAAGATACTCATTGTTGACGATGTTATTTCAACGGGCGAATCCTTAAGGGCAATTGAAAAGCTTGTTGAAAAGGCAGGCGGCGAAATCTGCGGAAGAATGTGCATTCTTGCAGAGGGCGACGCGCAGAACCGTCCGGATTTGGTTTATCTTGAGAAGCTCCCCGTTTTCAATGCAGACGGAACAGTTAAAGAGTAAAATAACAAAAAAAACACCTGATGAGCTTGGATTCATCAGGTGTTTTTATTTTTCGAATTTATCCTGCAAGCGCTTTGTCGATTTGCGCCAAATCAAACGCGTCCATACAAAAATCCGAATTCATATCATACATATAATAATCATCAACATTTATTTCGTTAAATCCCAGAACACAGCTTTCCATAGCGGCATAGTCCGAAACAGTTATTACGCCGTCTGCATCAATATCCCCTACAGGTACAAAACCGTAGTTGTTTGTCCTTGCAAATTCTTCGGCATAAGTATTCTTAAGACCGTAAATCGTTTCAAGAGAAACGCATCCGTTAAAAGCAGTTTCATCAATGCTTATCACTGTTTCGGGAAGAGCAATGCTTTTGAGTGCGGTACAGTTTTTAAAAGCATATTCATCAATATAGTTTATTTGATAAGGCAAAACAACGCTTTGGATAAAATCGCAGTCCTCAAACGCATTTCTGCCTATTTCAACAAGTTCCACAAATCCAAAATCCCTTGAAAGCTTTACATCTGTCTCACTGCCCGTATACTTCGTTGCAACCGCGTAACTGCAAGAAAAATCCGACACGCCCTCAATATACTGATCCACAGCGTATCTTTCGGGATTATATATTCTGGCAAGCTCAACCTCATAGTTATTATCCATCGGGAAATAATAATAACCGTTTTCTCCTGCAAACTTACTTACAGCGCCTTTTGCGCGAGAAGAAAAAACAAGGCAATGCTCAACATGATTACTGGTAATTCCTTCGAAGGCATCAAAAGCAATATGTGTGTCCGGATTTTCAAATATTATCAGGTCAAGATTAACGCAGTTCAAGAATGCCCGATTTCCGACACTGCCGACACCGCTCGGAACAACAACCTTTTCAAGTGAGGTGCAATTCTGAAAGGTTCTGCCTCCGATTTCAACTAACGTTTCGGGTAATACTACACTTTTAATATTTGTATTGTCCGCAAAAACAGAGTTGCTGTTAATGCTGAGTATCCTGTAACCGTCAATGTAAGCCGGTACAACTACATCAACATCATCTCCGTAGTATTTAAGCAATCTTGCCTGCTTTTTATACTCATTTGTTACCGAGTAAAGCCAATTGCCCGTTTCGTCATATCCTGCAAAGGCATAAACAGGTAAGATAATCACCACCATTACAACACACATAACTAAAGCAAGTATTTTCTTTTTCATAGAAATGCCTCCTTTTATTCATAAAATATCACAAGCAGGTGTCAAAGCCGTGTCATTTTCAAAAAAATTTTAAACTTTACAGTAGGTGTCAAGTCAAGGCTTTTTTCAAATTTATTTTAAATCAATGTCAAAGAAATAAAAAGCACCGATTACTTGCATTTTGTCAAGCAGAGCTTGCAAAGATGATATTTTCAATTTTCAGCGTAGCAGAGAAAAACCGCTCCGTCAATAGAAAAACGGATAATTGAACTCTACTTTTAGTAGAAATTTGTCTTTGAATGTATTCTGACTTTGACGGGCGGATAATATCCGCCCCTACGTGTTTGCCCTGACGGGCAAATTGTCGCTGTCGGCGACAACGGGATGTCGAGGTTAC
>ERZ842401.2986-NODE-2986-length-21679-cov-4.332408_pt1 | contig 21679 bp, 16 predicted proteins | sample MGYA00521270_ERZ842401 | MGnify/ENA primary metagenome ERZ842401 (study PRJEB31892, sample SAMEA3878208) | bioreactor metagenome | biome: Moose rumen | place: Sweden | collected 2011-10 | study: EMG produced TPA metagenomics assembly of the PRJEB12797 data set...
TCGCCAAGGCTACGGCGGACAAGCAGGGGTTAGGGGTCGCGAGGGAGAGCAACGCGGTTGCCCGGGAAGAATCGGACACGCCCCTTCAGCCGCAGGGCCATGCAAAGCGCGTTTACCTTTTCAACTGGCAGACCTGTCCGCCGGACGAGGATGTCCATGTGAACGCCCTCTGCGTCCACTTCGCGCATAATCATCGCCTCCTCTACGGAATACTTGGGCATAGGCGCAGGAGAAGCGGGCGTCGTCTTGCCCTTCGCCTTCGGCACCTTGCGCTTTTCGGAGGGGACGAGCGGAGACAGTTCTTCCTCGACATCTGCGGCAGAACGGACGAGCCGCGCGCCGTCGCGGATGAGCGCAAGGCACCCCGCGCTCGAGCGGCTGTCGACGCGTCCTGGAACCGCCATCACGACGCGCCCCATGTCGGCGGCGCACGAAGTCGTGATGAGCGTGCCGCTCTTGATCGGCGCCTCTATCGCGACGACGCCTTTCGCGAGCGCCGCGACCGTGTGGTTGCGCTGCGGAAACGTCTGCGTGTCGGGATATCGCCCAAACGGAAACTCGCTCACTACCGCGCCACCGTTCGCCACGATGTCGCGAGCGAGCGAGCGGTTCTCCTCGGGATAGAATTCGTCGAGTCCAGAGCCGATGACGCCGATCGTCTTCCCCTCTGCGGCAAGTGCGCCGCGGTGAGACTCGGCGTCGACGCCGAGCGCGAGGCCGGAGACTATCGTCCAGCCGTTCTCGGCAAGCCCCTTCGCGATCTTGAACGACTGGTCGAGCCCGTAGGCGGTCGCGCGGCGCGTGCCGACGATCGCGACGGACGGAGACGCCAGGATGGAGGCGTCGCCCTTTACGTAGAGCGCAAGAGGGTGCGACGGCTGCTCGAGAAGACAAGGCGGATAGCAAGGATCCGCAGGCGTCACGATTTCAACACCGTAACGCTTTGCAAGCGCGAACTCGCGCTTCCAGTCGATTTCCTCGCCCGAACGCGAGACCTTTTGCGGATACGCCATCCACGCGGCAGCGACGGAACCAGCCGATTCGACAAGTCCCGCGAGCGTGACGGAACCTACCTTGTCCGTCAGGTTGAAGGCGACATACGCCTCGCGTTCATCCACTTTGCCCCCTTGATTCGTCATCCCGCGATATGATATACTATGTGTGTTTTGGCCCCATCGTCTATCGGCTAGGACACGAGCTTTTCATGCTTGGTAGAGGAGTTCGACTCTCCTTGGGGCTGCCAACGTCACTTTCCCTTGAGCCGCTGGCTGACCGCGAGCATTCGCTCGCCGAGATCCTCGAAGCCGACATCTGCGGCGTACACGTCCTTGTAGTACTGGTACGCCCGCTCGAGGTCGCCCGCGTCCTCGGCGCAGCGCCCGAGCTGGTAGACGATCTTCTTCTTCAGGTCGTCCATCGTCGGAATCGCGTCGCGCGCCGTCTCGAGCTGCATGACGGCCATGTCCGTCTGGCCCTTCTTGAGGAAGCACATCGCGAGGTAGTAGAGCGCCCAGAGGCGGTCCTTGGGGCTCTTCTGCGCGAGCTGGAGATGCTCAAGCGCCTCGTCGTAGTACTCGTAGGTGTAGTACTGAAGCCCGAGCTCGTAGCGGAGATGCAGGTCGTTCGGATATCTCTCGACGCGCTGCGCGAGGTCGTCGAACACGAACTGGTTCTTCTGGTTCTCCATCTCGATTGCGTTCGCCTCGTCGCCTGCGGCGCGGTAGGCCTCGATCTGCTGGTCGTAGTAGCCGACGTACGTCTGCGAAAGCATGCGGTCGAGCTCGGGGTCCATGGAGCCGGACATCTCGATCGCGTCGGTCAGGCACTGGATCGCCTCCTCGAAGCGCTTGTTCTGGACGTAGAGACGCGCGAGGGCGCGGCGGAAGTTCATGTTCTTAGGCTCGCGCTCGATCTGGGCGATCTTCTCGCGGATGAGCGCCTCGGCATCGTCGCCCGTGATGACCGCCTTGTTCGCCTGGTCGAGCTTCTTCGCCTGCTCCTTGTTCGCGATGAGCGCCTGGAAGCCGCCCTTCTTGCCGGCGGTCTGCTCCCAGCCCGCGTTCATCGTGGCCTGCGCCTCGGTGTTCTTGAGAAGCTGGAGGACGCGCTGGTCGCCGGGCCTGAGCTCGGAGAGCTTCTGGTAGGCGTCGCGCGCCTTGTCGTAGCGCTTGGCCATCGTGTAGTACGTCGCAACGCGCTCGAGAAGCGCGGGATCGCGGTTCGAGCACTCGTAGGCGGCCTCGACGGTGATCGCCGCGTGGTCGGCCTTCCCCGCCGCCTCGGCCGCCTTGACCGCCGCCTCGATGTTGTCGGGGTCGAGCGGGTTCTGGCAGAGCAGCTTCTCGGCCTCTGCCATCGCCTCCGCGCCCTGGCCCTTCTTGACGAGCCCCATGATCTTCATCTGGGCCATCTTGTATCCGAGCTTCGCGCCGAAGCCGGACTTGCCGTTCTTGCGGAAGTTCGCAATCTGCGCGGCGCGGAGAAGGCGTCTCGTCTCCAGCACGTCTGGAGCGGCCGAGACGGCCTCCATCAGCATGTCCACCGCAAGCTCGTAGCGGCCAGTCTCAAGGGCCTGGCGGCCGCGGTTCGTGAAATTCTGCGCCTTCTGTGCAAGGTCGACCGCCATCACGAAACCTCCAGCCTGCCGTCACCAGGGTTGTCGAAGACGCCGCCCGCCTTGTACGTCTCGAGCATGAAATGCGTCGCCGTGGAAAGGACTCCGTCAATCGTCGAAAGGTCGGCCGCGACGAACTGGGCCACGTCCTGGAGACTGTCACCCTTGACGAACACGAGAAGGTCGTAGCCGCCCGACATCAGAAAGCACGCCTCGACCTGCTCGAACTTGGCAACGCGCTCGGCTATCTTTCCAAAGCCACAGTCCCTCTGCGGCGTTATCCTTAGCTCTATTACGGCACGGACTCCGTCTTTCTTCATTTTACCGCCTCCTTTGCTTTCGTGTCGTCCCAACGGCACGACGTCACGTCGTCTACAATCTGCCTTGCGAGATCCTCGACCGCGCGCCCCGACGCATCGCGCCGCGCAGTGGCAATGTCGGTGTCGGAAAAGTAAGTAGTCTCCGCGACATAGCGGCGGTTGTTGACGACCACCTTGCCGCTGCGCCTGTCTACGACCGACACGTCGGCAGAGACGACGAGCCGCTGCTCGTAGGCGCGCATTGTCACCGTGCGCTTGAAGTGGATGAGCGCCGCAGAAGCGAACTTCACGACGCCCTGCACCTCGATCGCGGCCTCGTCGGCGGGGGCGATCTTGAACGTGCCCTCGCGCTGGAACTCACGCAGCACCTGGCGCGCGGCCACGGCGCCGATTTCGACCACGTCGGACTCGTTGCGGAAAGTCGGGACGCAGACCGTGCGCATGTCGGAGGGGACGGGCGACGTCCACCTGTAGCTGGCGCAGCCCGCCAACGCAAACGCAGCGAGGGCCATCGGGAGAATTTTCTTCATTTGCCTTCCTCCTGAAGCTCGAACAGACGGCGGCGGACCTCCGGCGCCCTGTCAGAAGTCGGATACTCGTCAAGAAAGCGCTGGTACGCGCTCACCGCGCTGCGCTTCGTGCGCGTGCGGGAGTCATAGAACTTCGCCGCCTTGTAGGCCTCCTCCTCGAGAAGCGCGCGCGCCTCGGCGCGGAGCTGCGCCACCTCCCCGGCCTCTTCCGTGGACAGCATCCCAGACTCGATCGCGTACGTGAAGAACCCGATCGTCTCGCGCACGCGCTCGCGGTTGTATTCACAGCGGCGCAGCACGACCATGCGCGCCTTCGCCTCCCGATACAGGGCGACCGCGGCCTCGGGGGACTTCGGATACGCGCTGCGGAGGTTCTCGTAGACGGTCGCGGCGGTCTCCTGCTTGTCCTCGTCCTCCCTGAGCGACGCAATCGTGAGCATCGCCTGCGGGGCGAACTTCGCGCCAGGGGCCCTTAGCACCACCGCCTCATACGCGCGACGCACGTCGACCGTGTTGTCGAACCTGAAGAAGAGAATGGTCTTACCCTCGTCGCGCATGAGCTCGGCCGTCTTGTACATCAGCTCCACTATCTCGTCGTAGCTGCACTGCGCAGAGTAGAAGTCGAGCAGATAGCGGTATTCCGCGAAAGCGGCCTCGGAATCAAGGAGCTTCCCAAGGCAGATGTCCGCGACGGCCTTCTGGGCTTTTGGCGCCTCGGGCGAAGCGGGCCACTCGCGCACGAGCGCGTCGTACGCCTTCCTCGCGCTCTTCCACGACCCTTCGGCCTCGAGTGAAGATGCATATGCCAACTGCTCGGCGGCGGTGTCCTTCTTCGGCCCGTTGAGCCAGCCGAACCACCGCGGCTCCTTGCGCGACGGCTTCAGCAGCTCGTCTTCGCTGTCGAATCCCGGATACGCGTCGGTCGCATAACGCACACCCGGCCCGGGGCTCACGCCCGGGGGGACTGCAACGACGGCAAGCGGACACCAGAGCGCCGCCACGGCAAGAACTATGGCTCTACCAGGATTCATGACAGATATTATACCAAAAACCCACGCCCTAAATCACGGCACAAATCAGCAATTTTTCCCCGCCTTTCAGTACACGAAGAGGATTTCGCGGTATTTCGGGAGCGGCCAGCGCGAATCGTCGACGAGGCATTCGAGACGGTCTACGGTGCGGCGAAGGTCGTTCATCGCGACGATCTGCGCCTCGTGGCGCCTGTGCGCAAGCGCCTTCTCGAGCCGGTCGCACTTGACGTGCAGGTCGTCAAGCCCCGCGCCAAGCTTGGACGAAAGCGCCGTCAAGCCGCGGATGCCGAACTTGAGCCCGTCGGACTTCGCCTGCCCGAGCGCCGTCGCAAGCCGTGAGAACTCGTCCGCGACTACGGGTCGGACCATCGAACGCGCGATCTCGAGCGCGATGGACGCCTCGATGCGGATGCGGCGGTGGTAGTCCGCCATGCCGATCTCCCAGCGCGAGAGCATTTCGGTCCGCGAGAGGACGCCATACTTCTCGAAGAGCGCGATGTTGCGCTGGTCCTTAAGCGGCGCGAGCGCGGCCATCGTGTCCCTGAGGTTCGGGAGCCCTCTCTTCGCGGCTTCCTTAGGCCATGCGGCGGAATAGCCGTCGCCAGAGAAGATGACGCGCTTGTGCGCCTTTACCTCGTACTGGAGAAGCTTCTGCAGATTCGCGTTGAAGTCGCCCTTCATCCCGTCGAGCCGGTCGCAGATCGCGTCGATGGACTCGGCCACGATTGTGTTGAGGACCATCTGGCTCTGGGCACAGTTCTGCGACGAGCCGGGCGCGCGGAACTCGAACTTGTTGCCCGTGAACGCGAACGGCGACGTGCGGTTGCGGTCAGTCGTGTCCTTCGGAAGCGCGGGGAGCGTGTCGACGCCCACGCGGAGCGCCGTCTTCGCCGCGCCCTTCGTCCCCTTCGCGCCGGTCTCGATGGCGTTCAGGACGGCGTTCAGCTCGTCGCCGAGAAACACCGAGATGATTGCGGGCGGCGCCTCGTTCGCGCCAAGGCGGTGGTCGTTTCCGGCGCCGGCCGTCGTCATGCGGAGGATGTCCGCGTGCATCTCTATGGCGCGGATGATCGCGAGAAGGATCGTGAGGAAGATGGCGTTTTCGCGCGGGTTGTCGCCGGGCGTGAGGAGGTTCCTGCCGCCGTAGGCGATCGACCAGTTGCAGTGCTTGCCCGATCCGTTCACGCCCTCGAACGGCTTTTCGTGCAGGAGGCACACAAGGCCGTTGCGCTCCGCCGTCTGGCGCAGCACCTCCATTACGAGCATGTTGTGGTCGACGGCGAGGTTTAGGTCCTCGAACATCGGCGCAAGCTCGAACTGCGCCGGCGCGACCTCGTTGTGGCGCGTCTTCGCCGGGATGCCGAGCTGCCAGAGGCGCTGCTCGACCTCGGTCATGAACTTGAGGATGCGCGGCTTGATCGCGCCGAAGTAGTGGTCTTCGAGCTGCTGGTGCTTCGCGGGCGCCGCACCGAACACCGTGCGCCCGGTCTGCAGGAGGTCCGGGCGCTTCATGTAGAAACGACGGTCGATGAGGAAATACTCCTGCTCGGCTCCAAGAGTTATCTCTACATGCGCCTTCGGCTGGCCGAACTTGCGCATCAGCCGCTCGATCGCCTTCGAGACGGCCTGGATCGAGCGGAGAAGCGGCGTCTTCATGTCGAGCGTGTCGCCGGTGAACGAGCAGAACGCCGTCGGTATGCACAAGGTCGCGCCGTTCTCGTGGCGCTTCACGAACGCGGGGGAAGTCGGATCCCATGCCGTGTAGCCGCGCGCCTCGAAGGTGGAACGGAGCCCGCCCGACGGGAACGAGCTCGCGTCGGCCTCGCCGCCAATGAGGTTCTTCCCCGAGAACCTCTGCACCGCCTGCGCGGGGCCCGTCGGCTCGAGAAACGCGTCGTGCTTCTCGGCCGTGCCGCCCGTGAGCGGCTGGAACCAGTGGGTGAAGTGCGTCGCGCCCTTTTGGACCGCCCAGTCCTTCATGCCCGCAGCGACTGCGTCGGCGATCGACGGATCGAGGGGCTTCCCCTCCCGCATCGTCGCAAGCAGCTTCGCCGCGACTCGCTTAGGCAGAAACTCGCGGATCGCCTTCTCGGAGAAGACGTCTTCCCCGTAGTCCTTCATGATCGTGTCACCCATATGGTTCACTCCTCGACAATGTCAGCGGAAAGGTCGTAGACGGCAGACTCCGGCAGGACGAACACGGCGTCGGACGCGCCGACCGTTGCGAAGCACCCGCCGTCGGTCGCATCGCCGACGAGGATGTTGCGCCTTATCGCGTCCTCGCGCTCGAGGTCTATCGCCACGGTAAGCCGCGGCTTGTCGAGCCCGTAGCCGCCGAGATCGTCGGCCGACACCTTTAGCTTCACGATTCTTCCGGCCTCGAGGGGATTAACGACCCCGAGGACGCGTGCGACGCTGCTTTCCGAGGCCTTGCCCGGAACCGACGACACCTCGACGCTCCAGGCGCCCCTGTCGCGGTCGTAGACGACCGACTTCGTTCCGTTCGTGTCGGTGCCAGTGACGGAAAGCCGTCTCACAGACGCTGGGTCAATCTTCAGTATCTCAAGACTGCGGAAGTTCTCGAGCCGGAAGTTGTTCCCAAGCGCTTCGCGCGACACGCGGACCTTGCGTTCGTCGCCGGAGATAGAGATCTCGACGCCGTTCTCGTCCGCGTCGCCGCCGCGGAGCGCAAGCAGCGTCGAAACGAGGGACTCCACGGCAGGAAGCGAGGCAGCCGCAGAGACGGGGGAGTCCATGCGCCACGAGCCGTCTTCGTTCTTCGCGAGCATGCATGCGACGCCGCCGTCCGCAATCGAGATGCTGGAGACCTGCGACGGCTCGTATGGGAAAAGGCGCGCGTCGCCAAAGGCGGTGTCACCCGAGGACGCCATGTCCTTGAGCGCCTTGTCCACCGTCACTATCGCAGCGCCGTTGTGGACGAGCGCATACACGAGCCCTTCGCCCGCGTCTGAACCAAAGGATATTCGCCTGTCGGATCCGTCCGCCCCCTTGAGAAGCAGCGTAATCGCCCCCTCGGGGCCGAGGCCGTAGCCGGCGAGAAGCGCGGACGACGCTTCGCCGACTTCGTTAGACGCGCCGACGGGCCACACGAAGTCGACGGCCGTCGCGCCCATGACGTCCGTCAGGAACTTCTTGATCTTTGGAGCCGCGGCTGGCGTCGGCGCCGCGTCGGGCGAAGAGTCGATCTTGGCCCAGCCGTCGCCATCCCTCCTGAAGCGCATGAAATCGCCGGCGCCGCGCTTCAAGTCGAAAGACGACACCGACTCCTCGCCAGAGGAGAACAGCGCGCGGCTGCGGAAGCCGGAAGCGGGCACGTCGACCGCGGCAACCGTGTTCGACGGGACGATATACACGAAATGGGCACCGTCTATCGCAGCATACACGCCGGACTTCGTCGGCGTAGGCGAGCCGAAGGATATCGTTGTCTCAGTCGCCCCCGCCCTGACGCGCACCGAAAGCCACGGATTCTCGAGCCCGAAGTCGGCGCGCGTGCGCCCGATCTTCAGGATGTCCTGGTCGCCGAGGGAATCCTCAAACGGCTTGTAGGCAAGCGCGTCCAGGAGCTTCTTGACGACGGTCTCGTCGACGCTTCCCGCAAACGGCTCGACGAGACGCCAGGTGCCGGTGTGCGTAAGGACCGACTCCACGGCGCCGTTCCGGGATATCGAGATCAGCGACACGGCGTCGTCGGGAACCGCGAGGAGACTCGTGCGCTGCACGATGGCCGTCTCCCTGGAGTCGTTGAGCGACAGGAGGACATGCGCCCCGGCGAGCGCCGCTATGCCGACGAGGAGCCAGACGATTGTCCGCATGTTCTTCATCCGCGCCGCCTCCTTCTGGCTGCGACCGCCATCAGCAGCAGAAGAACCACGAAGGGAACGGCGCCTGCGACGACCGCGGCGAATCTGCCGCGCGTCGCACGGTCCAAGCCGGTGGAAAGCACGTTCGTCTCGGCGCTGCTCGCGACCGCCGCGTCAGTCCCCGAGAGATACGCGACGCAGTTGAGGAAGAAGTCGCGGTTGGCGTTCGCGCGAGCGCCAAGCTGTCCGTTCATCACGAAGCCCGCGTCGCCTATCGCCACCAGTCGCATCGGCCGTATCGAGAGGTCCGCGCCAGCTCCGACTCCGCGCTCGACCGCCGCCGCGACGACCGCAGTCCCCGCCTTCGCGAGCGGCGTGAACTCGATGCGGTCGGCGCCAGACCCTGTCTCGGCGGCGGCAGACGGCATGAAGCCGATAGGACGCTCGAGAACTATGCGCGAGCCCTGAAGCGGCTTCGATATCGCATGCTCGGAAAACTCGCCGACTATGAGATCGGATCCGGAAATAGACTTCGCTCCCGCCGTCGTCGCCGGCGAAGGCCTGAGGCCCCAGCCGGGAAGAAGCGAGGCGACACCGCCAGAATCTGCCGTCGCGAGAAGGACGAGAAGCCGCCCCCCGGCGCGGAGATACGAATCGACGCGGCCCGACTCGGCGCGGGAGAAATCCTCTTTCGCCCCCGCGACGACTATAAGCGCGCAGTCGGAGGGTATCTGCGCGTCGCCCGCGAGGTCGATGGCGACGTTCCTGTATCCCTCGCGAGCAAGTTCGCGGGCGATGTCGCTCATCCCGAAGGCGCCGTAGTCGTCTCTCGCCGCCTCTCCATGGCCGACCGTCCAATAGACGTTGCGCCTTTGCGGCGGCATCGTTAGACTCTGTATGGTCGATGCGCATATTCTCTCGCCGTATCCCTCGTCAAGCGGCAGCACGACGTTGCGACGCCCCTTCTCGAAGACGAGGCTTCCCTCGGTCGCGCCAAGCCGGACGAGACGCTCGGCAGGACCAAGATCCCAAAGTGGATCGACGAAGCGAAGGTCTATCTTGATGCCGCCGAGCGATGCGGATTCACGCTGCAGCTTGCGGAGGAAATGCCCCACCGGCCGGAAGCGGGGATCCTTGCGAGGAAGGAAGCAAGTGACGGTCATTTCGCCGTGCGCGTCGGCAAGAACGCCGCGCGTCCTCGCGGAAAACTCAGTCTCGACGTTCCCGACCGGAAGGTCTATCTTCGTGTCGAGGCGGTGGACAAGTTCGACGGCAAGCAGGGAAAAGCATCCCGCGAGGGCGATGGCAAACGCGGACGAAAGGCGCAGGGTGCGCCCACCGCAGCCGACGAAGCGGCTCGTCGCGATGTTCTTGGAGGCGGCAAAGAGGAAGAACGACGAAAGAAAGAGGTACGAAAGGACCGTTCCCGACGAGAAGAGCCCCGAAGACATGTCGACGACATGAGCGTCGAGAATCATCTCGCCGAACGCGGGCCTGCCAAGCGGAGCCCAGGCGAGGAGCGCGGCCCATCCGCCGCGCGGGATTCCGACAAGAAGGATGAGCGACGCGAACGCGGCGGCGGCGGCATGGCGAAAGACCGAACTCATCGCCACGGACACCGCGCACCAGAGCATCCCCTGGAGCATGAGCGCGAAGAACGCCGGGCAGAAGCCGAGAACCCCCACGCCCGCAAGCGCGGACGGCGCATAGACGCGGAGCGCGACGACCGTTGTCGCAAACGAGAGGAACGTAGCGAACACGAGCATCGTAAATACGCCGAGAAACTTGCCGAGGGTGAATTCGCGCTCCTTGACGGGCACCGTCAGGAGAAGCTCTATGCGCCCCGACTGAAGCTCGTCGCTCCACACGTCCATTGCGAGAAACGCCGCAAGCGCCGGAAGAAACGGCGCAACGGCAGACGCCCAGACGGAAGCGACGGAAATGCTTACGCCCTCGGCCGCGTCGAGACGGAACGCGAAGAGCGCCGCCGACGCCGCGAGGAAACCGCTTATCGCAAAGCCGGTAGAAAAAAGACTTCTCGCACGCCCGATCGTGCGGTTCCACGTGACGCGCACTGGGCTCATGCGGCGCCCCCCTTCAGCACGGCGGCAAGCCGCCCGCGAAGAGCGGTCCTGTCAACGCCGACCGCAGACACAGAAGACGCTATCACGCCGTCCTTGAGGACGAAGAACATCGTCGCCCACTTCGCGAAGTCGTCAAGCTCGTGCCCCGTCACGATGACCGAAGAGAACGCGGCGGCGGCCGAAAGCACCGATCCCGCTGCTTCGCGCATGTCGCTGTCGAGCCCTGCGAGAAAGTCGTCGAGAAGGAGGACGCGAGGCCTCAGCAGAAGAGCGTCGGCAAGCGCGACACGCTTCTTTAGCCCGGACGAGAGACTGCCTATCGGGGCGCGAAGAAGATCGGAGATGCGGCACATTTCGCAGGCCTCGTCCACGCGGCGGCGGATGCGCTTCACTGGCTCGCCCTTCAAGGCGGCGCGGTAGTTGAGGTATTCCTTCACCGTCATGTCCTCGTAGAGGGCGACGCGCTCGGGCAGATAGCCGAGCTGACGGCGGTAGCGAAGCGGCTTCGCGAGCGCGTTCTGGCCGTCGACCATCACGACGCCGGAGTCTGGCGCGGCAAGGGTCGCAAGCACCTTGAGAAGCGTCGTCTTGCCGGCTCCGTTCGCGCCGATGACGCACACGACCTCGCCGGGCGAGACAACAAACGACACATCCCGCAAGACTGGTTTCTTTCGGTAGGTAAACGCGATGTTTCGCACTTCGAACATTGTCCGCAATATTATACCAAAAATTGCGGGTCGCAGACCGATCGCCCAAAAAGCGTGGCACAATTTGTGAGGCGGTGGCCGAAAGCGCCTCCTCGGCGCATACGCCGTATCCATTCGCAGAGATTGACTTCATCTGCGCGTCCCTGAAGCCGGGGAAATGCTTCCGCAGAACATCCAGCATCCGGTACGCCTCGCGCCGTCCACGCACAGAGCCCGTTCATGCCGCATATTCATCGTCTCGATAGAAACGCCGACGGCGACATTGCCTTCACCGGTGACACAGCAAAATCTTCCACGTTGCGCGTAAGGATAAGATCACACCCCGCCGACAATGCCGCCGAAGCGACAAGCGCATCCTCAAAGTCCGATATGTCGAGACCTCGGGCAACGGCAAGTTCCTGTTCCCCGGCTCCTGCGACTCTGAAAGAGCCAAAGACCCACTCCATCGCACTTTTGCGCTTGGCGCGCGTGGCCGCCCCTCCAAGCAGATAGTAAATCGTCGGGTAGGCGTGAATGGCGAGGCACGGCTCATCGCCAGACTCAATCACTCTAAGGAACGCCGACCTTGAGTCGGCATAGAACGGCTTGCGAGAGCCGACTATGTCGAGCACAACGTTTATGTCGAACATCACCCTCATGAGTGACGTCTTTCCGCAAGCGACCGCCGCTGGACGCTCCGTTCAATGTCAACAGGCAGGGAAATGGCAAGCGAGGAAAGCCTGTCGAGAGACTTTCTTGCGTTCCTAAGCCGAGCCTTGACCGACGCCGCGGCAACCCGTGTCTCGGCGATCGTTCTTTCGACTTCTTGCTCGTCTGGAACAGGGAGGGTCTGCAACAGCACGCCACCACTCGCCCCGAGCATAAGCAGAGTCGATCCAGCCCGCCATCCGTAGCGCTTGCGGAACGCCTCTGGAACGACCAACTGGCCCCTTGAAGACATCTTTGCAGTTTCAATCGCGTACATTCCCAGCTCCTTTCATGTAAGACGAGTAAGAATTTACTACATTTCGGCTTCAATGTCAACCCCCACCCAGCCTTAAACATGCCATCTTCATTCTGCGAACTTTCATCGTGACGGATCGACGCGTGGCCGCACGACTGGCAAGGCCGCCTTGTCGACGATACAGCCGCGCGTGCGGAGCTCCGCCCGTAACGCCTCGACATCAACCGCGCCGTTCGCCGCGCCGTCGGCGATCTGGCGTGCTGCGATACCGCACGCTTCGCCCATCGCCATGCAGGGTGCCATCACGCGCAGCGGGCCAAGGACATCGCGCTCGACGCTGATCGCCCGGCCCGGGCAGAGCAGATTTCGGCATTTGCGCGGAACCATCACGCGATACGGAATCGGCGTGACAAGCTGCTTCTTCGCCTTGTTGACGAACCCTCCGCCCGACTCGTCCACGAGCGGCTGCACGCTCGGCCGCTCCGGGTCGGGCAAATCCCAGCCATACATCGAGAATCCGATTGTGTCTGCAAATTCCGTACCTCTGCGCAAGTCCTCGACCGTAAGCTTGAACTCACCGTCAATCCGCCGCGTTTCGCGCACGCCCAGCATAGGAGCGATGGACTTCATCTGGGAGTTTGCGAATCCCGGGAAATGCTTCCGTAAAATATCCAGCAGTTGATATGCCTCGCGCCGCCCGCGCACATAGCCCTTCGTGCGCAACTCGGCGTCCGTTCCGTCGATTTCAGTGAGGCGCATCGTGTTGATCATCACTTCGTCTTCGGCAAGGCCCTTTACAGAAATGAAGATGTCGTATGGAAACGGCCACTCGCCCTTGCGCTTCAACTCCTCGATCAGCGGACGGAACTTCGGCTCGCGCGTCCGCTCTATCTCGTCCCAAAGCGCCTTGCCGTCAACATGCGAAAGATGAAACGTAAGCGACGCCGGCGTTGTCAGGTGGTCTCCATCGCGACCGACAAGAACTGGACATCCCGCGAAATTTGCAACATCCGCATCGCCAGTTGCGTCGATTACGACCTTCGCGGGAATGCGGCGGAATCCGTCTTTTGAGTGCGTTATGACGTGCGTTATCTTCTCCCCCGCCTTCTCCACGCCGACAGCCCGCGTTTCAAAAAGCACGTCGACTCCTTCTTCCTCCATAACACCGTCAAGCATCATCGCCACGCGGTCGGAATCGAGCACGACGCCGTGGATGAACCACGGCAGCCATGCGTACGGCTGGTAAGTCTTGCCGTCTGGGTGTTTCGGCAGAATCGCCGTACCATTCTTCTCTGCTCTAAGAGACAGTTCGCGGAATATTCCGCCGACGACCCACTCGCCCGCATCGTTGCGCCCGCCGAGCCAATGCGAAACGCCTCCGCTTGTTGCCGTTCCGCCAAGGCGGCTTTGCGCTTCGATCAGAAGGACGTTCAGCCCCGATCGCCTCGCGGCAATCGCCGCCGCGCATCCCGCAGGCCCGCCTCCGCAGACGACGACGTCGCACGGTTTGGTGCAGATCGCGGGGAACGAGACGGAAGCATCCTCCGCCATCGCGCAGAGAACCCGCATGAACGCCGCAAGGCTAACCGCAAGCACCGACAGACTGCGTCTCATTTTATGATTTGCCTCCTTCGAGATTGTCTTTGCCTGCCGACACGAAGTCGTACACCCCAGTCACCCGCATGGACTCATCATCGGCGGTGACATACGCGATGCTGTAGCCGCCCCCTCCCGGAGACACGGTAAGCACCACATGCCCCGCATCAAACGACTCGGGCGCAATATCCTCCAGGAACGCCTTGCCTGCGTCTTCGAGGCGTCGTTCCGGCGAGAATACGCAAGGCGCAATGAGCCGCGGTCCTTCGTACGACTTGCGGCTTGCAAGGCGTTCGAGAGTGTCGGATGTCATGTGAAGCTGATCCCACATGCACGCCGTCCACACTCTCGCGCGCAAAGCCGCAACGAGTTCTGCCGACATCGAGTGATGCCCGTGGTGGTTTACCTTTGCCACATCGACCGGCACCATTTCCCTGGCGAGTTCCGCTTCTATGTCCATCACGGTTCCGTCACCCATCTTCTGCCGACAGGAGAAATCTCCGGCAGAGTAGAAACGGAAAGGCCCGTATTCAACAATCAACCCAAGGCTCATTGCATTCTCGTTGACGCTCCTTGCATTGCGGAAGCCGCAGTACAAGTCGCGAATGTTCCCGTCCTTCTGGAGTATCTTTCCGTTCCCTGCGATGTTCACGATCCTGAACGCAGGGAAGTCATCGGGGGCTTTCAGCATGGACAGCTGATTTACGGCCCCGACGTGGAATTTCTGCATTTCAAGTCCATCCCGCTCGGCCAGATACGCAAGCGTCCTTCGTATGTGCGGGAATGCGACTTTGTCACTCCGCTCATTTGGAACCGGGTCGTCGAAACTTGGCCAGCCGCGATCAAAGCCGCGTTTGAACCTGAGCGTCTCCGCCGCTTCCAGGATTCCGCTCAGGGAAAGCGTCTGACCATTCCATTCCCGGGTGCCGGAGCCCCATCCATCCTGTCCTGAATGGTCGGCATGGTGGTGCGAAATCATAAGGTAGTCGACATCCGTCTTCCCGGGGTTCACACGGGACACATAGCGCGCTATCCACTCGCCTGCGTGGCGCTTGCCGTCCGGAAGCGTCCACAGCGCCTTCTTCCCCCTGGTTATCGCCGGATGGTCGCCGCAGTCGAGAAGCATCGTGGTCCCGTCCGGCATGATCCAGAACATGCTCTCGGCAACGCCCGTGTATATGAAGTGCACCTGGAACTCGCCTGCCGTCCAGGGCGGAAGCGCCTTTCCGACAAGCTCATGTCCGATGCCGGACTGCGAAGGCCGGCGACGCAGCGCCTCGGGCGAACCATCTGAAGCCGAGGCCAGCGGCGCAGCTGCAAGCGACATTACGAACTCCCGTCTGTTCATGGCCTGGATGCTCCTTCCGTCAGCATAATGGACCTGAACTTGTCGATCTCGGACTGCGTTACGCCGCAGTCTAGAAGATAGAGCGCAATGCGTTCGTTCCAGGTCGAATCAGGACCGCCGTACTTCGCGAAGTTCACGTTGAATTGCCATTCGCTGTTCCAGACGTGATTGCCGTCTTCGGACTCGTCGCCTCCGGGGATGTTTGGATAGAATGTCGATTCCCAGTCCGTCTCAAGTTCATGCTTTTCGACTCCGAGGACGCCGTTGAGCACATACGCAAGCGTGCCTGTGCGATCGGCTCCGCCGATGCAGTGGAATAGTATTGGATAATTCCCCTCGTCGCAGAACACCCTGAAGTTCTTCGCCATCGCCCTCTTTCCAGCCTCCAAGAAGCATTTGTCGTAGCAAGCGGACGAATTGTGCACGAAAGCAACTCCAGGCCCCATGGGCGAGACTCCGTTCATGCCGGCCGTCTCGCCGCCGCTGCGGAGGTCGAGGTCAGTCCGAATGCCAAGCGTCTTCGTGAGATACTCGACATCCTCCACGGAGAGCCTGTTGCGCCCCTTGCGAACGCCGTCTACGCTGTTGTCGTTTAGCCCGCGCGAGCGGTAGACCATGCCCTGCCGAACTCGCTTGCCGCCCATTCCTATGCGTCCGCCGAGATCGCGGAAATTGCCGGTGCGCCCCTCAAGCATGATCCACCTCGGAGCAAGATCTTCGGTCACGAAGGTTCCGACATCGCTCTCCCTCGACGGAGGCTTGTTGCTGCGCCCGCTCTTGATGTCATCAGCGAAGCGCCGACTCGATATGCTGCTGGACACACGCCAGTAGTACCGCGTCGCTATCTCAAGATTCAATGTCGATTCCTCCCGCCTGAACAAGCCGCCGCCAGAATCGGATTCCACGTCGCGTCCCGTTGCGGAATCGGGCTGCTTGTCGCGGAATAGAACCGCCTGCGCATTCGAGAGATCGGGATTTTTCGAAACCAGTATTTCCCACGGTCCCTTCTCCCCGTCCGTCGCGCGCCATTCGAACACAACGGGCTTCGACATCCGCCACTCCCTGGCATGGCGCAGGACCTTGCCGTTTTTGCGGTCCGCTTTCAACGCCGCCATGCGGGCGGACAACGTCCTGTTCGTCAGCATGGCGCGCTGGCAATCCGGCACCAGCGCGACTACATGGTCGTTGCCCGGCGACACAAGTTCTATTGCCGCCAGCACTAGAAAGCCCAAAATCATTTGCCCGCTCCTCCGCTATCTGAAGGGTTATCTTTCTGAAGTGTTTAGAGCCTCACACATCTCGTCTGTGTAGTTGTTGTAATCGACGCATTCCATCAGTATTCCGTCGGCCTGTACTTCGTGAGCAAGCTTGAGCAGGATGCGAGTCGCCTCACCATTCGTGACACCGAGCATCTTTGCGTAGTCGGCGATGCCGCGCTTACGGTTCTGGCAGTATTCGCTCACAGGACAAAAAAGCTGGCAACTGCCCTTGGACTTTGCAACGTTTCTATAGAGCTCCCGTGTTGATTCAATCGGACGTTTCGGATCGGGATCAAACGCCATTATCACGATCCCGTCAATAATACCATCTTTCGCCATTCTCCGCCAGTCTATGCCCTTTTCAGCATACATTGGGTCTTCCTCGCCATATCGGCAGTAAATTCCAAAAAGAAACCGCACCTTGCGTCCCGAAGCGTCAAGACGGCGACGAACGCTTCGAAAGAAACGGTATTGACTCTCCGCAACCAGCGAAATCCACCTTGGATCGGAATGCTCTGGAAACGGTTCGCCAGGGTAGCGCGACTTCCATGCGTCAATGTTCGGCTGCACGTACTCGTCACGCACCGTCCATCCGCCAGTACGCCATGCCTCAATGTAGAGTGTATCTGGGTTGGCGGCGAGTATGTCATCCAGAAGCCGCAATTTGTGTTCAGCTACTTCGGAGAATGCAACGGAGCAACGCCCGACCCACGGCACACCATTTGTCCTGGAGCACCAAAACTCAGGATGAGAAAGATTCCATCCGCCTACTTTGCTCGAAAAATGGTGATTTTCCTCGTAAGGCCAATAGGCGCAGAAACCAAGCCCGCGACCCACACATTCCGAACTAGCCGAACGCAAAGAGTCAATGCCAACGCCTCCGCCAAAAAGCCGTGAATGCCCTGCGATGTCACGCCCGTCTGGAAGGCGGACTGAATTAAACGGCGCAACCAGATTTTCAATTCGTTCCTCTGCACCGAAAAACCGCGGCATGGATCCACCGTTGACACGCCAGGCGATGGTGTCGGGACGTGTACGCATGACATGCTCCATTATCCCGACCACACCATCGGTGCTCTCGGTGTCAAACCGTCCGCCGAAATCCCAATGATCGACCAGCGCTATTTTTTCAAATGTCAAGCGTGTACTTTCCCTTTCGGCAAGCGGCCGAATGTAAAGCCTGCCTCCCCTGTCATAGAGAACGCGTTCCCCGTCCGGCGAGAAGCAAGGATTCTCGCCAGCGCAGATACGCCGCACCTGTCCTCTATCCATGTCGTGGACATATATGCACCATCCAGGATCTCCTGCCCGGAATCCCGTGTAACATATCTTGCGTCCATCAGACGACCAACGTGGTGAATGGCACGAGGCGGACACTCCAGTGACATATTTCAAAGAGGAATTAGATTCCGCTTCTGCCGCAAGCGCGGATACAGGACACGTAGCAATCCTCCAGTTTCCCCTAAACCCACGCACTTCGCCCCAAAGAAGGCGCTTGCCGTCTGGCGAAACAGACGGAAGTCCGAATCCGCTGTTCAATTTTGTGAAACGGCTTGCTATGGATACCGTTTCGCCCCCTACAGGCATTGTCGCAAGATGAACCTTGCACAACCCTCCTCCGCTCCTGCGGAAATCGGCTTTTTCCTCGCCCCGCGTCGTGACGAACCATATCGTACCATCCGGCGTAACTGAAGCACCGTAGTCGAAGACACGTCCTTTTGTCAGTTGACGGTTTTCGCCATCCTTCCACAACCAGAGATTCGCGCCGTCGTCCGGCGGTGTTCGGCGGACAGCCTCGAATGTCGTATTGGAAGCAAGCGAACATGTGTATATGACAGAATTGCCGGATGCCCATGCAGGGAAACCGGCAAAACCGCTTTCAGGGCTTATCCATGTCACACTGCCGCCTTCGGCGGAGACGATTCCGACCGACAGACGCCCGTTCCGCACCGCTTCGAACGCAATTTTCGCGCCGTCCGGGGAGAATACGCCGCGTCTGCCGCGTGCGATCGGCTTTTCCGGTGCGATTGCAACTGCCGGCAATTGTTGCAGCATGCCTGCAAGCACAATGCAGAAAACGCAAGATGCCTTCACCCGTAGTTTCCCCCGTCAGCGAATGATCAAGGCAAATCCGCGATGCTTGCAGACAATCAAGCGTCCTCCCCTGTTCATCGCTTCCCATCCGGCGGGGAATCCGGCAAGTTCGGGAACGCCTGCCGATGAATTGGCGGTGAACAGAACATATTTCGCCTTGTCGTCGAGAAGATCCGCATTTGTCGCGAGGATCTTCGCGCCGGGGCCTATCGTAACGTCGCCTGAAACGGTTAGCGTCGATGCGTCGGCGGGATCGAGGATGAAGCATCCCGTTACCGTGATTCCGCCAGACGGCGGAATCAGCGTCCCACCGCCACCGATTACGGCATCTCCGCCAAGAACGAACGAAGTCTCGGAAATATCCAACGTACCGGACTCTACGATGACATCGCCCGTAAATGTCGGAGTCGCCCTGATCTTAAGCGTCCCTAAGCCCTTCTTCACGATGCCGCCGTCTTTCGCTGCGCCGCCACTCGTGTCACGCGCCAGGACTGTATCAATAAACTTGACAGTAGTGCCGAGGTCAGTGCCAACGTCAATGACTGCGCCGCCCTCGCGGATTTCAGTTGCAAGATTGCCACTGATGACGACGCCTTGGTTGCTGGGATATACTTTATATGTACCGCCGTCGAATATGATGTTTCCCGAACCATTGCCGTCGTTGTAGAATCGCATGGCCGTCACCTCTCCGCCAGCAAGCTCCATTGTACCGGACCCTCCGCTGGCACACCCCAAATTGATTGCGTATGTGCTAGAATCAACTATCAGTTTTCCACCAGAAATACGGTAGTAACCGTTGGCGCCGTCCCTACAGCCAATCCAAAATGCCTGATCAACCGTATCCCCATCATAGTGAATAGTTCCGCCTGTCTGCTCGACACGTCCTGTTGAAGAGTTCTGATTAGACCCCACATACATCCTGTTTGTAATCGTCAATATTGTCGATTCATCACTAACTTTTAATACTCCTGTTGAACCCGTAAGATTGCCGACATACAGCCTGTGAACGGTCACAACAGCACCACCGTCAATCACCGTCTCGCCATATCCTTGCCGTGGAGCTTGCAGGAGGTTGTCGAAATTCGCCGTTCCCCCACTTATACGCAGACGACCACAGCCAGAAGTATTGTCAGACAGGAAAAAATCGGTTGGATGGCTTAGCGATGAATCTACAAACTCTACAACACCAGTGCTGGACGCTGAATCCGAACCGTAAATGCTTCCTCCTGAAGCCGTGATAGTCGCATTCGAGAAAACGAGATGCCCTGTACCTCCATGCGCTACCGCAATTTTTTTCTGGAACATGAACGTCGTATCGCGGAATGCGAATCCAATTTTCTGAGCCGCATTAGTCCCTATGTTCCATACCGCATTGCCGGGCGACCAAGGGGAATTGACGAGTTCTATCCATGCCTCAGAACCGCTTCCTCCCCTACATGAAACCTTTCCGATTACGGATGCGGCATCCGTTTGATTCTTTAGAATCAGTCGTGCTTTCGAATCATCGCCAGCCGCAAGTTGGATTTCATTGTCAAACACAAGTTCTGGACATTCCGCCAGCGTCACTGAACCGACAGCGCCCGCTCCCTCGCCAACGCGCATCTGGGCGCTACCGGAAACACGGAACGAACTGTTGGAAACAAAAAGGCTGCCAGACGTGTTTTTGTTCCGGGCGATGCGCACGTTTGCCGCATTCGTCCACGCAGCATTAGCAACCGACATCTCGGCAACCCTATCGTCAAAAGAATCTGGCGCACGACCGCCTACCAACACCTGCACCTTGCTGTCGAATCTTCCGCCGACAATATCCACTCTGCTCGTCCCCATGTTTGAATAACCAACTTCCACATCTCCCTTGTCTGCCTGCCATATCGTGTTTGAAAGCACGATCTCTGAGAGACCTCCCGTCTGGTTTATGCCAAGAAGCACACCGGCATTACTGGCCGTCAAATTGTGTTTTAGCGTCCCGCCTCGCATTGCGAAACGAGCAAGAGGAGTTGAACTGCGCCCGACAACGAGACGAAAATCCGAGAAATCGGCAACCACGTTTTCAAGTTCAATCGACGCCCTTCCCTTGTTCCCGACTTCAAGCAGATATCCAGACTGGAAAGAACCGCCAGTCTGTCTGTACATGACAGAGTCCGCTGCATTCGGGCTCAGAAGTAACTGGTGGAACGAGACGTCAAGTCCATCTGCATCAACCGTGCTATTTCCAGTTATCTTTGCTGAATTGTCGGAATCTGTCGTAGGCAATCCTTTTGACCACAGCGTCTGGTCGTTCCACATGCCATTCCCGGAAAATTCTGTGACGACTTCCGCAACACCGGAAAAACAGCAAACAACGGTAAATGCCACAAACAACGCTGCAACCAACATAGTCTTCATTGCCGGAAACCTCCTCTTGTGTGTTTATGATTTTGGCGATATTCTACCAAACCGCCGCGCCGTGTCGCGGTTATTTTAGCACTTTGCGGTTTTTTGACCATGCGACTACATATCTCGTCATGCCACCCAAAGTTGAGCGACAGACCCGGGCCAGGTACAGTTCTTCACGAGGGCGCGACGCTAATACAAAAAGCCGAAAAGCCACAGGGGAATTCGAGCCCCCCGTCCCACCTCTATGCCGTCAATTGCGAGAAAACTGTCTGGGATGTCCTTGATCTGGGCAAACGTCTTTTTCTCGCCGCCGATCTCGAAAAGGTACGTTCCATCCAGCAGACTGTCCCCGCGCGGCGGGAACGTTGCGACATTCCTCACCGACACCTGGTTGTTGAAGAACACTTCGCGCAGCGTTCCCTTGTCCGGCGAAGGAGAAAGCGCGCGCATCAGATTTGTATTGTCGCAGAAAAGCTTGCTCGGGGAACAGAGCCGCTTCAAAGAGTCTGCGTCTTCGGCCAGCATGCCGACTAAACCAGCGCGACGCATGGCGTGAAGAACCTTCAAGCCCTGCTTGCGATCCATGCCAAGCCCGGCGCACAGGCGAGACACATTGGGCGTCTGCGGTGTCGATTCCGCAAGAACAGTCAGCATCTTGCGAGCCTTGCGTATGGTTTCCGGCGTAACATCCTCCACCTTTGGCAAATCAACGTCCAGCACCTGGTTGACTACCTGCAGGAGCTTCTGGTGGAAATGGCGGCGATCTTCCCTGTAAAAAGGGTAGTACCCGAAATCAAGATACTGCTCGAACTTCGGCAAGACCTTCATTTTGGAAGTAATCTTCTCCGCGATCTTGACATGGTTCTTCAAGATGTCATCCAGCCCGTGCCGCTCGAACCGTCCGCATCCTTCGAATTCAAGAAACTCCCTGAACGACAGCCCGGCGAGGAAATACT
>ERZ842401.2988-NODE-2988-length-21667-cov-5.047381_pt1 | contig 21667 bp, 22 predicted proteins | sample MGYA00521270_ERZ842401 | MGnify/ENA primary metagenome ERZ842401 (study PRJEB31892, sample SAMEA3878208) | bioreactor metagenome | biome: Moose rumen | place: Sweden | collected 2011-10 | study: EMG produced TPA metagenomics assembly of the PRJEB12797 data set...
CTGGAAGCATATCAGGCTTTGCAACTACAGGCTCAACGCCGTAAGTCATGTCCGGTACTGGAAGCACATCAGGCTTTGCAACTACAGGCTCAACGCCGTAAGTCATGTCCGGCACTGAAAGCACATCAGGCTTTGCAACTACAGGCTCAACGCCGTAAGTCATGTCAGACACTACAATGTCATCCGAAACAACATCGGGTAACTCAATCTTCGTTGGAATACTCTTCTGTATTTCCTTAGAGACAGTACCCATTGTGTCAGAAAAACCTTCACCAAGACCGAGTGCCATGTTGTCACCAATATCAGCAAAGACCTTTGAGGGACTTTCAATACCGAGTAGTCCTTTGACACTACCAACGATACCACCAAAGAATCCTGTTACTTTCTCCTTGATCCACGACCCCATGTTGACAATGCCTTCCCATAAGCCTTGCACGATATAAACACCAAAATCTGCGAAGACTTGAGAAGGACTGTGAATACCGAACAATCCTTTAACACTGCTTACAATGTTACCAAAGAAACCTGATACTTGATCACTTATCCATGACCCTAACGACACTATGCCATCCCACAGTCCTTTTACAATATTTATGCCTATCTCAACCATCATGACATTTATATCTGCTAATCCACCAACAATTGCACAAATAAGTTGCGGAAGCTGTGCAACAAGTTCAGGAATTGTCTGAATGATACCAACCCCAAGCTGCACCATTAGCTGAATACCAGCATCAACTATCGAAGGCAAATTCTCAGTGATAAAGCCGACAACACCAGAAATGATTTGCGGAAGCTGTGCAACTAAATCCGGAATAGCCTGAATAATTCCAATACCAAAATTTGCAAGTACTTGAACACCATATTCCAAAATCGCAGGAAGTCCATCGCCAATAGACCCTGTAATCGCATCAATAATCTCCGGCAATCTGGCGATTAGTTCTGGGATAGCTTGCACAATACCTGTACCAAGCGAAGCCAAAATCTCAACACCTTGCTCTACAATGGCTGGAAGATTTTTACCTAAGAACGACACTGCCTGGATAATTAACTCTGGAATCTGGCTCGTCAACACTGGAAGCGCACTCTTAATACCATCTGATAATCCTGAGATGATTTGCATTCCAGCGTTAAGAATCTGTGGCAAATTATCAAGTAACGTCTGCCCTATTAGCGTTATGGTACTTGCTATTGCCGGAATCAGCGCAGGCAACGCATTTCCAATACCTGAACTTATCGTAACAATAATCTGTGAGGCTGCCCCTGCAAGAAGCGGTAAGTTGCTCAGAATACCCTCACCTAAAGCTCCGAGAAGTTGCATTCCCGCATCTACCAGCTTTGGCAACATGTTAATCACCATTGCCAGACCTTCACTTAGGACTGTTCCGAATGAAGACATGGCACCTGATAATCCATCCTCTTTGAACGCCATCGTAAACGTCGAAATAGCGTTTGTCCCGAATTGCGTAAACTCTCGGAGGCTTGGCGTAAGTTCGTCTGAGATTACAATCTGTGCTCCCTCAAGCGCACTCTGAAAAAGCGTAACATCTCCAGCAAGATTATCAAGCTGCGTATCAGCCATAGCTTGCGCTGCACCTGAAACTTCAGCAAATGCTTTTCCAAGTTCAAAATGATCAAGCGTACCACCGAGAGCTACGATAACATCTTCAAAGCTAATTCCTGCTCCTGCAGCTTCTTGAAGCATATTGACAAACGTCATAGCGTCTCCGCCACAAAGATTTAAGCTCTTCTGAAACACCTCAGTCGGTACACCCAGTTTGGCGATGCTATCTTGTATTGTATCAAGGTTTAACCCTAACCCGCTCAACTTTTTAGAGAATGCTTCCGTCGAATACCACGAACCATCGATAGACGAACTCAACTCATCCCAACGTTGCGCACTGGTTGCAAGTAGTGCATTGACTGATTTTAAATCGGTCTTGTTAAAAATCTTATTCAGTGTTTGCGTTCGTTGCTCTTGCGTCATCTTAGATAGAGCTTTATTCAAATCCCCGAATACATCATTAAGCGGTCGCATGTTGCCAGTGGTGTCAAACACTTCAAGGCCGAGCTTTTTCATCAGCTTCTGCGACTTATCCATTGGAGCTGATAACGATAACACTATGTTACGAAGTGCTGTACCACCTTCAGCGCCTTTCACTCCGTTATCTGCAAGAATACCAAGAGCTGTCGCAAGCTCTGTCGTCCCACCTGCAAGGTTCTTAGCCGTTCCGCCAATGGTCAGGAATGCCGAGCCTAACTGAGCTACACTGGTGTTCGACTTCGACGACGCAGCTGCCATCTTATCAACCATCTGACTAGTTTCAGTCAGTGACAGGCCGAGCGCACTCTGTGCGTCCGTTATCATGTCCGAAGCAGTGGCAAGTTCAATACCGCCCGCAGCTGCAAGGTTCAAAACGTTTGGCAACATCTGCATTGATGTTTTAGCGTCATAGCCTGCTAACGCCATATAATTTAGAGCATCAGCCGCCTGCTTTGCCGAGAATGCTGTGTTGCTTCCCATGAATTGAGCATAGTCTCGAAGTGTTCCTTCAAAATGCCCAAATGCTGTTTCAACAGAACCTACCTGAGTATTGAGCTGATTCATCGTCAATCCCATAGTAGCAGCTACTTGAGCCATCGACTTATCAAATTCCATACCTGTTCTGACAGAAATAGCAGCAAAACCGCCCGCAGCAGCACTCGTCGCAGTTATTGCCTTGCCAATGCTTTTTAAAATACCGCTCAAGCCTCCAAACTTTCTGCCGGATTCTTCAGCAGCATTTCCTAAATCGTCCACATCACCTTTAGCACCGTCAGCAACAGAACCAAGTTCTTTAGTAGCTTCGGTTGCATTCTCCGCGCCGTGCGTCATGTCAGATAACTTATCTTTTACGGATTTAAGTGCGTTGCCCAAACCTGTTTTAATCGTATCAATCGGATGCGTAAAACCGTCCCTAATACTTTTCGCACCAGTAACAACTTTATCTTTAAAATCGTTAGCCCGATCTTTTGCATAATTGAATGCTCCACTTAATCCCGATTTCAGTGAAGAAGTAAAGCCGTTCTCACTATCCATTGCATCGAGGAAAGATTTTCGGAATGCAGAACCGAGACTTGTTACTTGCAAACTTGCATTGCCGAGACCACTCACAACATTTCGCAAGCCTGCTTCAGCCTGTGATGTGTCAGCGCGAACGTTCATACTATGCAGGCCGTTGACTTTGCCGATGTCACTAACAAGACTTCGTATATCTGTGCTTGCCTGTCTAGCGTCAGATTTAATATTTACACTATATGTTAAACTGCGAGCCTCGTTCGTAAATCATCCCTCCTTGTTTCATTTCTTGTTCCATTCGGTCTGCCATAGCAGTCTAGCTTGTTCCGCTTCAAAGAACTCATATAAATCCATAGACTGGAGTTCGGAATAACTTATACCACCCATGCAGAACACAAGTCGCCAAAAACGCTCTTTACGTTGCGCTCGTTTCTTTGCCTCCTGCTGGTTGCTTTCGCTCCGCAAGAAAGTTCTCGATTTCACGCACTAGTTCGCTGGGCGTAGAAAGGTCATCATGATTGTCGAAATATGCAATACCACCCTTTGCAACTTCCGCAGGAGCTGTAACACACCCTCTGATTAGAGCGTCAGCATACTTCGCTGTGTTTTTTCTGCCGTTAGCAGGATTGATGTACAGGTCTGTCAAATTGGAATACCAAGAAAACGTTACACTCTGAAGCGTGTATTCCATACCATTCAATGTAATCGTTTTTGTTCGCGCCATAAAAAACTCTCCTTCTGTTAAATCTAATTAGCTCTCGCGCGCACGCGCGTATATACACCTGAAAATAGAGAGATTAGAGAGCTATTTTCTTCTCTAACTTCTCTAATTCCTCTATTTCAATAGTTTATTAAGAATAAATGTTGCAATGTTGATAAAACTAATAAAAGTAGATATAGACTAAATTTAACCAGCAACATTAGCTCAACATTCATTCAACATCGCAACATTTAGACCTTGCAACATTGCTCGACTTTCGTGCCTAAACTTCGACTGGTATTCCCTAACTTTAGACTTAAAGTCGATGTTGCGTTTGAATGTTGCACTGCTTCACTTAGTGATTTATATAAATGTCCGGTATCAAGAATACGAACTGAACGTCTCCTGCATCTTTGCCTCTAACACGGTCTGCAGTTTTTTCGACCATGCACTTTTGCGCGAAAAATACGATTCCGCTCTGGTCGTTGGCATCTGTAACTGCAAGGTTAGCCTGTACGTTTGTCTCAGCACAGCGCTCCAAGAACGGTATGTCCGGAGATTCCTGCTGAAGTGTAATTGTGAGTTTACCTGCCCTGTTTGCGTTAAGAATATAAGTGCTGTCGCCCTTAACGCCTTTTTTTAGAGATACGTTAGCTTCATCTCGTGCAAGAGTAAACAAGCTGTCCCCAAACATACGAATCTGGCGGTTGTTATACGTAATATTTACCTTCAAAGGATCATAAGTTGAAAGCATTGTTTATCACCAACTTTTTTAGAGCGACGTACGAAGAACGCCTTTAGTTTTCACTTGATGGACAGCTCCAGCAAGCAATGCTTCCCAAGTAATATCAGGCATTACACGACTACGACGCTGATCTTCTGTACTTTCAGAATACTTCGGAATGTTTACCGTAAATACTCCCGCACGGCTCTCAGGATCACGGGCTATAATATTATAATCAACAGCTTCAGATAAAGCCTGTAATACGGCTGTAGCAATCAAACCAAAGCCAGCGTCTGTATATTCGATATTCGCATTGGTAAGCAAAATATCATACAACAAATCACGCATACGCTTGGCAATCCAATCGCCACCAAGCACCACGTCAATGAACTCACCATCGAGGCATGTGCCTTCCTTGACATACTGCCGCTTGTATTCTTCGGTCAAGAAATTGACGTGATTTTCGAGTAACGCATCACGTTCACTATCTTTAAGCTGTGGCAGAGAGATTAAAGCTGTTGAAGAAGCGTTGCCATTCTGAGGACGTTTAAACTTCCATGTAACGTTATTCGGATAAAACGGTGCAACGTTACCAGTATACGAAGCATCAGGCTCTTCGTCAATATAAGCAGGGTCAGTATATATAACAGCAGCACGAGCCGTTTCATGTGCGAAGTTTTTATCTGTTGTCTGTCCCATGTAGAACTTGCGGTGATCTTCAACGCCTACACCTAACTCAGCTTCTGTAGGTTCACTCGCTTCAGCAAATTTTGCTAACGCTTTCACAAATTTAGGCTCGTCGCGATCAGTCAATAGTAGATACCAATCGTTATCAATATCAGACTGGAATGTTTTAATTTGCTTAATTAGAGCTTCAGGTGTATCACCGTCTACCGCGTCAGTACCATTTGTAAATACGACTGTCGCACCGGTATTGATGTCGAGATTATCTTCTCCATCAACTTCTGTATCAATTTCTATAGAATTTGTGATACCAGTTACCGCGCCAATTTCAGTAGCTGTGTAAGTCAAAGTTGAACCACTTACAGCAGAGCTAAAGGTTTTGCCACTCACGGTGAAACTGGTTGATACAAATAATTCTGCGAGGTCTTTACCAGTTGTAATCTCATCCAATGTTCCTACATTGAAATCAGCTCCTGCGACTCTGAGCGTAACATTACTGCCTTCCTCAATTTTTTCAGGAAGTGTTGTGGGAAATGTAATAGCAATTCTTGCGACTGTACCAGGAGTAGCATTTGGCCTATCAAACCCTACGATCTTGAACTTCGTTACAAGCGTGTCAGCTAAAGTCGTCTTACCTTGATTCAACAAGGTCGTAGCCTTACGAACAATCTTTGCATTCGGAGTTGTCCCACTAGAGCCATATACTGCCTCAACACTTTCTATATCTTGATACACCGCAACTGGACAAGCTCCAGCAGTAGACACGAGCAGAATGTCAAGGCTATCTTTACTCGTTGGCAACGCATCACGTTGCACAACAACAATTACATCTTTTGCCATTTGGCTTTTACACCTTCTTATTTGTTAGTGTTTCCGCGCGGGATTTCGCGGTTAATTACTGTTGTTTGCATTTCATCTGTCCTTACAAAACTCAAACGAACGTCAAAACCATATCGCCGTATTGTTTCTTCTACAATGAAATCCGAGCGATTAGCTACAGCTCCTACATTGTTAATCACGATGTCGCCGTTTGCAGTGCTTATGTTATGAGCATTGAGCAAGAAAAAGCCGTAAGCCTTTTCCGCAAGTTCCAATGCCTCATCTTCGCCGTAAATGTAGCTTCCTTCTATTTCTTGATTCATACTGCAAAACGTGAAAGACATTGTAGCTGCTACTGGCTCTGAACGCTGTACAAGCTGGATGTCGTTATCAGTAACAAGCTCACGCAGCCCAAACGCATGACCGGAAATGCGTGGAGCTAAAACACTGTAATAGCAGTAAGGATATTCAGGCTGTTCCGCTATCTGTTCGGAAAGAATGACAGGACAACCAATGTGCTGCTCCAGTCTGTACACAATTTCGTTTCTGACATCAACGAACCTCACACTTTTTCACTACTCCTTCAACGATAAATCGTAGCATTGGGTGAATCGTGTTATGCGCAAGTTCTGTCACTACTGTGTATTGCTGACCGTCATATGTGTCCCGAATAATCTGGCCGGGCTTAATCTCAACTGGGTCATCCGTATACAGCTTCTGTGAGTTCTGAATATATGAGCCATCTGGTAATAGCTTCCAATCCTTATTAGACAGCGGAAGCACTATGCCCCAAAAAGAAGTTATCAATTCGTCAACAGGCTTGGACTGCCCACCCTGCATTGAGTCACGCACAAACTTTCTGTTTGAAACTGTAAGAATGTGCAACAATGCACGAGGTAATATAGGCGTTGCATTAAACATCAGCTATCACTCACTTCATATGCAATTCTGTCTCGAATATGTGTACCAGTCTCATACAATGTCGTATGCTGAGTCTTTCGAGCAAAATTTGACTGTGGCTTTACACGATTACCATCAATGAAATTTTGTACGAGTTGAGTAGCTTGAGCACCGATAGCGTTTGCAGCTCCTTTTACTGTGGTTTTCCCGTTAAGCACTCTGCTAATCTGACCAGACACAATATCATTCAGTTTCTGTCCGTCTTGATCAAAACTCGCACGGATAAACGAACGCTCTGGCATTTTGCCATCACCATATTCGTGTGTATGAGCAACTTTCAGAACATCAGAATTGACACTACCGACTATACCTACCACAATTTTTTTACCGTTCAGCTCTGCGCAGGCTTTTTCAAGCCGTGTAAAACTTTGTAAAATTGCATCAATATCTGACATGTCAATACCTCCGATAAAGATTGATAAGCTGTACCCACTCAGGATGCGTAGATTTATCAAAGTCCCAGTGAACATCAGAAATAGAGAACGATTTAAGCCCCATAGAACCATTTTGTAGCCCTGTGTAGGCTTGAGATACAATTTCCCACAATAAGCCTTCCAAATCTGCTGGAAGTGTCTGAGGTTTTTCTTCAGTGGCATCTTTTGGCAGAACATAGCCTGCCGTATAGCTTACTTCAATTACCCGTTTGAGTCGAATCATATCATAGGCAAGTCCCATACGGTAACCAGCTTTTAGCCAACCTTCATCTCGATAGATAACACCGATATTGCCAGTCTGTTCATAATCATACGAACTTGCATCTACGACTGCGCCATTCTCTTTGACAAACTCTACATTAACAATCGGGTATTCAATCAGAACAAGTTCCTGTTGACCATCAGCATCATACCATTGGTGATACCTGCTCAGAGCGAGATGACGGCCAATCTGACGTTCAATCCATGCGGACGCTTTGTTTATCAGCATCTCAATAATCTCATCAGTTCGTTCATCTTCTATGTCTGTCAACCCTAATATTAGCTTCATTCGTCCAAGCGTCGTCAAAGCATTACTCGCAAGCATGACGTATCTCCTAATGAACAATGGTGAGCTACTGCCCGTCACTTTTCTTTTCGTTAGATTTTTGAATTTCAGACTTTTCCCCTGAAGTCTTTGTTTCTTTTACTGGGGGTGCCGCATTGTTTGCGGATGACCCAACAGGTTTATAAATTCGTGGCATTATCATCACCCACCGTTATACCGGCATCTCTTCAGCATCACCTAATGCGAGTGCCAGCGTAGTACTTCCAGCAGCACTGCCACTTGCAGTTATCTTGATGTAATCCTTCAAGCCCAAAAGGTCAACATCAACGTTAATTACATCATCCTTTGCTAGTCCTTTAATGGTGTAAATGCCTCCGGTGGTTTTGGCTTCAGGGAACACGCATTCATCGGCAATAGCTTCAAAAGCCGTGCCGTCATCGCTGTGCGTAACGGTAAAGGTTAAATCACCTGCCGTACCGACGAAGGCTCCCATGATAGCTGAGAGGAAACAGAGCTTATTGATCGCTGACCCAGACGTATAGGGCTGAACTCTGACATTCTCAAAAAGATTGCGTTTCATAATATTATACCTTCTTTCTTAGGATTAAACTGGTACGTCTACTTTCGTTGCTATGGCGAAACTTTCATCGTGGCGCAAACCTGCATCTACGTTGTTAATGGCGCGAATTAGAGTCTGGTCATTTTCGAACGCAGAGACTAAATTACCTGCCTCATCTGTCCACGAACCTTCACGGCTTGTTTCGATTTCCAAAGCGCCCTGTTCACCAAGTACAAGGTCATTCCAGTTGCCGAAGATAATGCATGTCTTACCGTTGGTAGTCTCCAACAAGTTTGTTGTTTTGTACGGATAACCAATCAACGTATTATTTTCGTTCATCTCCTTAGCGAAAATGAAGCCACCTACGTTGTCGCGCATGGACTTTAAAAACTGTTCAACGCTGGTATTAAATACAAAGCCTAAGCCGTCAGCATAAACGTTGTTTCTCAGGACTGAGGCGACCATGAAATTCGGGAATGCTGCAGTAATCACACCTGCACTGCTGGAATAGCTTGCGTCAAGACTTGTAACGTCGATATTCTGAACACCTTTATTGTGGATAATACCGAGAGGCTGGAACTCTCCGCCTTTGCCAAGCAACGCGCCATAGTCAACGCCGAGTGCCATCTGCTTTGTAACGTCCTGACCGACAATTACATCATTGTCAAAATTCGTTGAGCGCAGAAGGTCATTGCTCATAGGAATAAGTGCGGTTAATTTCTTAGCTGATAAGCGCAAGTTGCCAAACTTAGGCGCATTCTTGGGTATAGCACGGTTTTCACCTACAAACATAGCACGTGTTCCAGTCTTTACTTTCGGAATATTCAGATTACCGTTCGACATACCTAAACGCCGCGCACCTAAACTATAAATTACTGTACTCGGATAGAGCAGTTCGATAATTTCATTAGCGTAAACCTCTGGTACGAGATACCCACCCCCTGAAGGTACTGTCGTGGAAAGAGCTTTGAACTCATGAGCCATTTCTGGGTCATTGAACTTGCGTTCTGCAATGAATGCGGATTTTTCAACATCACCACCTGAAGCGTTGATACACTTCACTGCACGGCCAAACATTCCGTAAGCTGTCTTGCGACGTTCAGATGCAGACATTCTTTCCATACGAGCCTTAAAACCACTGGGCACAGGCTTTGTCGCCCCAAAGTTCATGAAAGCATTTGCATACTTACGTGATGCTGGCATGGCCTTAGTTTCTTTAGCAGGTGCAGGTTCTGTACTCTTTGTTTCAGAGCCAGTCTGTTCAACCTTTGTCTCTTCAGATGGTGCAGGGTCGGCAGGTTCATTACTAGGCTGTTCAGCGCTTTTGGTCTCAGGCTGAAGTTCTGCACTGCCCATAGTCTTTAACGCTTCGAGAATCTGGCTGATTAATTCAGATGAGATTTCAGACTTTTCAGATTTTGCTTCTTCATCAGTACTTATAACGTTAGCTAATTCAGCAAGAATTTCATCATTCGTAATATCATCAGAAACTTCTTCTCCGGCTTCTTCCATAGCCTTATGCTTGTCACGAATACCCATATAAATCTGCGCAATAAGCGCAGCAAGTTCTTCCTGAGTTAATTGCAAAATTTATACCTCCTAAATTTTTTATTTCGTAATGGTAAAAATTACATTAGCTTTCTTCGTCTGTTTCGCAGATTTGGATTGTGTTTTGTCGTCCTGAGTGCTGTGTACAGCAGGCAATGGCTCTTCAGTTTGTTTGGATATTTCCAAGAACGGACTAAGAATATCTGCCAATGCTTTTATCGCCGCAATAATTGGTTTCAGAGACGCGAGCTTTGCTCTGTTGAGCCTGCCACTCTTAACTTCAAACTGAAGCCTCTCTGCAAAAGACTTTACTTCTTCAATCTGAGCAAATTCGTTCATTGCCCAAGTCACGACAGAAACTTCCCATAATCGGAGTTCTTTTAAATGACGTAATGGTTCACCATTGGGTGCTTCACCATCATAGTAAAAATCTATAGCGTCATATCCAATCGATAGTTCATTCAACACACCGTCTTTGAGTAAAGTCTGAATATCACGGCCTTTTTGCGTATCGCTTATTTTGGCACGAATAAACAGTCCTTTATCATCTTCACGTAACTCAAGTGGCTTACCAATCGGCAATTCATAATCCTGATGCTGAGAAAGAATTTTAATGCGGTCAAAATCTTCCAAGATTGTTTTCGCAAACGCACCTTTTTCGATTACATCACCGCCGTTATCTACATTGTTAAACACAGCAGCATAACCTGAAAATTCACCGCCATCTTCGATGCTTTCAAGATTAAACTTAAAAGCTTTACGTTCTCGGAGAGTAATATTTCCATCGTTTTTTTTATTCTTCATGCAGACTACCTCCTTTCCTCAGAATTTCAAACGTCCTAAAAACCGCTAAATATTAGATAACATCTGCAATTTATAACTTCTTCTGCACGGCCATCATTAGGGTCTCGTGGGTAACGTAAGCCATTTGAGAACACTTCATTAATCGGAACGGTCTCACCGTCCATTGCTACATGGTTCGGAGTGCCATGTTTGCCGTTTCTTGGATTCTTCTGCGCTCTGTGATGCCAGGTTTTAAGAGTAGCTCCTGAAAGCATCATCATGTCGTACTGGCCTGTAGCAAGAGCCATTGCGGTCTCTTGATGTGCAATCAGCTTTGCTCTTGACAGGTTTGTAGACATTTCAGACTGTATCAAACGGCACAGCTCTATTTGTCCTACACCGTCAGATACACCTCTAGTGATAATTTTAGCGATAGCCTGACGTGTCGTCTCTTCAATTTTTGTAATTCGCTTGCCGCCGTTAATCTTGGCCACCGTAACAAACTCAGGCCGCTGAACAGCAGTCAGTCCGTAGGTTTCTTCACTGATTGTCACACCGTCGTCGTAAGCCTGTTTCCAAAGAGGCGTGAGTAGTTCATACAGTTTTCTAGCTTCATCTTTCCAGTCAAGCAACCCAACTGCGATTGCTTCTGTGATTTTCTGCTGCTGGGCTTCAGTCAAAAGCTCCCATAAATCTGGATCAAACGTACCTTCAGGTGTAAGAAACTCGTCAAGGTCTGAAAGAGTTTCAGGCAAATCAGCTTTAACGCTCAGTCCCAGAGCGTGAATAATCTTGTTTCGCTGTTCGCTGAAGTGGCGAGTAACTGCTACTTCAAACGCAGAGCTGTTACGGTGTTCTGCGACTATTTCCTTTCGGAGCATAGCACTTATATTTATACGCCGGTCTGCTTTCTCTCCGTAGTTGTTCTCTGTTTCAGAACCGTCAAATAACAATGCTTGCGTTACCTTCGCAGGGTCTTCATCTTCATTTATGAACAGATCATTAACTGAGACTCGGAACACATCGCCGCCATTAACATCTGGCAAGTCAAGAAGTTGTCGTGCTTCGTTACGCGTCAGCAATCCTGAGTTCCAACCGTCAATAGCTCGCGCCTTGTTGAATTCCTTATCAAAAGGAACAATAGCATCATACTGCCATTCGAGGCTGTCCCCAAAGAGCGGAAGGAGCTGTGTGTTAATCGCGACTTCTCTGCTCTTCAGTCTTGGCGTTAAAACGTTCTTCGCGTAGATATACTGTGCGGAATCAGCGGTCGAACGATTACTATTTTCGGTAATACCCATAATTTCACGGGGTACGCCAAAATGCTCAAGTACAGCGTCACGCATAGCTATACGGCTTTCAAGGAAACCAAGATTTTTACCTTCTTTAGTCCCCAGTTCTGTAACTGTCACATTGCCTGATAATGCTGCTGCTCTACGGCTGTTCTCAATTCCTCTATGCCTCTTATTCCAGAGAGCCAGAAAAGCGTCACGCTGTTCTGAAGTTGCATCAGGCAAGGAAAATACGATTGGCGGTGTAGCGTCATTGTAGAAAAATCTCTTCTGAAACTGTGCGGCATACTCGTCAATTTCTACTTCATCTGCAATACTTTCAGCAGCCCCCAGTCCACGACCGAATGGATCATAGGGATTGAGTTGCTTCATCATGAACATATCTTCTACCGGCACCCACATACTTATACCGCCTGGAGATAGAATCTGATAGTACGGGTTGCCGAGATACGGTGTTGACTTTACCCAATGAGGCGGTACAGGCCACAACTCAGCAGGCTTTTCATACCCATCGCGTTCAATCAGCAGAAAACTTTCTCCGACAAGTTCAAGATATATACCTTGAAGCCGCCAGATTGCCGAACTCGTCATTTCATATAACGGATTGGGTTGCGTTATAAAGTCAATGAAGCTATGCGTGATAATCTCATTCTTCGTACCGTCATTTTTTATTTGATACAGATGCCCTGATACATTAGCAAGGTCACTTGCAATTCTATCTACTACAGCGAGACGCGGACTTTTAGCAAACATCTCCAACCATTCAGAAGTGTTACGGGATGGTGGTCTTGCCCAACGTGAAACGAAGCTGTCCTGCTCCCGTTTCATGTACTCATTCCGTGCGTTTCGCTTTCTCGTTAAAAAATTAAAAATACCCATACTTCACCTCAGAAAGAGAAACCAAATGCTGTTTTCCCATTTTCAAGTTCAAGATAGGCGTTTGCAGAAGCATCTACCATATCTTTCAGCCTACCAACGGGAAAATTTTCAAGTTGCCTGAAATACTCGTCATTCCACTCAGCTTCACGAATATCAACATTGCCAGCCAACCATTGCGAGGAAAACGGCTCGGCACGTGTTACCTTATCGCCACTTTCAATTGCGGTTACAACATGAAACCCACCCAGCATACGAACAAAGCTCTGTATCTGGTATTTTCCTGCTTGTCCAGGGTCTTGCGGTAATCTGATAGTTACATTTTCGTGAAGAGCGTTATCGCTAGAGGCAGTGTTCTTTATTAACTGTCGCACGTCTGCACCGTTTTCCCTGACGTTAATTACATCTGCAACGAAGATACGCCCATCTTTCCGTTTGCCCATAAGCACACCAGCTGTACAAGCACTATCTTTGTCTTCAAGATTTACGGTTGCAGCCAAGTCCCAAGCCCTAACCCAACGCACAATATCTGTTGGTATTACTGACAACATTTGTCCAATTTTTGACCGTTTAAAGTAATATCCTGCTGCAGGTCTTATTTTCCAGTTGCCTTTGAGTAAGCGTTCCTTTTCTACGATGCTAAGTCCGTGAAGGTTTGCCAAGTAACTCGGATCGCGCTCAAGAAGAATTTTATTGTCATAAATACTGGACGCAATGAACGTTACACTTTTGCACAGCTCTGGATCAACACCGTATTTCTCTGATAGCTCCATAGGACTGTTGTCCCACTTAACTTCAGCATTATCGCGACAAAAATAGCGCAGAATACCAGACCTCTCTGGTATTGGATAGCCCGTCTCTTGATCAATCCACCAAGAAATAAACTTAGCCACCCAGCTATCAACATCAGGGTTGCAAGTAGCTCTAACATACGGTTTCACTCCGCAGGTGGAGCGGTTTCTCGAAAGCATATAAAAAAACTGTGCTTCTGAGAAATGACACAGCTCATCAAAGCCTAAAAAGCAAATCTGTGAACCCTGCCATTTAGGCAAATCCATATCACCATCAATGTGCATGAATGATACTTTTGCCTTACCGCCGAATATCCAGTGTGGCTTTGGGCTTGCCTTATAAACCGCGTTTTGCAGAAGTCCATATATCTGCATACTCTCATCAAGTAGACCACCGTCAATAGTGATTTGTGTTGCGTTCTTACGAAAAATCGTTGCGCTGTAACCTTCCACATTCATGTGGCGAAGTGGCTCTAGCAGTAGAGCATATGTTTTCCCGCCACCTGCCGCGCCGCCATAAATAGCAATATCAGCTTTCGTCGCTAAGAACTGTTCTTGTGGGCCTTTCTGCGGTCTAAGAATCATCTTTGCCATTCCAATTAAGACCCCTTTGAAGCGTGATGATAGTTCCTTGCACGATGACTTCAACTCCTCTTTATCTTGGTTACTAGTCAGTCATAAGTGCGCCAGCCTCGTCTTCAGAAATAGCGATAGCTCCTGGAGCACCTCGCCCGTCATCAGGCAATACCACGAACACCTCGCTTTTCATAGTGTCAGCTTCACCAAGTACAGGTATTCCAGATTTGTCCATAGCGCGGATTCTTGCGTCACTCTCCCTTGCTTTCCTGAGTTCAGCTTCATCGAAGCCGCCGTACTTCATTAGGACTTCCAACAGCTTGATGTTGCCAGTCCTGAGCCATTCTGTATAGCATTTCACCCATGCCGCTGTCATGTTGGTGCGAGCCTCCTCCGGAATACCGACACGTTTCAAGTTCTCCTCAGTGTTGCCTACAGCGTCTAGTCCCAAGATATACCGAATAGTTTTCTTCGCGTCCCTGTGCATCCGCCTGACCTCACCAGATTTCTTGCCCCCAGCGGAGCCTCGCTTTTTGGCTTCTTCGGGGGACAGCTCACCTTTTTGAATCGGTCTCAGATTCGCGTCCTGTTTTGGATTTCGTGCCATCTTATAATCTCCAATGCAAAACAAGAACGACCCACGCCAGAATTTGGCATCAGGTCGTCCATCATCGTTCTTTATTTACTTTTCACTTGGACAAAACGAACTCTATCGCCTTTCGAGGTAGAGGATCGGGCAGCCAATTGAAGTAGCGTCCGGTCTCGATGAAGCCTGAGCTGCGGAGCGCATGAATTGATACGATATTCCGAACATCAACGCAAGCTGTTACATTCTCAATTGCCTTTCGCTTGCAGTATTCGATAGCCATCCGTAGGAGAAAAATCGAGTACCGTTTACCGCGCTGTGTAGGCCGAATGCTATACCCTATCTTTCCGTTCGCCTCATAGTTTATAGCGGAACTAACACGGAGCACACCGACCATTTTCCAGTCGATGAAGAAACCGAAACGCCTGTTGCGTTCGTCAGCTTTTTGAAGCTGGTAGTACGATTTGACATCCATACTTTCAAGTTCCCATAAGACATTCTCCTTTTCGCCGTGCGTGATAAACTCGTTCCAATAACCTTCTGTTTCACTCATTGAAACTAAGACAATCGGTATAAGACTCATTTCTAATAAGCTACCCATATATAATATCCATTAAAATTCCGGGAAGTCCTTTCCGTTGTGTGTCGGATCGGTTTCCCCACCATCCATAAATTGTTGCCAGCGCAAATCGTAGTCAGGTTTTATCGGATACTTCATTCTTCGACAACGGTCATAATACTCACGGTAATTTCCGTTGTCAAAAAGCCCAGCCTGTTTCGGACTAAGTGCTGCATTTTCTTCAATGAAAAAATCGAGCCGCGTTTTACCATTCCTCTTGCCCCGGTAGGTGTGGACATCGAACACATAATCAGGAATCTGAAAACGGAAATCACTCCGCATGAGTTGCTCCACCGAAGAGCTGTCAATTGAAGCTAAAAATTCTAATTTGCTAATTGACGAATCCGTCCACAGGCTGTTGCACGAAATGTAGTTCGCGTTCGAGTTCTTCCGAGCCATGCTCAGGAGGATAATTGCCTTTGCGACGAACAACAGGTTGGCGAGATTAACTGACTTCTTTCCGTTCACCTTATCGTCAGAAGAACAGAGAGCCATTATCTCCTCAGTCATTACACTGTGACAGTCCTCATCAGATGTAGCCAGCAACAGATTCCACATCTGCTTTCTGAACCGCGAGTACAATTCCAGAGCAGCGTAGGAGGCGTGAGGTATGTCACTCTTACAAATAGACAAATGAAGCATAGTCATCATATCATCAAAAGTATAACCGTTCTTAGTCGCTACAGAAACATCGGTTTTATGGTGTCCAGCAAAGGCTAGAAGCTCGTCATCACTCAACTTCGGGTTGCCCCACAGATAGTTCAAAGCCACGTAATCGGCATCTCTATTTTTGCGAGCCGCACATAAAAGCGTGATGGCTCTTGCAATGAAGATCAGATACGACTTCTCACCAGAATCCTTGCCGTTCATTATGCTGTCTGCCTGATTAAGTGCTGTAATCTCTCCTGTAACAATGCCGAAACAGTCCTCAGCCGATATAGTCAGCAACCTGTTCCACATCATCGGGCGGAATCCAAAGTACAATTCTCTCGCAGCGTAGGACGCATGAGGAACATCGCTCCGGCGGATTGCCTTCTGAAGCATAGAGGACATATCGTACATATTGTACCCGTTCTTCGTCTTGGGCGTTCTTGCCATAAAACTATACCTCCTATATTTGTAGTTTTATGGTTAAATTATCGTCTTTTAAGACTTAATAGTCAAGCATAGTCAAGCATTTTGTCCAAGATATTTTTGGAACATGGAAAAACTGTCCACCTTTGCGGTGAGCCGCCTTCCGCTTACTTCATCAACTACATCAAGCGGTGGCACGATAAAAGAACGTGACGTGGAAATTGAATACGCTCCAAGGTTCTCAAAGCGTATGAAATCACCCACACCAAGCTCTCCAGTCACATTCTTTCTGATGTAGTCATATTCGAGACAGGTATTGCCAGCTATAATCGCGTTCTCCACGTGAATTCGCTGCCGGTCGCCGTTTTGAATAATCTCAAATGGGATGTCCTTGCAGTCGCAGATGAACCCCAACTGGTTTGAGCAACAATCAACTGTGATATAAGTAACATCACGGATCACCTTAATACTTTTCACGGTTGCCAGAACATCCATTGTGTTGCCGACCAAAGCTGTTCCGGGTTCGACAATCATCTTTACCCGTTCATCTGGGAACGCCTCCTTCAGTAGCCCAGCGGTCACTTCTGCGTAAGGCTGGAATGATGCAGGATAATCGGAAAATTGCTTTGCTAGAGATTCGGGCATAAAACCAAACATCCCGCCACCGAAGTCCGCATAATATCCGCCATATTTCTGGAGCAGGTTAATCAGCTTCAGAGTCTTTTTCTTCCAGTAGCAGACGAGACGGGCAGATCCGATATGGCATTGGAATCCATCCAGCTCCACATATCGGCTATCACGAATCTCCTGCATAATCCTCTGAAACTCCTCACCGTCCGGATCAACTCCGAATCGTGAAGTCACACCGTTTCCGACATCCAAGCTCACCCGCAATCCAAGCCGGATGGGTTCGTGTCGCTCCTCCGCTCTTTCTCGCAGGGCAACGAACTCCTCATAACCATCAATGTTTACAATGCCTTGATTCACAGCAATGTAATACTTGCACTCCAAATCAGGAATAACGCCATTATAAACGGTAGCTACTGGAGCGAATTTCAATGCCTGTGCATATTGCAACTCATACGGTGATACAACCTCAGCCCAAGCACCAAGACTCTGAACGGTAGTCACAACTTCCTTCAGGTAATTAGTCTTAAAGCTGTACGCAATTTTGAAGTTCGCGTATTTTGCCGTAAATGTGGCAGTTATAGCTTCGTAGTTTTCGATAAGGCGATTGCGGTTGAAAATGTATATTGCCGTGTCATCTTTTGACCCTAATAAAGGCGATATTCCGTTTATAGTTGTAGTCATAATACTTTCCCCATTTGTTTTTCATGGCATCAACGAACAGCAGATGCGCTTTTCTTGTTCTCGTAGAACTTGCATTTGCATTTAAGTCCATACCAGCTTTAACGCAGAGATACTTCGGTTGTAGAACAATTCGGTTCTTCACCAACTCTTGCATCATCATATCAATATCAGAACAAGCTGGGTCATCAGGATCATACGTCGCCTTTAGTTTCAGACGATTTATCCAGCGCATATGTCCTGGCATACCAGTAAAACTGAACTCTGCTGAATAAGCGTATGGCGCAATTGTAGGCTGGTCAAAGGCATATCCAATATCAAGGTCGTATATCAACTGAGCAATGCGTTCCACTTCACTTGTGATTTTCTCTCTGTCAGGACTGCCATCCTTTAGTTCCAAGTAGGTGGTGGTGTCTAAACGATAAACGAATTTTTCGAGGTCATCATCAGCGACAAAGATAACATCCTCTGGGGCGTGTTGAATCAGCCAATACAAAGTGGACATGAAGCTCCACGCCTCACCTTCGGGAATCACAAGCATATCATCAATACCAGCACGGCGGTATGCGTCAGCCTCTTTTTCTCTTACAACGTAGGTGCAGTATTCAAACAAGTGCTTTGTCAGGATTTTGTTCGAACGTTGGTAAGACATGCAGTAGATGTTAAACAAAGTATTCGGATTCATATCGCTTGTTCATTCTCAAGTTATAGTTGATATGAATATTCTCGTCTCCACTTACATCCTTGCCCAGAAGCTGCATTACACGCATATACGGAAGATTCATACCGGCTTCCGCGATAAAAGGCAACGTACCAGTGAGCCGGGGATTAACCTCCAGCAGCACAGCACTACCGTCATCCTTCAGAATGAAATCGCAGCAGAAGTTTCCGTCAATGCCGGTCGTCTCAACGACCTTCCGAGTGATGGCAATGGCGGATTCATTCATGCAGATACGAGCTATCATCGCAGAGCCATACGCCATAACCACCCCCTCGAATCCAAGAGCGTGGAGCAGAACGCCATTGTCAGCCAGACCGCAAATGCTGCAATCCATGCCCTCCTCATATTCTTGGAGGATGACAGTCTCATTAGTGCTATTCACCAACTCGGCGAGCATCCCAAGTGTGATAAATCTGTTCACACCGAACTTGTTGAACAACGTCATGTCGCGGCCTCGCACCTCGTCTACCACACAAAAGCCTACACCACCACACTTGGAAAAGAATTTAGCGAGAGCAACCTTGTCGTTCACCACTTTGATTACTTCAGAGCTAGAAATCGAAACCTTGATGCCCCTATCCTCGAAATAGGAATTGTTCTCTGCCATGATGGGCAGCTCTGCGGTAATACGGGGAAAAATTACGTTGACATTCTCTTTTTCGCAGAACGCAGAACTGTGAGCAGGTAGTCAGGCTCCGTGATGCGCGGCACAACATATCTTGCGTCTACTCCATCTCTCAGCAGCTCATTCTCATCGCAGTTGATAACAACCACATGGATTTTCTCTCCATCGTAGTTATTCCTCAACGCCAGAATCAAATCGAACAAGTGCATAGAATTACCAGTAATCAATACACCAATCATTTTTGCATCTTCCTTATTCTTACATCAAGCATCTTTTTTCGGGATGATTTGGTCTGAGATAGTATCGTACCAAATCGCCCGTGCTTTTATCTTCCTGTGCTTCGCAATCAGCACCTTCCTATCTTCCAAGCCGAACAAGCGAAGCAAGTTATTGTAGTCAACCTCGTTCCGGCAAACCAGAAGCACATAGTCGTACTTCTCATAGCGTATAAGTTCGAGGTCCTTTATCTTTCTTTCATCAATGGGAACGTCTTTGCTCGAAATTCCAAAGTCAACATTCAGGTCGGCAGTCCAGTCAGCGAGAAGATCAAGGTCCCATTCACCGGCATGAACATTGTCCTTTATGTTAATCGCCCTGAGTTTTTCCTGTGTATAGCCAATGAGCCGCTTGCAATCCAGAATCGTATCAGGGCCGTAGTTCGTCAGAACAACCTTCAGCCTCTGATTTCCGGCAATGATATTATCGTGCTCATCAATCAGGTAGATGCCGAAGTCGCCGAACATCTCGAAGCTCTTTTCAAGGTCTTCGAGCTTCTTTTTCCCGATTTTTCTAGGATTTCCAAATCCTGTTTTGATGTCTCCGGCCTTCATTTGGCACAGCTCGATTTTCTTCTCAGCCATAAGAACCAACAAATTTTTTCAAACCGTCTGCAATTTTATAAACATCAGACCCATGAGACCCTTTACAAAGAACAGTGCACTCTTTTACGCTTATACGACATATTTGAATTTCAGCGAGTGCCCTATTCAAGCCATCCTCAATGTTCTGACACACTGTTACATCAACAGTCTTATTATTGACACCTGCTTTTATGTCTTTAGCGTATTTTCCAACAGCAATTAACGTATCTACATTAGAAGCTGCAACATACGCACCAAGTTCGTTGTGAAGTTGTGTTGAGTATGACCCAAGTTCCAGCATATCTCCAAGAACAGCTATCCGCTTTCCATCATAGCCAGAGAGCGTATCAATCGCCATTTGCATTGATGCAGGATTTGCATTAAAAGACGAATCAATAAGCAAAAAACAGTCACACTGGATGAAATCCATTCTTCTTGTGGCTGGGCTAAACGCCTTAACACCCTCGATGATTTCATCTTTGCTTAATCCTACATAGCTTCCAATGGCGAAAGCTGCGATGGCAGAATACATCAAGTGCTTTGGTAAGAATGTTAGATACTCCTGCGGGTGAACATCATTATGAAGTCCAGTTCCGTATGTGGTAACGTCATGCAAGTAGCTATATTCGCGTAGCAAGGGGTCATCTCCGTTGATAAACACACGTCCGGTATCAACAAGACCGCGTTCAGCTCCGCATTTCTCATTACGAGTACTTTCAAGGCTGCCGGTTCTTTGGATATGCGCGTACCCTATATTAGTCAGCACCAATGCATCTGGATGAATGGCATTTGCCATCTTACTTACGCTGCTGTTGAGCCCCATACCAAGTTCAAGCACGGCATATTCACAGTCAGGCTCTATCAATGAAATCATACTAGGAGCCGAATACTCATCGTTGTAATTTTTTGTTGTTTCGAAAACCGAAAACCTTTGACGAATGACACTCGCTAACATACGAGTCGTGGTTGTTTTTCCGGCACTTCCAGTAACACAAATGACCTTTGTGCCGTTGAGACGAGATAACCATAATCTTGCGATTTTCCAGATAGCATCCAGATTGTTATCTACGAGTATATAGTATTTTCCTTCGGCGTAAGAAGAAAGCTCGTGATCTATGATGCATCCAGCACAGCCCCTATCAAGCGCGTCATCAATAAAATCATAGCCATTAATTTTGTCCCCTTTGAATGGGATAAAAAGAGCATTGCTACATGAATCTCTACTGTCATCCACAAGAGCAGTTATCGTCACAGTGCTATCTTGAAAGTTACCTACCAATTTTCCGTCTGTGATATTTAGAATGTCGCCAAGCGTGATTTTCACAAATAACCAACCTTTCAAGCATATTTCAGTCAAAATAATAACCCTCCACAAAGCGTGGTGCTCTATGGAGGGATTTTCATCATATAGGTGACGTTTGGCGTTCATCGGCTTTTGGATATTTTCCTAACTATAAACATCAAACGAAGGTGTATGCGTAATTTCGCACGATATTAATTTAACACGGCCACTATGACAGGTC
>ERZ842401.2990-NODE-2990-length-21658-cov-8.632134_pt1 | contig 21658 bp, 15 predicted proteins | sample MGYA00521270_ERZ842401 | MGnify/ENA primary metagenome ERZ842401 (study PRJEB31892, sample SAMEA3878208) | bioreactor metagenome | biome: Moose rumen | place: Sweden | collected 2011-10 | study: EMG produced TPA metagenomics assembly of the PRJEB12797 data set...
GTCGCTTGTGCGGGGTTACTAGGATTTTGTCCCTTCGGGACTGCTTAAGGAAAGTCTTAAGTCTAAAATCCCACATCAAAACCCCGAGACACACGCGCTTTGCTTTTTCCAGACAGCAAAAAAAAGGAACCTTCTGACGAAGGTCCCTTTCGGTATATCTGAAAATGCAACTCTTTAGTAAACGATAAGGTCGTGGATGACGATTCTTCTGTCCTTGGCGGCGTCGAGGCCGTAAACGGTGACGCGCTGTGCTTGGGAGGATTCGGTACGTTTAACCTCGCCGTTGGGGTTCTTGGTGATCGTCAAACCGGACTTCTCACCCGTGATGTACGGGGCCAGTTTGCCGCCATTGGCTTGCTTCATATAGTTAAGCACGCTTTCGATACGACGGGAGGAGAGGTGCATATTGTAGTCGTTGTTGCTGAGCGGGCTGGCGAAACCGCTGATGGTGAAGGAGACGTCGCTGCCGCTTTCGAGCAGGTCAACAATCGTGTTGGTCAGTTTCTGGAGGCGGTCGTAACCCGTGGCGATGGAGTCGTTGAAGAAGGTTCTGACCTCATTCTCGGCCTGGGACTTGGCGTTGCCAGCAAGACCTTTACCTGCCTCGGTAACATAGGTGTTCTGCTTGTCCATATAGGCATCATACAGACCCTTGTACTCGGTGCTGGTGTAGTCGTTCTTGGTTCTGGGATCCGGACGGTCGTTCTCGAAATAGAGGGTGATAGGTCCAATGTTTCTGACGAGTTTCTTCTGCTCTGCCAGTTTTTCCTTGGCCTCTTCCTCTTCCATAGAGAACTTGATGGGGATTTGGATAATCATATCCTGAGCGGTGCAGCTTTGGGTAGCCGGACACATCTTCGGGAAGGACTTGACCACGCGGATGGCTTCGTCATCCATCTCCTTGTAACCGGAGCTGGTAACCAACTCGACATCCGTGATGGTGCTGTCGGCCAAAACCTTGGCTTGGACCACGGCGGTACCCTCGGCGCGCTGGCTCTTCAGGTTGATCGGATAGACTTTCGTTTTGTTGATGTAACGGCACATTGCTCTGTTGCCACCCTTGAAATGAGGCAGGCTAAGAGCGGCTGTCGGCGTTTCGTGCTGACCAATAGCCACGGCAATGCCCTTTTTGCAAGAACCGGTGGCCTTGCCGCCATAGAGCATTACATCGTTGTTACATTGTGCATAAGTCGTTGACACTGCGCCAGATAAGGCAAGCACCAAGACTAAGACGATAAAATTGTACACTCTTTTCATATATTAATAATTTTAATTTTTTTCGAGGCTGCAAATATACAATTTTTTTGTTTCTACAAACGAAAATAAAAAAAGTTACAAAAAGAAAAAAAGAATATTTTTGCATCGAAATAATATTGAAATGCAGTTTCTGGATAAAATTGGAAATATAATAGGCAGACTGATATGCTTCCTTACAGCATTGATTTTCGCTTTGGTGCCGTTTCTCTTCATAAAGGAGCTCCTGTCTGCTCCCTCTTGGTCGCCCGGTTTCTTTGCCTATCTGGCCATACTGATGATGGTCGGAGGCTCCCTGTATTTCCTCTATGCCGCTTTGTTTTATAATCGAATTATGCGCAAGAGGGCATTGGAAGACGAAATGACCGTTTCTTCCAACCTCACCCGGAAATCGACTGGACAAGATTGAAAAAGATGATGATATAAAAGTCTATTGGATATCTCCCGCAGAACTCGCAGACTGACGCAGATTTTTTTCTGCGCTAATCTGCGAAATCTGCGGGAAAATATTAACGCGCCACCACAACCTTCGTTACTGCGCTGTTGCCCGCTTGCACAAAATAGACACCGTCAGGGTAACGGGACAAATTGATCTGCACGGTCTGCAGAGACGCGGCGCGCTGCGTCTCTACCACATCCACCAATTTTCCATACACATCGTAAACCTTAATTTCGGGGACGGATGAATTTTGATGGGTAAATTGTATGTTGAGGACGCCGTTCGTGGGGTTAGGCCCGACTTGCAAGTGTCCAGTCTTGCGGGAAGGGATTTCCGACGTACCGCTACGACCAGTGAAAAAGTCATATATAATATCATTGTAGCTAACATCATATTGATTGGTGTTGTCGTACCAGGTGTGGGTGCCGCCCACCACTTTCAGATGCTGCAGGTCGGTGCCACAGTTGTAGCTGTAGCGGATGAAACGCAGTCCGTCGTTCTTGAGGTCGGGGAGCGTGTCGATGGCTGGCTCACCGCTGCAGCTGTTGGCATTCTGCCAGTAGTCGAGGATGGCATCCACCCCAAGGCCGAGGTTCGAGCCGAAAACGGTAGAGTGCCCGTTGTAGCCCACCACGTTGTCATTAGTGCCGTGGATGTGGAGCATACGGACAGGCGTGACTGGGGTCTGAGAAGAGAGGGAATGGGTAATCAGTCCGCTGACGGGCGCGCACGCGGTAATGCGGTCGCCGTGCTCGATGGCCATACGGTGGGTCATAAACCCGCCCATCGAGAAGCCGGTGAAGAAGACGCTGTCGGGATCCAGCTGCAGCTCGGCCGTCAGCGTGTCGAGGAGGGCTAACAGAAAACCTGCGTCATCGATGCTGCTCTGCATAAGTCCGGCGTTCCACATCGTGCCGATGCCCTGGTTGCGGGCCTGCGGCACCACGATCGCCCAGCCGAAGCGCTCGGCCATCTGTTGGAAGTTGTACTCCTGGTCGCAGCGTGTGATGTTGTCGCCCAAACCGTGGAGGAAGAACATCACGGGCAGGAGACCGTCGTGATTTGCAGGGGTGCGCACGAGATACTCGCGTTGCACGTTTTGCCAAGTGAAATGTTGAACCTGGGCGGAGAGGGTGCCCATCCAACAAATTGTCAGTAGAATGCAGATTGTCAGTGTTTTTTTCATAAAAGCTTTATTTTCGGCAAAGATACGATTTTTGCCGTGAAGAGCAAAGAGGGATTATTTCCTCTTCTTCGTATACTTCCCCTTCACAATCTCAAACGAGTTCCGGGTCAGTTCCTTGAGCAGTTCTGTGTCAATGGTTTGCAGGTTGATGCCTAGCCAGTACTTGGTGCTGAAGTGGCTGTCGGGAGGCTCCACGCCTTCTGCGGTGGCGAGCAGCTCCGGGATGCGCTCTGTCTGGCACTTCACCACCACTCTGAAGTCATTGAGGTCGCAGTAGCAAAAGGTGTGGCCGCTGACGTAAAACACCAACAAGGAGTCGCCGCCGGGCATCTTCGCGAAGGGCATTTTCTCCTCTACCTCGCCTAAGGAGAGGCAGAACTCCCGGAATTCTTCAATATTCATCATAATTCTACAAATCCTTGTCGGTCACCTCCTCGGCATTGAGCACGAAGGCGCGAAGGCCTTGCTGCTCAGCGGAGAGGTCAAGCTCGTGGATGTCGTGCAACAACGGCTTCACCTTCTCGTCGGGCACAAAGGCCAGCACAGCGGAGTTCAGCGTCGGCCAGGCGTGCGTGCCGTAGTGGGGCTCGCCGTTGTCACTGCCGCGGCCCTGCACCTCGTTCCAGAAGGTGAACCCGCGGATCTCGTTCTTGTCCAAAATTTCCATCACCTCATCATAGAAGGCTTGGTATAGCGATATGAAGACTGCTTTCATTGTATATTGAATTGTTGATTTGTTGAATTGATTATCCGTGATCTGTGATCAGTGAACAGTGATCTGCTTTCTGGTCACTGGTCACTATTCACTGTTCACTATACTTCATTGACCCCCAGGGCTTTGTTCCGTTCGCGGCGTTCGCGGCGGCGGGCGGCGCCACGGGCGTTCCACTCGGCAAACTTACTGTAGATGATCGGGATGAGGATCAACGTCACCAAGGTGGAGAAGGTCAGACCCCAGGCCACGACCATACCCATAGAGTTCCACATCTCGGCGCCTTCGCCCTTGTCAACGGCCAAGGGGATCATACCGAGCACCGTGGTCAAGGTGGTCATCAAGATGGGACGCAGACGGGAACGACCGCCGGCCACAACTGCGTCCTTAATACCCATACCACGCTCCACACAAAGGCTCGTGTAGTCAATCAACACGATACCGTTTTTCACCACAATACCAATCAGCATCATCAAGCCAATCAACGCCATAATACCCAACGCGGTGCGGGTGACGGCCAAGCCAATCAACACGCCCGTGAGGGCGAAGAGGATGGAGAGCATAATGACGAACGGATAGGTAAACGACTCGAACTGGGCGGCCATCACCACATAGACGAGAATGATGATCAACGCCATCAACATAAACATATCGCCGAAGGCGTCCTGCTGGTCTTCCCAGGTACCGCCGATCTTGTAGTCGAGCGTGGAGGGAATGTCCATCTGGTCGAGTTCCTTTTGCGCGGATGCCACCAGTTCGCTCAATGCGGCGCCCTTGGCCACCACACAGGAGACTTTGACCATACGTTCACGGTCCTTGCGGACAATGGTCGGCGGGGTGAAAGTTTCCTCCACCGTGGCCACGTCACCCACACGGATGCCTTTGCCCATGTTATTGTACATCAAGATGTTCTCGATAGCGTGGATGTCGTTACGGAACTCGGGCGCGTAACGCACGCGGATGTTGTACTCGTCACCATCCTCACGGAACTGCGATGCCGTGTAGCCGTTGAAGCGGTTGCGCACATAGCCAGCCGCCGTAGTGGAGTTGAGTCCGTTCTCGGCTAACTTCTGGCGGTCGAAGACCACCTCCAGTTCAGGCGTATATTCGTCGCGGCTGATCACCACTTCAGAGCACCCCTCCACCTGCCGCATACGGGCGGCAAGGTCGGCGGCAAACTGGTCAGTAGTATTGAAATCGTAGCAGTAAAGCTCGATATCCACAGTCGATTGGCCGCCCATGCTACCCTGTCCCGTAGAGACAGTGGAGGAGACAATCTCAATGTGCTGCCGCAACAGTTCGCGGATGCCGTCGGAAATCTCGGTTATAAACTTGTCACGCTCGGTCTTTTTCACCAAACGAATATTGAAGGAGAGCAGGTGCGTGCCGTTTTCGCGCATCAGGCTGAAGGTGTTGTCCTCGTCGGGCATACCCACAGAGTAGTTGATGGTCTTGATCTCATTCGGGTATTTTTCCCGGATTTCATTCACTATCTGGTCGCCCAACGCCTTGGTGGTCTCCACGCGGGTGCCCTGCGGAAGCTTCACGGTGACGCTCAGACGGGCGTTGTCCTGGGTCGGGAAGAACTCGGTAGGGATAACAAGCAACAGCGACAAGCTTGCCAAAAAGACGACTGAAGCAATACCGACAACCGTCTTGCGGTGATTGACACACCAACGGAGCACTTTGGCGTAACCTTCGTCCAAACGGATGAGGAATCTTTCAATAGGACCGTAAACAGCGGCGAACCATTTGCTCTTTTTCGGATTCTTTTTTAACAAGAGAGAACAAAGCATCGGGGTTAGCGTCATAGCGGCCGCCAGAGAGACAGCAATCACGATGGTGACAATCCAGCCCAACTGTTTGAAGAGCACACCGGCCATACCGGTCAGGAAAGTCAACGGCAGGAACACGGCGATGATCACCAAGGTGGAAGCGATAATGGAAAGGGAGACCTCGCTGGTGGCGAACACGGCTGCCGCCTTGGGCTTTGAGCCGCGCTCGATATGCGTGGTGATGTTCTCCAACACCACAATGGAGTCATCGACCACCAAGCCGATGGCAATGGAGATGGATGACAAAGAGATGATGTTCAAGGTATTACCCGTTGCTAGCAAATAGATAAATGCCGCAATCAACGATACGGGCACCACGATGGCGATGATGATAGTGGCGCGCCATCTTCCAAGGAAGAAGAGCACCACAACGACCACCAACAACAGGATGATGAGGATGGTCTCCTCCAAGCTGTCGATGGTATTAGTGATGTTCTCGGAGTTATCGACCAACACGTTCAATTTCACGTCAGAGGGCAAGGAACGCTGAATGTCGGGCAATTCTTTCTGCACCTTCTTGCATATTTGCACCGTGTTGGCGCCGGTCTGCTTCTGGATGATGACCATAGCGCCGCGTTCTCCATCGGTGTAAGACTCCTGCATACGTTCCTGGAGGGTATCCTTCACGGTAGCCACATCCTTCAGGAACACATTCTTGTTGGCATAACTGCCGACCACCACGTTCTCCATCTCGTCCGCGCTGTTGAACTCGCCATCGACACGCATAGAGTAGGTTTTGGAGCCCACATCCATAATACCGAGTGAGACGTTTCTGTTCTCGGCGCCGAGGATCTGGGCTATGGTCTCGATGGTGAGGTTATAGCTTTCCAGTTTGTAGGGGTCGCAATAGACCTGGATTTCACGCTGCGGAGCGCCGGCAATGGAGACTGCACCCACACCGCTGACACGCGACAGCGGGGAGGCGACCTTGTCGTCCAGGATCTTGTACAGTGCTTGCGTGCTCTGTCCCGACTGCACCGACAGCATCATAATCGGCATATCATCGGCGCTGAACTTGAACAGGTAGGGCTGGTTGGCGCCGTCGGGCAGGGCCGACTTCACCATATCCAGCTTGTCACGCACATCGTTGGTTTTCTGTTCGATATCCACACCATACTCAAACTCCAGATAGACGATGGAGTAGTTTTCCTTGGAGTTGGAGGTGATGTGCTTGAGGTCGCTCAAGGTGTTGAGCACGTTCTCGATGGGCTTGGACACGTTGTCCTCGATATCTTCCGCGCTCGCGCCGCCATAGACGGTAAGCACCATAATGGTGTTGCTGTCCATATGCGGGAAAAGGTCCACCGGCAATTTGGTCAGGGAGAAGATGCCGATGATGATGACGGCGATGTAGATCAGGCCCGTCATAATGGGTCTTGCAACTGATTTCTGGTATAAACTCATATTTCTTGCTTTTAGCTCTTGGCCGTTGGCTGTTGGCTTTTAGCTTTGATTACAAAATATTATCTTTAAATGACTATTAAATAAGATATTTGCTATTGGTTATATAGGCTAATGGCCAATAGCAAATAGCCAATGGCTATTTTTCCACATTCACCTCCAACCCGTCTTTCAGACGTGCCAGGCCCGTAGTGGCCACGAGGTCGCCGTCCTGGACGTTGCCAGAGAGCAGTTCGTAAGCCTTGCCGAGGTGGCGGCCGATTTCGACCTGGTTGAAGGAGACCTTACCATCTTTATAGACATAGACATAGCGGTTACCGGAGCCCTGTTGGCGGAAGATGGCCTCGTCGGGGACCACCACGTGCTTCTGGGTGCCGAAGTTGATGGTCACGCGGGCGTACATACCCGGGCGCACGCGGCTGTCGGTGTTGGCAAGGGTCACCTCCACGGGGAAGGTGTGCGTGGCGCCGTCCATTGTCGGATAGATCAGGCTGATGCGGCCATTGAAGACCTCCTCGCCGTAAGCATCGACCTGGATGCTCACCGGCGTGCCCACCTTCACCTTTTTGAAGAGGGTCTCCGAGATGTTGATGTTCATCTTCACGGGGGTAATCTGCTGCACCTGCACCACGGGCAGACCGCCGAAGAGGTCGCCGCTGTCATAGTTGCGCTGCGTCACCACGCCGGAGATGGGGCTGATGAGACGGGTGTTCTCCAACAGATTTTCGTAGGTGGTCTGCGCCACATCCAGCTGGGTCTTCATAGCATCCCAGTCCGACTTGGAGCATCCGCCCACCTTGTAGAGTTCGTCGATGCGCTGGAAGCTGGACTTGAGGTTGTCGAGTTGCGACTTGGACTGTTTGAGGCTGTTCTCGTTCATCTGCACAAGCACCTTGCCCTTGGCCACGCGGTCGCCGACCTCGACATAGATTTTGTCGATACGGCCACCGGTAAGCGGAGCGATGTTGTTGACGGCATTGGCCTCCACGATGGCGGTGTATTCGTAGGTCTGGTCCACATCCTCGGAATGTACCTGCTGCGTGCGGATGGTCATTTTCTGGTCGCCGGCTGTGACGACCTCTTTCTTTTTGCAACCGCAGAGCGTCATCACACCCACGGCCAATAGAATTGTTACATACGTTAGTTTTTTCATATTTGAGGTTAGTTTATTTTATTTCTATTGTTTCACCAATTTAAGATAATGCACCTGTTTGTCGGTGGTAACCACCCTGATGATGTAGCTTGCCTTTGCCAGACGACTGACATTGAAGCGGTAGTCGTTGCGATAGGCGGCAATCTGACTGCCCTGCATTGTAAGTATGGTGATTTCGGCCACATTTTCGGGCTCGATGCCCATCACTGCCACCTCGTCCTTGGCGGGATTGGGGGCGAGATAGGGCTTGGCGGCTATTGGGATGGCTGTGTCTGCCTGAAGTCTTCTAATAGAAGTGTCGTTGTCAGCCGTGATGGAGTCGGTGAGCTGGCGCATGTCCTCGGAAATCTCGTTAAGAATATCCTCTGCGGGAACACAATATATCACATGGCAGGGTGTCCCATCGTCACAGATGATGGCGTGGAGGCAGATTTCTTCGCCTGCCATAGCCATTTGGGTCAACTGCGCATAATTTAGCATCAAAAGCGCATACACGTCCACAGGCGGACTATAATAATAGTTCAACAGTTGGGGCGGGTCACACCACAAAGCCTGGAGATTGGAGGCATTGGGAGAGAAAAGCAAATGGACTTTGAAATAGGAAGTCTGGTGCGGTGTGCTCAAATCCGGCTCGAAGACCGCTTCGAAATCATCCACCAGTTCGCACCCCTCCTCAACGCATTCATGCCAGTCAAAATATACCGTGAAAGAGGTCTCGCAACCCAAGCCTGCATTGAGCAAAGTGAAAGTGATGTACGGGTTGGCAAAATCCAAGAATCCAAATTCCACGTGGACCATTTCGCTTCCGCCAGGAGCTATCGTCACGGGAAGCGGATTCGCAGAAAGACCCGCATAGCTCGAACGAGCGAATAATTGGTCGAATGTTACCGGCTGGGAACCATTGTTGTGTATGAAAATATCCATTGTGTAATATAACGAGCAGTCATCCGCCATCTCACAGCGCGTGGCCAAATCTATGTCAATGCTGTCGCAGGGACAAGGTTCTTCGTCCTCAAGGGTGAAAGCGGGCGAAGTGGACGCACATCCGTTACCATACTGGGTTTCCAGATAATAGGAGCCGAAATTGTTCAGGGGCAGGTTGGCATACAACGTGTTCCCACCCGTGCTCCAGACGCCGTTCTCGTACCAGTCCCAATGGAAACTGCTGGGGGCATACGGATAGATGCCGTAAGTATGCAGGGTGTCAGGAATCTCCTTCTTGCATCTTCCATAACATCCTGTCAGCAGCGCGTCGTAGTTGGGTGCGGGCGGGATGAACAACGTGGATCTTTCGGACGGACAACCTGTGGTTGGGTCAATGTAATGTGCCGTCAGGAAACCGGGCACATAATACTCCGCATCAACTCCGTGGAAGCCGTTGCTCCACAGCAAATCCTGTCCCGTGGTGGAATGCACATACACGGGTGGCTTGTGGATGCACTTGTTGAGATAGAACGAGATGGGTGGTGCGGCTGGCTGCTGGTGTACCGTAAGGGTACAAGTGGCCGTTTTCGTGCAACCGCTGCTCGTGTTGGTCACATCAAGTGTAACGTTATATGTCCCTGGTTGCGCCGGGGTGAACGTGATATTGGATGTCGTGAACGTATGGCTGTATGACGGACCCGTAATTGTCCAGGTATATGAGTTGGAGGAACCCGTGTTTCCGTTCAGCTTCACCTCCTCGCCAAGGCAACAGGTGGTCTTTCCTGTGATGCGGGCGGTGGGGGCATTGAGAAAACGAACATTTTTCATACGCTCTTTTTTACAACCATAAGTGTTTTCAACCAACACATGATAATCACCTGTTTGGTATATATCATAGGTGTTATCCGTAACACTATTGGTTGAGAACTCCCAATAGTAATTATTGATATATGGAATATGCGGAATGAACTTCAATTGACGCGAAGTGCCTGGACACACATCTTGCCCTATGGCAGACAGGTAACCTGCTTGTATATCATTGTGAACAACAAAGACATATGCAGGATTTGAAGAAATAGAACACCCATCTTCGTTATATACGACCAATGACACTGTTGATGAATTGGCAAAGGCGTGATAAACATTATTCTCCTCAAGATATGTTCCATCTCCAAAATCCCATATAAAAGAACTTCCTGTTGCATTTGCAGAGAAAAGGAACGGCGTTCCCTCACACATATATTGGCTGATGTTCAAACTTGTGATTGACGGCAGAGCATCAATGACGAGTTCTTTGGTAATCTGGCATTGCTGCCCATTGGAAAGGTAAACGGTCAGGGTGATATGGTTTGCTCCACCCAACACGAAAGAACTCAACGGGAAGGTGGTGGATGAACCGACATTGTTGTAGGTTATCCCCGTCTCCTGTATGTATATATTGCGCGATGCTATCAGCCCGCTTGTCAGACACAGGGTCCTGTCTTCAAAAGCAACAGGATTGTTACAAGTATAGGACAGGGAAAAATCCGGCACGCATTCTATCGTGCAAGTTGTGGTTCCCATATAGCACTGTCCGTTCACCGTTGCCGTCCCCCTTACGGTATATGCTCCCGGATAGCTGAAAGCTATGGAGGCGGATGTGTTATCCGTGTAGGTGAACGCATTGCCGGAAATTTGCGGCGTTATGGACCATAAAACATCGCCACCGCTGTTGTTGGTCAAAGAGACCGTGGCCGTGGCGCAGGCGACAGACGATGAACACGACATCGCAATGCAGTCCCCACCGGGATTGCTTCCCGCTATGGTAATGCACCCCGAGGAAGAGCAAGACGGAGTGGTGGTGTATGTGACCGTGCAACAATAGGTGCCTGTTGTTGTATATGGGCAAACATTACTGTTGAATTGTTGGGTGTTCCCGTTCACCTCCCAGACATACGAGGCGTTGGGATAGTAAATCACTCCGACATTCTGTCCGTCAAAATATGGCGCCACCACGGGAGCTGGTACCACTTCCATAGTCCCGGAGACCACGACGGCAGGACATGACGGATACGGGTGGTATTCCAACGTGAAGGCCTGATTCCCGGCCTGGTTGAAGATGTGTGATGCCGTTTCCCCCACATAGCTGCTGCCGCCAATGTGCCATGTGTAATCCGATGGGTTAGAGACGGGTGATGTCACGTAAAAGTTGGCGTTGTCCCCCTGGCAGACAGGGGTGCTGTAGGAAATGGTCGGCGTTGGAACGTCTATGGTGGTGAGCAGGAACGTCTCCGCGTATTCTGCGCCCGAACAGTAGGTCCGTTTCAGGGTCACCATAGCGTATGACGGCTGGTTGTTTGCAAGGTGGTTCACCAATATGGTCACACTGTTGCTGAGATGGTCGCCTTGTATGGAGGCGGCGCCCGCAGGCGATATGGTCCATTCGTACAGCACATTTTCCTGCCAGGGAACCGTCCGGTTGAGTGTGTCGCCCGCACATACTGAAACCGAAGAGGGCAGTCCGGATGCCGCCAGCTGGAAAGCGGCCACCTCGTGGAGGTAGGCGGCAGAACGGCAGCCGTTCTCCGCATCGATCTGATAGACGGCCACATCGCACACATCGCTACCATAGTTGATGGTCACTTCATCACCGTTCTCGGTATTATAAGGGGCGCAAAGCTGCACCCACTCCAAATAGTAGTTGGGATGTGCAGGGGTGGCACTTAGCAGAATGGAGCTCCCTATGCAGGCCGTGTGAGGCCCATCCGTGCCGGTCAGTGCCGATGGATTGTCAAGAACGGTGACCAAATATTCAGCATCATCACAATAGTTGCTGTTGGAGGCCACTATTCTATATCTGCCGGCAGCGTTAAAGGTATAGCTGAGGGCAACATCGTTTGTGCTGTATATCTGCGTATTGCTCTGGTCATACACCCTCCAGGCCACACTGTTGCCGTGCCACGTGGTGTAATGCCCGGTTGCGCCTTTGCAAAGGGTGTTGTCACCGGAATTGATGCTCATAGTGTCCTTGACCACGATGGTCTTGGCCGCAGTGTCCGGCCCGCAACCGAGAAAGTCGCATTCATAGGTGGCTTTCAGCGTGTATGTCCCTGTTTGGCCGAAATGAAGCAGGATCCGGTTCTGCCCCTCTGTGTTGGCGATGTTGACCCCGGCAGGAGGGAGAACCTGCCAGGAGTAGGATGTCGAGCCCCACACTGGAAGTTCAAACTGCTGCACATCGCCCACACAAACCACATCCGGGCCAGATATTGAAGCGTTTTGCGATATTATGGGGATTTTTATTGAGGTCAATACATTGCAGGGCGACTCACAATGAGAGGCATCTATGGAGATAACGCCGTATCCGGAAGACGGGTTCCCCCACTGGACATTAATGGTGGCCGGACCGGACGAGTCAACGGTATAGGTACCCCCCTCCACACTCCACAAATATTGGGAACAATAGGGTTCTGGCAGGGTATAGGTTTCCTGAGAGCCTGCACAGACTGTTCCATAGCACGAGAGCTTGAGGGCCTCCGACTTCATAACTTTGAGCGTGATTTCCTCATAGCCCTCGCAACCGCATTCGTTCTGAACACGATGAACGATAACATATTCTCCCGTTTGGCTTGCCGTTATCGTATGGTTTGGGGTGGAGGCATCCCCGAACGGAGTCTCCCAAAGACAACCCACTATGGGTGTCTGGCCTGCAAGGCTCATATCCATCAGGTCAACAGTCTCATTAAGACAGACTTCAATTATTTTAGTGCCGTACTGGTCTATATAATAGGCCGGCACTGTTGCGGATTCTATCTGCGGAGACTCCATCAGCAGCACACACGCCTCCGCCGTGCAGGTGTTGGTGTCGGAGGTGACCACGTTCACGGATATGTTTCCGACATCATTATTGTTACCCCACGTAACCACCGCCGTGCGGTTCTGATTGGTCAGATAATAGGAAGAAGAACCTGATATGGTCCAAAAATACTGGACTCCATTGGGGCAGACTGCCGTATATTCTACTGTATTGCCCTTGCAGGCCGCCAGACAGTTCTCGAAGCCCTGTTCCCACAAATACGGCTTCTCCCTGATATATTCCGTCAGGAGGCATTCGGAGTCAAAATCAGTGTTGATGTACAGGTCGCACCCCGACTGCGCCTGCGCGAATAACATACCGCAAAGCAAAAGTGGCAGCAAAAAGTGTTGGGGTCTCTTCATAATTGTTGATTTCAAGGGTTAAAACTCCGATTTGACAAACTTGTTGATTTGAAAACTCCCGTTGCAACAAGTTTTGACAAAATACATCCCGTTAGGCAGGAAGGAAATGTTGAGTGTGGCTTTATGTTCAAGCACATCCTGACGGAGAATCTCTTTCCCGGTCAAGTCAAGTAGCACAATATGGTCTATGGTTGCATCTTCACTCTCAACATATAAAGTATTTGAGGTGGGATTGGGATAAATTCTGACAGAGGTCTTCGTGTAGAGTGCCACCCCTGTTGTATCTTCCGAATATGGCTCCAATATGGACGGGTCGTAGCGAAGGGCAACGACCGCGTGGCTATGCTGGTGGTCATCGAAATTGAGGGTTAGGTCATGGCCGAAGATCAGATCTTGGTTCGCTACAATATTACAAAGAATATAACCATCGTCATTCACTGCCACGCCCTGCCTGGCACTATGATTCTTTGACATATACCAAATGGTGTCTGCACGGTCAAAAGTTCCGTTAACATTAAAATAATTCAGAAGATAGTAACTATTGTAATAATTTCTACATATACCTAAAAAATGATTATTAGTAACTGCCGGCACAGAACTCTTCCCTAAATCCAATGTGGTTTTCTCTCCAGGGACTACTCCACAACTTTCAAACGCCCCATTATCTTTGTTAAATCTGGCAAAATAGGAGGAGTATTGGCTGATGGGAACTATGTTACTATCATCTCCAAAAGAATAATCAGCACTTAATCCATCAAGTAGCTCAGCGTAGCCCATAAGATAAACTGACTGCTCTTTCAAGCAATTGTCTGTCCATACAACAGAGTTGTTAAAAGGAGCATCTTCTGGGTTTCTCACAAAAGCTTGGCTTGCCCATTGAACATTGCCATCTGAATCGTATTTAATGATGAATGGCAAGCTATGAGCAAGTCCATGATCAGATATAGTTGCATAATGTGTGCTATCCCAAAAAAATCTCATAGGATATTGATTATATTCATCATACAAAAACACACCTCCAATTGAACCAGAAAGATACAGATTGTCGTTTTCATCAATATTCATACCTCCAACGTATGGGATAAAAATAGGAGGATAGTCTGTGTGAGTTGGACTTGGAGAGGCAAGACCTTCTGTACTCGCTACAACCGCCTTCATCCATTCTAATGTCCAATTGGACGTAAATTTATACAGCATAATATTATTAACGACATAGCCAGGTTCGGTGCAATTTTCCGATAAAAAGAAATTATATATTTTAGTAGAGTCCTCATCAATCACAATTGTATATGGTAAGGTGTCACTTCCCCCATATTGTGTTGGAGTAGCGATATACGTGTTTTCATAGCTGTCTATGCAAATGGGATAGGCACCAGTCAGTCCTCTACCCAACGGCATCGCATCTTGTTGGCCATTGTATAACTCCCTAGTCAATGATTTTACAAAGTGGCTCTGCACAGTGTTTCCGTCTAAATCGAAAAAAACAAAGTAAGTATAGGCACCAAATGTAAAAGGTGGGTTATGCTCGATAGACGGGTATGACTGCGCTACCTGTTGGGTAATTAGAGTGTCTATAAACCACAATTGTTTGCCGAGACCACCATCCCACGAATACTCCCCTGCAATAACAATACGATTATCATAGAGGTACATATCATACGGCATATTGCTCATATCATAGCTGCTTTTTATCACCTTTTCCCACAATAAATTTCCATTCACATCAAACTTTGCCAAGACTGTTCCCGGAGTGTTTGCAGCAATAATTGATACTTGACTACAAAAGTAAGAAGACTGGTTTTGGTCATATATTCGAGCATTGCCGCCAAAGTTGCCGAAAACATAAACATTTCCATCGTCATCAAAGGCAGTGCGCACGATGTAATTGTATGGATTCGTACTGTTCAGCGGGTCATCGTTGCCCGTCCAGTAGTTGGCCCACTTCCACTCGCCCTGGGCGGAGGCGGCGAGGGTGATGAAAAGGGTGGCGAGGATTGCGAAGAAAAGGGGTATTTGTTTTTTCATAATAGTAGATTTAAAGGGGGGGGGGATAGTTTGTTGTATTTAATTATAATTCAAGCGGTAAAGATAAAAAAAATTCTTTTGCCATTATCTATTGGTCTTAAGTCTAAAGTCTTCCGTCTTAATTCTCAATTCTCCACTCCCAACGTTGCGTCTAAGTTGGCTTTCGCGGTGAGGTAGTTGAAGATGGACTGGCAGTAGGTGAGCCGGGTGCTGGTGAGCGTCAGCTCGGCATTGTTCAGATCCAGCCAGGTGTTCATTCCCACCTCATACTGCTTCTGGGCTATCTCGTACGCCTTTTGCGCCTGAAGCATCGTCTCGCGGTCGGCGGCAATGCTCTCCATAGCCTGCTGCATATCGTTCAGATAACTCTGCACCCCGACACGGAGGTTTCGCTCCACATCCAACCGCTGGTCCTGCATATTCTGGATGTTCAAGTCCGACTGCTTCAGTTTGTAGGAGGTGGCCACCCACGAGACAATCGGCACCTGCAGCGAGAGCGCCACATACGAATAGGGATAGTTGGTGAACTTACCGCCGTCGTCGCCCATACCGGAATACTGGAACGCGCCAGCCAAGGCCAGCATCGGCAGGGAGGAACCGCGAATAATCTTCTTGGACTGCTCCAACTCACGGATGCCCAAGTCCAATTGGCGCAAGGCGGAGTTCTGGGCCAACTGGATTTCCTGTTCCGAAGGCATCTTGGCACTGAGCACCCCCTGTTCGTAATCGGAGAGGTTGCCGTCGAAAATGACGGGCTCGTCCATATTCATTCCCAACAGAACCTTGAGACGCATAATGGCCAGACGCACACTTTTCTCGGCGGAGGTGACAGCCGGACGCTGGTTCTGCAACGCCACGTCGGAACGCAACTTCTCGAACTCGGAGACCAGGCCCTGGTTGAACGAGTTGGTCACCAGCTGGTTGCTGGCCTCCAACTGGGCATAGCTCTTTTGCAGCACATCATACGATTGCTTGGCCAATAAATATATATAGTAGGCCTGTTTCACCTGATTCACCAAATCCAATTTGGAGGAGCGAGCCGCTTCCTGGGCCAGTTCGATGTCCATCGCGCTGAGCTTGAGGTTCGACCAGAGCGGGAAGGCAATAATCGGCAGGCTCAGGTTGGCGCCGACGGAATAGGTGTTGTCGCGGCCCACCTTGATGTTCATCGTCTGGCCGCCCATATCCATCGACATCGTCTGCTTGAGCAGCGTGCGGTTGTAGTTCGAGGCAATCGACACATCCGGGAAAAGCGCGGCAATCTGCTCTTTCCGATAGAGTTGCTTAATCTGCACATCCCGGTCTGCAATGCGCATCGTGGGCGTTTCCGAAAGCGCAATCTGTATCGCCTTGTCCAGGTTCACGTGAACGGAGTCCTGCCCATATACATTATTATATATGCACAAGAACAGGAACACCGCGATTCCACAAAAGATCCGCACCAGTCCGTTAGTTTTGGCGAAATTTCCGTCTCTTCCAGTACAATTCATCTTCCTAATCATATTTATAATTGCTTTATTATCAATATATTAATTACAACAATACCCTTTTTGGGCAGAAAGCGCAAAAATATAAAAAAACACAATACAATGTGTACAAAATACACTTAAATATTTTTTGTATTTTTGCCGCGCTAAAATCATCAGAAAACACAATATACCAAAAGAAGCAAATATGGGTGAGAAAGGCAAATATTGTTATGACTACTGGCGGCCGGCGGTAACTGCCGACAATGTAGTGTTCTGTTTCGACGGCAACCATCTGAACGTGCTGCTTATCAAGCGCGGGCGGGAGCCGTACAAGGACTGCTGGGCTTTTCCGGGCGGTTTTTTGGAAGAGAACGAGACTTTAGAGGAGGCGGCGCGCCGGGAACTGAAGGAAGAGACGGGACTGGAACCGCTTTATATGGAGGAGATTGGCGCTTTCAGCGGTGTGGACCGCGACCCGAGAGGGCGCGTCATCAGCGGGGGCTTCTACTCCGTGGTGTCACCCGCCGACAAAGAGCGGGCCATTGCCGGCGACGATGCCGCGCAGGCCTGCTGGTTCCCTGTCAACGAGTTGCCCACACTGGCGTTCGACCACGCCGAGGTCTTCCGTAAGGCCCTCATCCACCTGCGCATCGGCTTCCACCTCATTCCCGTGGCATTCCTGTTGTTGGGCGACATCTTCACCATCCCGGACATCCAGCGGCTCTACACGGATGTCTTCTGCCGTACATTCGACCGCCGCAATTTCCAGAAACGCTTCCTAAAACTCGGCTTGGTGGACCCTGTCGATGAGCCAGAAAGATCGAAACGTCTGCCCAAGCGCTACCGTTTCAACGAAGAGGCGTATTATCAACTGCGGAAAAAAGTGATGAAATTCTGAAGTCGCTAAGGCATTTTGCGCAGCGCCCGGCCGCAAAGGATGGCCGCCATTGCGATGGAGAACACGTCGGCAATGGGCTGGGCGATAATCATACCGAACATTCCGAAAATCCAAGTTCCCCAATAGAGGAGCGGGATAAAGAAGAGCCCGTGCCTTCCGATGGCCACGAGGGTGGCGCTCACGGTTTTCCGGATATTCTGCAGGTACATATTGGCGATAACGACAAATCCCACCAAAGGGAATGTGTAGCATTGGTAACGCAGCACCTGCGCGCCTATGTCAATCACATCGGCATCTTCGGCACGGAACAACGTGATGATGCCAGTGGCAAAGAGTATGCCCAAAAGGCTTATCACCACACAATACGCCGTCGCCACCACCACGCTGAAGTTGAAGGCCTTGCGCACGCGTGCGTAGAGACCGGCGCCGTAGTTGAACCCGCAGACAGGCTGGAAGCCCTGGCCGAACCCCAGCAGGGCGGCCATCACGAGAGCCATCACCCGGTTGACCACCGAAAATGCCGCCACTGCCGCATCACCGTAACCGGCCGCCAAGTTGTTGACACACAACGACACCACGCTGATGAGGCTCTGGCGCACCAGGGAGGGCAGTCCGCCCGCCACTATCTCGCGGAACTGTTCAAGCGTGGGCTTGAAAAGACGCAAACGGATATGGATGCCGCCGTTTCGGCCAATGATGGCGAACATAATCCAGAAACTGATGAATTGGGAAATGGCCGTGGCAAGACCGGCGCCAGCCACGCCCATCTTGAAACTGAAGATGAACAAAGGGTCGAGGGCGATGTTGAGCACCACACCGGAGAGGATGCCAATCATTGAGAGCGTCGCATTGCCCTGCAGACGCATCTGGTTATTCATCACAAACACACCCGACATAAAAGGGGTGCAAAGCAGGATATATCCGAAGTAGGGCCGCGCTACCGGCAGAATGGTCTCCGTGGAACCGAAGAAACGCAACAGCGGATCCATAAACAGGAAACCGCAAATTGCCATAAAGGTGGTCAGGATGATGGCGGAGAAAAAGCCCGTGGCGGCCATCGCCTCGGACTCCTTGAACTTGCGGGCGCCCAAGGCATTGGAAATGAAAATGCCCGACCCCTGGCCGAGAAAGAACGATATGGCCTGCAGAAGGGTCATATAGACGAAGACGATGCCGAGGGCGGCGGTGGACTGCGTGTCAATCTTGCCCACGAAGAAGGTGTCCACCACATTGTAGAAGCCAGTGGCGAGCATACAGACCATCGAGGGGACGGCCATTTCGCACACCAGACGCCCGACGGGCTGGGTGGTCATCTTCTCATATTTCGCATCGCGCTGATTCACCATATCTTACAGTTGCAGCATCCTTTTTTTTTCTGGAACTGCAAAAGTACATTAATTTCAAGTGCAAAAAAACATTGAGATTTTTATTATTTTTGCGCACTCTTTAAAACACAAGTAAAAACCTTTAAAAAAAGCATATTATGAAAAGATTCAGCATTTTATTCCTGCTCATCCCGATGATGGTGTTGTTCTCCTCCTGCAAGCAGAGCCAGATCAAAAAACTGGAGAAATTCACCACGGAAGTATCGGAACATTATGATGGTTATTCCAATTCCGACTTGGAAAAGGCCCAAGTAAAATTCGAAAAGTTACTTGCCACTGTCGAAAAAAACGAATTGACGGGTGACGAACAGCGTCACGTCAACGAACTGAAAGGCGAGTGCAAGGGCTATTTCGCCCAAGCCAAAGCGCGCATTCTCCTCGATGAGTTCAACGCCGCCGTGGAAGAGGCTGGAGATGAGGTGAAAGGCGCCGTGAAATCGCTGCAAAACGAGTAATTGATTTTTTCTATTTTTTTTGAGCCGTCGTATCAATATTTTTTATATTTTTGCGGCCTCAAAAAACGGGACGTTAGCCCAGTCGGTTTAGAGCGCTGCTTTCACACGGCAGAGGTCACTGGTTCGAGTCCAGTACGTCCCACCAGACATCAAAAACAGGAGCATTCCGCGGAATGCTCCTGTTTTTTTTGCTATTAGCCGTTGGCTATTGGCGACTAGAAATCCCAATATATAATAACTTAATAGTTTAATAGTTTAACAACTTAATATAATCAGTCACTTTGTCCGCCACTGTTGCATCACGATGGCGGCGGCCACGGCGGCATTGAGCGACTCGGAGGAGAGGCCACTCCCCTCCCCTCTCGGGATGGTCAGGCGGTGGGTGACACACTCTGCAACCGGCGCAGAGATGCCGTCCGATTCGCTGCCAATGACGAGGATGTCGTCGGGTTGGAAAGCGAATGTGCCGAGGGGTTCACCATCGAGGAAAGTGCCTGCGATATGGCGGCCGGCGGGCTGTTTCGACAAATAGGCGGGGATATCGGCACGGGCGACCTGCACGTCGCAGAATGCGCCCATTGTGGCCTGGATGCACTTGGGGTTGTAGAACTCCACGCAGTCGGGCGAGCAGAGCACGTGGCGGATGCCGAACCAGTTGGCGGTGCGCACGATGGTGCCGAGGTTGCCCGGGTCGGCGATGCGGTCGAGCACGAGCAGAGGCACGTGCGCGGGCGGCAGCACTTCAGCTGGCTGCTCCACGAGTGCCAGCAGCTCGGGAGGCGTGCTCAGGGTGCTGATGCGTCCCATCTCGTCAGGCGTCACCAGGGTGGCGGGCATGTCACGCAGCAGGGAAACGTGTTCCTCACGGAACCGCTCCGTGACGAAGAGGTCGCGCACCCGCAAGTCGGAACGCAGCAGCATCTCCACGCTCTTGCGCCCCTCCACGAGGAAAAGACGATGCAGGTCGCGGAACTTTTTCAAGTGCAACTTGCGGATCTCTGAAATTCTGTTTTTGCTAATCATTGGGAAGACCTTCAAAATCGAGGAAGAGTTTCTTCTGGTCCTCCCGGATGGGAATGGAGGTGTGGGTTTGTCGGTCAAAACCGGCGAGAACGCTGTAACAAGTGGTCTTGACCACATTGGTACGCGTATCTCGCAGTTGTTGCATCATTTTAACGCTTTTGTGACCGATGGAGACGATTCTGGTTTCACAGACAAGCTGGTCGTGGAATTCCACGCCTTGTTTGAAATCGAGCTCCACGTGGACGAGAACCAAGTCCATAGTGCGCCAATCCACAGGGACGCCCAGGACGTGCTCGAAATAGCAGCTCCGACCGTAATCGAAATAGTTGCATTGTGCACCATTGTTGACGTGCACAAACGGGTCCAAATCACTCATCCGCACCTGGATAGGCACGGAGAACTGATAGGTGTCGGTCTGCATCTCTGGTTTTAGAGGGCGTTGATTTTCTTCATCAGGCCGGATTTGAGGTTAGCGGCCTTGTTCTTGTGAATCATTCCTCTCTTGGCGAGTTTGTCAATCATAGAGGTCATCGCAGACAATTTGCTGCTCGCCTCGTTCTTATCCTCGATGGCGCGGATGTCTCTCAAGGCATTGCGCATTGTCTTGGAATAATAACGATTCTCCAATCTCTTTTTCTCGTTTGCTCTGATTCTTTTGATGGATGACTTATGGTTTGCCATTTCTTACTTTGATTTATAATTTGTTACGTTTAAAATTTTCGGGCGGCAAAAATACACTTTTTTTGTTATCATTCAACCGCCCCGGATTTTTTATTTTTCGACAGGGTTTTCAGGCGTCTTTGATCTCCGGCGCGAGGCGGGTTGCTCCTCGTCAGGCACCGTTTCCGCATTGGCGTCTGCATCTTCCTTGTCAGCCTTTGACTTGCGTTTGCGGACCGGCTTTTCTTGCATCTTAGGCATCTCCACGTGGCGCACATACACATCGCGCTGCGGGAACGGAATCTCGATATGGTTTTTGTTGAGCGTGTTGTAAATCACCTCCTTGACTTTGGCCACGAAGGCGGCCTTCTCCTCCACCAGCACCCAGCACATCACGAAGAGGTCCACACTGCTCTCCCCAAAGTCGTTGAACACCACCGAAATCCCCTGGTTGGTGTCCACGATGCTCTTTCCCGTGGAGGTCTTGGCCTGCAACTGGTTGAGGTCTTTGAGCAGCAGTTCGCGCACCTTGTCCACGTTGACGCCGTATGCCACGCCGACGGGCACCTTCACCAGTACATAGCCGTGGTTGCGGGTGAGGTTCATAAAGTTCTTGCTGAACAGGGCAGCATTCTGGAAAGC
>ERZ842401.2991-NODE-2991-length-21654-cov-9.366452_pt1 | contig 21654 bp, 20 predicted proteins | sample MGYA00521270_ERZ842401 | MGnify/ENA primary metagenome ERZ842401 (study PRJEB31892, sample SAMEA3878208) | bioreactor metagenome | biome: Moose rumen | place: Sweden | collected 2011-10 | study: EMG produced TPA metagenomics assembly of the PRJEB12797 data set...
TTGCCGCGTTGACGGCCGCAGGGCATTCCAGGACCGATTTCGTGTCAACGCGGCAACAAAACGGGCTCTATCGGCCCAAGACCTTGCCGTGTTGACAGCCGCAGGGCATTCCAGGGCCGATTTCGTGTCAACGCGGCAGGGAAACGGGCCCTAACGGCCAAGAACCTTGCCGCGTTGACGGCCGCAGGGCATTCCAGGACCGATTTCGTGTCAACGCGGCAGGGGCGGTGGCCGCGTCTCCGCCCTCCAAAAAGGACGGCGTTCAGGCCGCTGTTTTGTCGTGATTTGGGCGGATTTCCCGTCCGGAAAGCTTCCTGGCTTCTGCTCTGCCTCCGTTACAAATGCAGAAACAGTTCGTCAGCGATCAGAGCTTCCAGGTGAAATTCTCTTTTCCGGCGCCGATTTCGAAGTGGTATTTTACAATGCCCAGGTCAATGTTGGTGTAGCCGGCCAGGGAGAACAGGGTCAGGGGCTCCACGATGTTGCCGGGATGCAGGATGAACTTGAACTTCTGCTGGTTTACGGCAGTAGGAGCCAGCAGGGCGGCTTCCAGGCCCTTTCTGAACCATTCGGGAGGGAGGCTGTCGGATTCGTAGAAGTTTTCCATCGGCTTTTGCGGGTGTTGTACTCCGGGGATGGTTCCGTAGCCAAGGGCGATGACACAGTGGACGGTATCATCGGCCCGTAGGGTATAGGTGCTGGGAATCTTTTTGTAGGTGAGGCCCACCCAACAGGTGTTCAGTCCCAGGGTCTGGGCGAGCAGAACCAGCTCTTCGCCATGGTAGCCGATCTTTTCCTCGGCTTCCTTGCCTTTGGGACCGGCCATTACGAAATAATTCTTTACGCCGGAGAACTGGCCGTACTTCCACATGCCGGTAGAGAAGGCTTTGGGCTCTTCCAAAACCAGTTGTACGTTGAGGCCGCTCTCTGCGTTGATTCTGTCGGCCGAAGAGCGCAGCAGGGTGGCTTTTTCCGTCTCTATCGGCCTGTCGGTGTATTTCCGCACGGAATGCCGTGCCTTGATTGCTTCTGTCAGTTCCATACCTGCGAAGATACCTTTTTCTTTGAAAACTTCAAACCATTTTTAGTCCGACGACGGACGCGATCAGCGTGATGATGAAAAACAGCCGCCAGAAAGTGGCAGGTTCTTTGAAAACCAGGATGCCGATAAGCACCGTTCCAACGGCCCCAATGCCCGTCCACACGGGATAGGCCGTGCCGATGGGAATGGTTTTCGTGGCCTTTGCCAGAAGAATCATGCTCAGTGCCGATACAATCACGAAGCCTGCGTACCATGCGATAGATTCCCATCCGGTGGCGATTTTTGCTTTTCCGAGACAGAATGTGAATCCACATTCACAAAGCCCGGCGACAATCAGGATAACCCAGTTCATAGTCTCTTTGTAGTCCCTTCCGAGGGCTGCAGCAATACCCGGCGTCTCCTTCTGAGGACCCGCAAAGATACTGCTTTTTCTGTCAGGGTACAAATGGAAAACAATAGAGGTGCACCTGACGTCAAGATAAAACTTTCTTAGTCGACTGCGCGGAAAAATGTGTATATTTACACTTTGGAACCATAAAAGTAATTGTAAAATGTCACTCGAACAGCAAATTCAGGAAGCCATCAAAGAGGCCATGAAGGCCCATGATACCGTAGCGATGAACGCCACCCGCGCCATCAAGGGTGAAATCCTTCTTTTCAAAACCAGCGAGGGAGGCGCCAAAGAGGTCACGGATGGCGACATCCTGAAGATGATCCAAAAGCTTGTCAAGCAGCGCAAGGAAGCCGCCGAGCAGTATGTCGCCGCTAATCGTCAGGAACTGGCCGATAATGAACTGGCCGAAGCCGCCGTCATGGAGAAATACCTTCCCAAGCAGCTCTCTCCGGAAGAAGTAAGAGTCAAAATCCAGGAAATTATCGCCCAGGTCGGTGCCGCTTCCATCAAGGATATGGGCAAAGTGATGGGCGTTGCCAACAAGGCGCTGGCGGGGCTCTCCGACGGCCGCACCATCTCTGCCATCGTCAAGGAATTATTGGCATAATGTCGGCGGTGTCATGAGAAAATGGATGATGGCAACCGGTCTGGCCCTGGCACTGACCGCTTGCAAAGAAAACGTTACGCAAATGAAACAACCCCAATTTACCGAATTTGCCGCTGCATACCACGAGCGGATGTTCCCGGGCTATGACTCGGACCTTAAGCGGACCGACCCGGAGTTTATCGAGCGCTTCGATAATTTTGCCTTTGATGAGGTCGTAAACCAGACCTCGGACAAGTTGGATGACCATACCCGTTTCATCTGCTATCTGGCCACCCTTCTGGGCTGCCAGGGCATCGATGAATACCGGGCACTGCTTCCGGCGGCGCTCAATATGGGCGTGACGCCTGTTGAAGTGAAAGAAATTGTCTATCAAAGCGTTGCCTATCTGGGCATCGGCCGGGTGTTCCCGTTCTTGAAAGCTACGAATGAGGTGCTGGAAGCGCGGGGCGTGAAGCTGCCGCTGGAACCGCAGGCCCGGACCACCCTGGAAAGCCGGCGCGAAGCCGGGACGCAGGCCCAGGTCGATTGTTTCGGCGAGGGAATGCGGGACTTCTGGCAATCAGGACCGGAAGACAGCCGTCATATCAACAAATGGCTGGCCGACAATTGTTTCGGTGATTATTACACCCGTACCGGCCTGGATGTCAGGATGCGTGAACTCATCACCTTCTGTTTCCTGACGGCACAAGGCGGTTGCGAACCGCAGGTCAAAGGTCATATCGCCGGAAATTTCCATGTGGGCAATGACAAGGATTTCCTCATTGCAGTCATCTCATCCAATATTCCCTTCATCGGCTATCCCCGTACGCTGAATGCGCTCAACTGCATCAGGGAAGTAGTCCAGTCGACCGGTCCGGCTGATAGTGAATAACTTACAGAGTCTTGATGACCCTGGCCGGATTCCCCACGGCGACGCAATTGTCGGGGATGTCTTTCGTTACGACAGATCCTGCACCGATGGTCGTATTGTGGCCGATATGGACCCCCGGGAGGATGGTCACGCTCCCGCCGATCCATACATTGTTTCCGATGGTGACGGGCTCGGCCCATTCGCGGCGGCTGTTCCGCTCTGACGGATCCGTGCTGTGGCAGGCTGTGTAGATGCTTACACCCGGGCCGATGAAACAGTCATCTCCGATTGTTACGGGTGCTTCATCCAGAACCGTGAAATGGAAGTTGGCAAAAAAGCGTTTTCCGACCCGGATCTGTTTTCCATAATCGCAGTAGAAAGGCTGATTGATAATGATTTCATCGTCACCGATCCGGCCCAGCAGATCCTTCAGAATTGACAGCCTTTCCGCTGCCGATGAAGGCGGCAGCGCATTGTAACGGTGAATCACATCCTTCACTTCTCCCAGTTCTTTCAGCAGAACGGGATCAACAGCGGAATACAGCTGCCCGGAGAGCATTTTTTCTTTTTCAGTCATAGGGTAAACGTCTGGTCACCGCAAATGTAGCCATTTTCATTGAAATACGTCTTCGGGAATACGTTGAATCTGTCTCTTTCAGGTCTTGTAAGCCTGTATTCCAGATAATCTCCGGATACGGTGCGTTGAACACTGCTTGGCCTTGTCGAAGGGCAGGTGACTCTGACACTCACTGTAGACGGAGAAACGCTCTCCTGGACGGAGAATACTCCAGCCCGCGAGGGAATCTACAAATTCAATATCACTCCTGCCAAGACCGGCGGGGGCGAAATCCGCTTTGATGTCAAAACTGTTGATGGGGTATCGGCCCTGACCGTTCCATTTGTCCGGGTCTATGACATCCTGCACGAAGCTGAACACGCGGCAGAAGATGCCAAGGCGGCCAGCGCAGTATCGGCGCGGCCCGCACCAGCACCTACTATGCCTTCGCTCCGTTCATCGGCGCCTTCCTGTCCTTCGTGTTCCTGAAGGAGCAGCTCACCGCTTTCTACCTGGCAGCGCTGGCGCTGATGATAGCCGGAACCGTGTTTACGGTGGCCGACACCATCATCCACAGCCATGTCCACAAACATCACCATTTCCTTACGCATACCCACGACGGCAGCACGCACACGCACGAGATCATCCACTCACATGAGCACAATCACTTCGTTACTGACTCCAGGCATGGGCATCATCATTCGCGGGAGGAACTGGAAAAAGAGGCAGGCAGGCACTGATCCCATCATGTGCGCTTCAAGTCACGAAATCTTTGTATATTTACAAACTGGATTATTGTTGACATAAATGACGCTGAGATATGATTAAGATGTACGTCATGCATACATGCCCGGACTGTGAATACGTTGAGCCGCAGGTAGCGGGCAATCCGAATTTCGAGGTGATCGACATTGGAAAACATGTCCGCAACCTGAAACAGTTCCTGGACCTCAGGGATTCGCATCCGGCGTTTGAAGAGGCCAGGAAGACAGGTGATGTGGGCATTCCTTGCTATGTGCTGGACGACGGTACGGTTACCTTGTACTCCAAAGATGTCGGACTGGAGCCTCGTCCGGAGGCGTTCGGGGCGTCGTGCAGCATAGACGGAAGAGGATGCTGACGGAGTGCCCTGTTTTTCACTGACCCGTTTCCCCGAGCAAATGAAAGGAGTTGAAGATGTTGAAGATTCCTACCAGGCATCTCATTCTTGTCAATGGCCTGCTGTGGGCGGCCATCGGCACCAAAATACTGATAACCGGCATCCAGTACTACAGGATGTTGGGGGGTGTCCATTGGTGGCATATCCTCCTTTCCGCGCTGGTTTTCCGCCGGGATTCGTTTCATCGTCCGTTGGTGGAAAGCGGTCCATTAACCATTTTATTTGCATCCTGCCGGTATTGTCATCACCTTTTTCCTCCGGGTGCCCCCAACTAAAACGAACCGTAAAACTGGTATTGCACGGATGAGATAAGATTTGTATTTTTACAAAAATAACAACAGGTAACATCATGAAATACACGACTCTTGGAAACACGGGGATTGAGGTATCCCGTATCTGCGTAGGCTGCATGTCCTATGGAAAAGCCTCGGAAGAATTCCATCAGTGGACGCTTGGTCCGGAGGATACGCAGGCCATGGTAAAGCATGCTGTCGACCTGGGCGTCAATTTCTTCGATACGGCCAATGTATATTCCTTCGGAACCAGTGAAGAGTATCTTGGCCGCTCGCTCAGGAACATCGGCATTGCCCGTGACAAGGTGGTGATTGCTTCCAAGGTGTTCTTCAATGAAGGGCAGCTTTCCCGGAAGGCCATCCTTCGGGAGATTGACGGCACGCTTCAGCGCTTGGGAACGGATTATCTGGACCTTTATCAGATTCATCGCTTTGACTATGGTACGCCCATCGAGGAGACGATGGAGGCGCTGGACTCGCTGGTGAAGGCAGGGAAAGTGCGGGCCATCGGGGCATCGGCCATGTATGGCTACCAGTTCCATAACATGCAGATTTGTGCCGAGCGCAACGGTTGGACGCTCTTCTCCACCATGCAGAACCATTATAATCTGATGTATCGCGAGGATGAACGTGAACTCATTCCCGTCTGTGAACAATACGGTGTGTCCCGTATTCCGTATTCTCCGCTGGCCGGCGGTCACCTGACGCACCTGGGCTGGGAGAGCGGAACGGCCCGTTCCAATACGGACAAGACGCTCCGCAAAAAGTACGATGCCTCAAAAGAGAATGATCTGGAGATTATCGGGCGGGTGGCGCAACTGGCCGATAATAAAGGTGTGACGATGACCGAGGTGGCCCTTGCCTGGACGCTGGCCAAGGGCGTTGCGGCTCCTATCGTCGGCGCTACGAAAGTACCTCATTTCGACGCTGCGGTGCGTGCCGTGGATTTGTCATTGTCGAAGGAAGACGTCGCTTTCCTGGAAGAGCCTTACAAGGCCCACGAGATTGTAGGGGCGCTTGCCAAAACCGATTCCAACGGAATATAGCCGAAATCAGGCACGGATGTACTGAGGCCGGCAAAACAATCTTCTCCTTTGAAAAACCGATTGCTTTCAGCCAGTCGTGATGCATTCAATTCTCAGGCGCAGGGTTCCGGAAGGGACCCTGGCTTCGGCTATTTCGCCAACCTTCTTGCCCATCAAGGCCGCCCCGATCGGGGATTTCAGCGAAATCTTGCCCGCCTCGAGGTCCATCTCGTGGGGGCTGACAATTTCGAATTTCATGCGGGTGTTTGTCGAAAGATTCGTGAATTCGACCTGGCTCAGAAGGCAAACCTTGTCTTTGGGGAGGGCGTCGGGGTTGATCACGCGTGAATTCTCCAGGACCTTCTGCAGGAAACGGATCCGGCTGATGGTTTTCCCCTGGTTCCGCCTTGCTTCACGGTATCCGGCATTGTCGCTTCGGTCCCCCTGGGCGCTGGCCTCCGCGAGGTCATCGGTCACCTTGGGATAAACCTCGTTGACAAGGTGCTTCAACTCGGCTGCAATCTCATCGTATCTTTGCTTCGACAGGTATTCCATGCCTCAAATATACTCAATTTTCCACGAAAAAAACTAACTGCGTTCCGAACATCGCTATTGGACATGAACGCGGAAAAAAGAAACTGGTTGGCCACCTTCCTGGCCGGATTCCTGGCAACGGCACTGGGTATTTTGCTTACCTTCGGCATTGACAGCCTGGTGAGTTCGTCAAAAAGGGTGAAAACGGCCCGTCTTCTGGCACAGCAGATTGTCGGGAATTCGGTAATCAAAAAAACTGGATCAGTTTTCCGATCAGTATCCGGAAATAGATTTTTTCCGGCAGCGAAACCGGAACATAGGCCAGGCGGGAAATGATGTCCACCGCCCCGAAGCGTGCGGCTTCACGGTCAAAGTCTCCATGCTCCTGCTTTCCGGTATAAGCCTTGGCGAAAGCGTTCCAGAAGTCGTGTAGCTGCTGTTCTGTCATGTGGAACAGATCCCGGGCCTGTTTCATCTTTGCGTAAACCATGCAGGCGTTATACAGATGGCCGATGTCGAACATCGGGTCTCCCCAGGCAAAACGTCCCAGGTCGATCCAATAACACTTCCCTTCAGCCAGGATGATATTGCCCGGCTGGAAATCACCGTGGATGCAATGGGAATTCTCCGGAACTCTTTCTATGAACCCGCGCAGGATTTCCCGATTTTTACGGCTGATAAACGTAGCCTTGTCGACGACACCGAGGACCAGGGCCTTCTTGTTCGGGAAAACCGAAGTGTCGCAAACCGTGGAAAAAAGCTCCTTGGCCTGTTCGGAAAACAGCTGCGCCATCTCCTCAAGCCGTTCCGGCTGGTCATGGCAGATCCTGAAGAGGGATTTTTTGTTTTTGATTTTCTGCGAAAGGGTGGCATAGGCGTTCCCCACCCGCACGATCTCATGCATGGCCGGAGTAGACAGCCCCAGGCGGCTGACCGCCACAGAGGTGTCAAATTCCTCCTTGACCGCTTCGAAGTGGTTTGAACGTCCATTGTTCAGTTTCAGCAGCACGTCCGGCTTGTCCGGATGCTCATACGTGACACCATTCCCGCCTTCGCCGGTTTTTTCCCAGAGACCGAGATGGATTTCAGGATAGTCATTATCTGCCATATCAATGGATTTATTTAGCTCAAAGTTAAACATTTTCCGGATTCTTCGAAAGCATGCCTGCCCATTTGTCTTGATAAGCGCAAAAAAACGATTTCCAATCCCTTCCGGGCCATCCAGATGAGCGTATAGACAAAGAGAGTGGGAATGCCCAGCAAATAGGCCGCCCAATAGCGCTGCGTCCTCCGGCCAAGGATTTCATCCAGCTCGTCCTGCAGCCCGCCGAGCGGCATGTATACGAGGAAGAAGATTCCGGCCGTGAAAAAGTCTATGAACCCGAGCCAGAAGCCTGGCCTGTCGGTATGCTCGAATCTCATGATGCGAAGTCTTTAATCTGCCGGTAGTTCGGCATTGTTCTTCTTCCCGAGGAATTCCAGCGGAGAAATCTGCGTCACTTTTTTGAAGATCCTCCCGAAATGGTGGGCGTATTCAAAGCCCAGCAAGCGGGCGGTTTCGTTTACATTGTGCCCGCTCATCAGCAGATTCTTTCCCTGTTCCACGATGAATGAATGGATGTAGCCGATGGCCGTCCCGCCCGTCGCCTTGTGAATCATGTCGCCGAGGTACCGGGCCGAATAGGCCAGTTCCGAGGCACAATAAGCCACGGTAGGGACCCCCGCTTCCAGCTGTCTGCCATCGGCATAATAATCTGCGAGCAGCCTGTGGAATCGCTTGAGAATATCCGACGATCCTTTTTCTTCAGCGGATAACTGACGCTGGTAGATGCGGTTGCAGTATTCCAGGATAAGGTGGATATAACCCAGGATCAGCGCCCGCAGTGCCGGCGTGTCTTCGCTTTCCTGAAGTTCATGGCGCATCTGGACCAGCAGTTGCGAGATACGTCCCCATTCGGCTGATGTCATCCTGAGCGAATCCATGAAGAAATAGGAAAAAAACCGATATTGACGGATACGTTCTGCCCAATCTGTTCCATGAAACAGCTCCGGAGACCATAGCAGGGCCCATCCTTTCACCTGGACCAACTCTCCATTGTCTTCCTTGCCGCCGACCTGCCCCGGTGCAATGGCCAGTATGGAACCGTCCGACATATCAAACATCTTCATTCCATAGGTGAGGAGCTTGGGGAATTCCGGCTGAATGAAAAGCGCGTAGACGCCGTAGTTGTTGAGGCTGGTATGGATGGGAGACACCTCATCGTAATGGACGATACTCACCAGCGGATGAAGGACCGGAGCATGGACAAAGGATGCATAGACATTGGGATTTGACAGCTGCAGAATGTTCTTCATTTTGGCGATATCGGCTAAAAATCGCTCAAATATACCAAAATTCTGCGATATTGGTGTATATTGGGCGAAAATAGGTTGCTTCGATAACCCGAAATCGGCCTATCTTTGCAAAAACATGCAAGATGAACCCGAAAAGCCTTACCCAGGAATGGGACAAAACGTTCCCGAAATCTGAGCTTGTAAATCACATCAAGGTCACTTTCCACAACCGCTACGGCATTGAACTGGCGGCCGATATGTATATGCCGGGATCCTTCGCTGGCGCTCAGGATGGCAAACTCCCTGCCATCGCGGTGAGCGGCCCTTTCGGAGCCGTGAAGGAGCAGAGCAGCGGACTCTATGCCCAGCACATGGCCGGGCGGGGTTTCGTGACCATCGCCTTCGACCCGTCCTTCACCGGTGAATCCGGCGGAGAACCGCGCAGGATGGCCTCGCCGGACATCAACACCGAAGATTTCCTTGCCGCCGTCGATTTCCTGTCCTGCTGCGAGTTAGTGGACCCGGAGCGCATCGGCATCATCGGCATCTGTGGTTTTGGCGGCATGGCCGTCAACGCGGCGGCGTTGGATCCCCGCATCAAGGCCACCGTGGCATCGACCATGTACGATATGAGCAAGGTGAACGTGGAAGGGTATTTCGCCAGCGAGGATACGCCTGCCCAGCGGATGGAGAAGCGCAAGGCCCTGGCCGCCCAGCGTACGGCGGACTATAAGAGCGGAGCTTACGTCCGCGCCGGCGGCGTCATCGACCCGCTTCCGGAGGATGCCCCCTGGTTCGTCAAGGATTACCACGCCTATTACAAGTGCCCGCGCGGATATCATGGGCGCAGCGGCAACTCTACCGACGGTTGGAACGTCATCGGCTGCCAGAGTTTCCTGAACCAGCCCCTGCTGGCCTGGGCGCACGAAATTGAGAACCCTGTACTCCTTATCCACGGCGAAAGGGCCCACAGCCGCTACTTCAGCGAGTATGCCTTTGAACGCATGACGGGAAAGCATGTGGAGGGCGTGAGTGCCCAGGAGGGAAACAAGGAACTGCTCATCATTCCCGGCGCTTCCCATGTGGACCTTTATGATGATGTGGCCGGCGTGATTCCATACGACAAGATGGAATCCTTCTTCAAAGAGAATTTGAAGTAAAAATGAAAACCTTTCTCAAGTTATTGGCAGGGATGGGGGCGGGCTTGCTGCTCCTTTCTCTGCTTTCCTGCATAAAGGCCTCCCAGCCTGACGGCACGCGGGAGCCGCAGGAAGAACCCCAAGAAGAATCACAGATGCCTGACAAGATTAAGATAACCATCTCCGGGGCCACGATCCCCGTTGTTTTAGTAAGCAATGACGCCACAAAAACGCTCGTAGCGGCACTTCGGGAAGCGCCCATCACGTATACGGCCAGCGATTATGGCGGATTTGAAAAGGTAGGCGCGCTGGGCCGGTCGCTGCCGGCCGGCAATTCGCAGATTACTACGCAGGCAGGAGATGTAGTCCTGTACAGCGGCAACCAGATCGTCCTGTTTTATGGCAGCAACACATGGAGCTACACCCGCATCGGCAGAATGGAATACGGCTCCCTGGATGCCCTGAAGTCTTTTCTGAAAGCAGGGGAGGGGGATGTCAGGGTGACACTTTCCTTATAAATGCCCGCTGTTCCGTTCCCATTTCCTGAAGAATGTCGTATCTTTGTCCAAGAATTGAAGTCTTGAAGAAGATGCAGTACGAATGTATCAATTTGGAGGATTACATCCAGACCGGAGAAGGAGGGACCTCCTTGACTTATAATCACAAAGACGGGAAGAGCCTTGCCAAGCTTTTCATGAAAGGCTTTGGTGCAGAGACTTCCGAGCATGAGTTCATGATAAGCAGGGTGGTGTACGATTCCGGCCTCCCTACGCCCAAACCCATCCGGCTGGTCACGGACGGGGTACGCTACGGGGCAGAATACGAACTGATTCCCGGCAAACGTTCCTTTACCCGAATCATTTCCCAGGAACCGGAACAGCTGGTCCCGCTGTCAGAGCGCTTTGCCATCCTTGCCCGGCATATCCATGAGACGCAGGCCGATACCGAAAGACTCCCTGATATGAGGGACGTTGTAAGGGCTTGGGTCCTGAAGTTTGAGCAGATTCCCGACACCTGCAAGAAAAAGATTCTCGGCTTCCTGGATACTGTTCCCCTGGCAACCACCTGCCTGCATGGGGACCTCCATATCGGGAACATCATCACGGACGGCACGCGCGAGCTCTGGATTGACGTGGGAGACTTCGCCTATGGCGTGCCGCAGTGGGATCTGTGCATGATGTACCATGCAACAAATTCCCTGAGTGCGGAGCGGACCCGGAATGTGTTCCACCTTGATCCTCCGGCGCTCAAGGCCCATTGGAAGGCTTTCGCTCCGGTCTATTTCGGGACATCTTCTGCGGAAGAACTGGAGAGAGAAGTGCAGAAGCTATACCCTTTCCTTGTTGCGAAGATGGTGTTCCTGATCAGCAAAATCCATGACGGCAAGGGTCCTTTCGGCGAATACTTGCAAGGTTTGATCGATACATATCTGCCGGAACGGAAAGACTTCTGAAAACCCACGGCCTCCGGCAGTCCCTTCCCGGTCAGCATCGTCAAAAAGAAGATTGTGATAGGTGAATTGAAGATGCTGGAAGGTTTTTCTGTGCAAAGCTGTTTAAATTTGTACCGGTAAAATGACTAACTAAATTTCCGTATATGAAAAAAACAGCAGTTATTCTCTTTGCGGCCCTTTCCCTGTCGGCAGCGCTGACCGCCTGCGGCGAAAAGAAGGGCCCTGCACGCCAGGTCTCCCTCAGCGAGCTCCAGGCGGGGTTCCAGAATCCTCCCAAAGAATCCAGCGTCCGTGTCTGGTGGCACTGGATGGGGGATGATGTGACCGAATCCGGCATCCGGGCCGATTTCAACTGGTTCAAACGCGTCGGCATCGTGGGTTTCCACCAGTTCAACCTCGGCGGCAGCCAGGGCGAGGCCAAGTATATGAGTGATGTCTGGAAAGACCGTCTGTATTTTGCCTCCCGTCTGGCCGATTCCCTCGACCTTGAGATGGGTGTTCCGTCCTGCGCCGGCTTCAGCGCCACCGCAGGCCCCTGGGTTACCTCGGAAGAAGGCATGAAAAAGCTGGTCTGGCGGACCCTGGAAGTGAACGGCGGCGATGTTGACGTGCAGCTCCCGCCTTCTTTCACCAAGATCGGAGCCTTCCAGAACGGTGCTCCTTCCGGCCGCAGCTTCGACCCGAATGCCCGCGAGGCCGGCGGTGAAATCGCCGTCATGGCCGTGAAACTTCCGCAGGACGCAGTTTCTCCGCTGGATGCCAAGGTGACGGCAAGCGGCGGCGATTTCACCCTCGCCATGCTCACGGACAACGACGTGACCAACGGCGCCATCCTGCCTCCCGGCAAGGAAGGTTTCGCCTGGATCCAGTATGAATTCCCCGAGGCGGTGACCGTCCGTTCGCTCTCCGTTGTCGGCGTAGCGGGCGGCGGCGGATATCCGGGCATGCCCATGGGACCTGCCACCAACGCCCTTGAATGCAGCCAGGACGGCAAGACCTGGACCCGCATCTGCGACGTCCGCGGAGGCAGTTCCGTGCAGGCGACCATGAGCGTCCCCGAAACCACGGCGAAGTATTTCCGCCTTGCCGTCCAGAATCCGAGCCCCCGTCCTGCCGGCGGAAGGAATCCCTTCGGCATGGGCGGCGCACCTGCGGCAGCTCCTGCACCTGCGGGAACCAGAATTTCCGAATTCGTCGTCTGGCCCTCCAGCCGCATCGACCGTGCGGAAGACAAGGCCGGCTTCACTGCCGCCAACAACCTGATGGCCTCTGCCACCAAGACTTCCGCTGACGAAGTATTCCCGTCCCTCAATGATGTCATCGACCTCACCGACAAGGTGGACGCTTCCGGCCGTCTCCGCTGGAACGCCCCTGAGGGCCGATGGAGAATCTACCGCTTCGCCTGGTCCATCACCGGCGAGGTGAACCATCCGGCTTCCGACGAAGCCCTCGGCCTGGAAGTGGACAAAATGGACCCCGTCGCCTTCTCCCGCTTCATCCACGTCTATCTCGACACCTACCGCGACGCCACGAAGGGTTACCTGGGCGACAAGGGCATCCGCTACCTCCTGACCGACAGCTTCGAGGCAGAGAACGAGAACTGGACGCCTGCTATGCTGGAAAGCTTCCAGCGCCTGCGCGGCTACGACATGAAGGCCTGGATGCCCGTGCTGGCCGGCGAAATCATCGGTTCGGCCGATGAGAGCGAGCGCTTCCTCCATGACTGGCGCGAGACCATCGGCGACCTCATCGCCGACAGCTACGCCCAGCTGACCGAAATCATCCGCAAGGACTACGGCATGGTGGGCGGTTATTACGAGTCCCACGAAGGCGGCCGTGCCTACGTGGTGGACGGTATGGATGTCAAACGGACCGCCAGCGTCCCGATGGGTGCCATGTGGGTGGAATCCCCGTGGCTTCCGAAGGGCCCGGACGGCCGGATCAACCGTGTGAACCAGGAGGCCGACCTCCGCGAGTCCGCTTCCGTCGCCCATATCTACGGACAGAACTATGTGGCTGCCGAGTCCATGACCACCTGGGGTGACCAGCTCCAGTACCAGTATGCTCCGGAAGACCTGAAAGAGACGGCCGACCAGGAGCTTGCCAGCGGCGTCAACCGCTTCTATGTGCACCTCAGCGCCCACCAGCCGCGCGAGACCGTCCCCGGCATCGGCATGGGCGGAATCATCGGCCAGTGGTTCAACCGTCACGAGACCTGGGCCGAAATGGCCGGCGCCTGGGTAGATTACATCTCCCGCACCAGCTATCTCCTTTCCGTAGGCCTCAATGTGGCCGATGTCCTCTATTATTACGGTGAAGATTCCAATGTGACGGCCCAGTTCAGCCGCGGAAGCGGCGTCCCTGCCGGCTACGAGTGGGACTACTGCAACCCCACTGCCCTCAAGGAAGAGATCCTTGCCACGAAGGACGGCCGTCTGCAGGCCCGTACCGGAAAGACCGAATACCGCCTCCTCTGGATGGACCGCAACGTAGACTACATGTCCACGGACGTGCTCCGGAAGATTGCCGAGCTGGTCAAGGCCGGTGCCCAGCTGGGCGGTGTCCGCCCTGCCCACGCCGCCTCGCTCAATGACGATCCGGCCGAATTCGAAGCCCTCGTGAAGGATATCTGGGACAGCGGCCGTGCCAACGTCCACGAGTCCACCGACATGCTCGCGGTCCTTAACGAAATCGGCGTCCGTCCCGATGTCAACATCGACGGAAGCTTCCGTTATCTGCACCGCGACTGCGGCGAGGCCCAGGTCTACTGGATCAACAAGCCCCTTTCCGAGGGCGGTGACGTTACGCTGTCGTTCCGCGTTTCTGGGCTGAAGCCCTCTGTGTGGCATGCCGATACCGGCAAGATGGAGGACGTCTCCTACCGGGCAGCGGGCGGTCGCACCGAGGTGGACCTGCACCTGGTCCCTAACGATGCCGTGTTCGTGGTCTTCTCCGGCAAGGGCGAGACTTCCCATACCGTGGCTGCCCCCGTCTGGAAAGAGGTCCTTACGGTCAGCACGCCCTGGACGGTGAAGTTCCAGGAAAAGCGCGGTGCTCCCGCCGAGGCTGTCTTCGCCCAGCTGAAGTCCCTCTCCGAATCGGATGTATTCGGCATCAAGTACTTCTCCGGCGTCGCCACTTATTGCAACACGCTTTCTGCCGACAAGCTGGAAGGCCGTGCCATCATCGACCTGGGCAAGGTGAAGAACATCGCCGAAGTATATGTGAACGGCCAGTACTGCGGTACTGCCTGGAAAGCACCCTGGACGGTGGATGTGACCGATGCCCTGAAGGCTGGGGAGAACACCCTGGAAATCAAGGTGGCCGACCTCTGGGTCAACCGCCTCGTGGGCGACAATCAGCCCAATGCTCCCGAGCGTATTTGCACCACTCCGGGCGTGGCCTCCATCTATCCGGCCGACTACCCGCTCAAGGAATCCGGCCTCATCGGCCCCGTGAAGCTCCTGGAGAGCAAGTAATCCGGCATACAGAAAGAGGGAGGGACTGCAGCAAAGGCGGTCCCTCCTTTTTTGACGGAAACAGCCGATTTGTAAAAGGAAGGATTATTCCCTAACTTTGTATGCAACCAAGAATGAACACGATAAACTATAACCCTATGAGTAACACACCTACACCTCACATCGGGGCACAGTATGGGGAAATTGCCCAGACTGTCATCATGGCAGGCGACCCGCTCCGGGCCAAATTCATGGCGGAGCACTATCTGGAGAATCCGGTCCTTTTCAACAACGTCCGCGGCATGCTGGGCTTTACCGGTACCTACAAGGGTAAGCCCGTGAGCGTCATGGGGCATGGAATGGGCATCCCTTCCATCGGCATTTACACCTATGAGCTCTTCAATTTCTACGGCGTGAAGACCATCATCCGGATCGGATCGGCGGGTGCCTACCACAAAGACCTGCAGATCGGAGACCTGGTGCTGGCGATGGGCGCCTGTACAGACTCCAACTATGCCGCCCAGTACCAGCTGCCCGGCACGTTCGCTCCCATTGCAGATTTCGACCTCCTGAAAACGGCCGTGGATACTTGCGAAAAGCTCGGCTACCGCTACAAGGTCGGCAATGTGGTCTCTTCGGATGTGTTCTATTCCGACAATCCGCAGGGGGACAAGTGGATGAAGATGGGCGTGCTGGCCGTGGAAATGGAAGCGGCTGCCCTGTACATGAACGCCGCCCGTTCCGGCAACAGGGCCATGGCCCTGTTTACCATTTCGGACCATATCCTCACGGGCGAAGTGACCACCTCGGAAGAGCGGCAGTATACCTTCACCAAAATGATGGACGTGGCGCTTTCGCTCGTCTAGGATCTTTTCTTACCCTTGAGCCAATGCTCCGTAAGCCACTTGCGGACAGGCTCGTCGTAGATTTTGAGCAGGCCGTAGGCCATCAGGACGGAGAAGATGACCACTCCGGCCGAGATGGTGATGTGTACCCAGAGCGGGGCGTCCTGGTGGGTCTTGTACCACCCCATGTGCATATAGATGAGCGGATAATGGGTGATATAGATGGGGTAGGAGATGTCTCCCAGGAACTTGCAGGCCTTGGTGCTGAAGGCATCGGTGGTCTTGCTGCCCGCCCCCAGCAGGACGATGAGCGGGAACCCCGCCAGGATCATCACCGCCTGGTACAGGCCGTTCGGGACGCCGTCGTCTCCGCCGATGCAGGGGATGCTGAAAATGACCACCAGGGCCAGGGCTGCCCACCAGAAGCCCCCTCTCACATGGAACGGACTGCCGCTGGGATTGCTCTGCGTGCGGTATTTGGGAAGGATCCTGGAGATGATGAGGCCGCACAGGAACGGATAAAGGAGCCGGGTAAAGCCGATGTAGATCTGCTGGGCCGTCAGCGACCAGCCGCCTTTCACATGATACTGCGGACCGCCCCACTGTACAACCGTCCCGTCCGGCCGGGTGAAATCCTGCACGGGAAACAGGCCGAACAGATCCCAGCCCATGGTAAGGTCCAGTGTCAGAACAGCCGCCAGAGCACAGAGGATGCAGAGAACCACGGTGGGGAGCCTCCGGAAAATGAAAGCATAGAGGATATTGCCGATATACTCCAGCGTCAGCGTCCAGTTGGGGCCGTTGAAGGAGTTGGTCTCCGCCCATCCCCGGATGTCCAGCTTGGGACCGGCTGGAATCATGAGAAGGGCCATGACAAAGCAGAGGAGGAATTTCCACCCGGGAACCGAGTCGATGGCCGGGAATTCCGCGCTTCCGTAGAAGAACAGACAGGCGCCGATGACGGTTCCCATGATGACCATCGGATGCAGGCGCGTCAGACGCCGCTTGAAGAAGCCCCAGGTGGTCATTTTGTCCCAGCGGTCGTCATAGGCATAGCCGATGACGAAACCGGAGAGGATAAAAAAGAAATCTACGGCCAGGTAACCATGGTTGATGGTCTGCTGGTATGCCCCGTGGGCGTAGGTCTCGAAAAGGTGGAAGATAATCACCATCAGGGCGGCCACGCCCCTGAGCCCGTCCAGGATTTCGTACCGGGGCTTGGATTCCAGGTAGATGTTTTGCTTTGCCATTGTGCGGTATATTCGTATTGTTAAGGATACAAAGATAGCGAATAATACCGGTTATTCCGAATCAGATGTTGGCAAGGGCCTGGTCCAGGTCGGCGATGAGGTCGTCTACGTGTTCCGTGCCGATGGACAGGCGGATGGTGCTCTGGTAGATGCCCTGCTCGTTGAGTTCGGTCTCCGTCAGCTGGGAATGCGTGGTGGTGGCGGGATGGATCACGAGGGACTTCACGTCGGCCACGTTGGCCAGGAGGGAGAAGATTTCCAGCGAGTCGATAAAACGGAAGGCTTCTTCCCTGCCACCCTTGATTTCAATGGTGAAGATGGACCCGCCGCCCTCCGGGAAGTACTTTTGGTACAGGGCATGGTCCGGGTGGGAGGGCAGGGAAGGGTGGTTGACCTTGGCTACCTTCGGGTGTCCGGAGAGGAAGCCTACCACCTTCAGGGCGTTGGCCACATGGCGCTCCACGCGAAGGGAAAGGGTCTCCAGTCCCTGCAGGAAATTAAAGGCGCTTACCGGGGAGATGCAGGCGCCGGTGTCTCGGAGCAGGATAGCGCGGGCGCGGGTGATGAAGGCGGCGGGACCGGCTGCATCGGCAAAGACGATTCCGTGGTAACTGTAGTCGGGCTGCGTGAACTGCGGGAACTTGCCGGAGGCCTTCCAGTCGAATTTCCCCGAATCGACGATGACGCCGCCGATGGTGGTCCCGTGTCCGCCGATGAATTTGGTGGTGGAGTGCACTACGATATCGGCCCCGTATTCGATGGGTCTCAGCAGGTACGGCGTGGCGAAGGTATTGTCGATGATGAGCGGGATGCCGTGTGCATGGGCGATATCCGCAACCGCCTTGATGTCAATGACATTGCAGTTGGGATTGCCGAAGCTTTCGATGAAGAGGGCCTTGGTTTCGGGCCGGATGGCCTTTTCGAAATTGGCCAGGTCGGACGGATCCACGAAAGTGGTGGTGATTCCGTAAGGGACCAGCGTGTGCTCCAGCAGGTCATAAGTGCCCCCGTAGATGGTCTTGGCCGATACGATATGGTCGCCTGCGCGGGTGATGTTGAGGATGGAATAAGTGACCGCAGCGGCCCCTGAGGCGACGGCCAGTGCCCCTACGCCGCCTTCCAGGGCTGCAATCCGCTTCTCCAGCACGTCCTGCGTGGAATTGGTCAGGCGGCTGTAGATGTTGCCCGGGTCCTTGAGGTCAAAGCGGGCGGCGGCATGCTCGGAATTATGGAAAACGTAGGACGATGTCAGATAGATGGGGACGGCCCGGGCGTCCGACGCCGGATCCGGCTGTTCCTGTCCAACATGCAGCTGAAGGGTCTCGAAGTGGAGTTTACGGTTGCTCATAAGTTCGTTTATTTTTCTGCAAAGTTAGCGTATGTGGTTATTTCGAACAAGAGACCGAAAAAAATAGAAATATTTGTCTAATTTAATCATGGATTGTAGAAAAAATGCATAATTTGCCCCGTCCAAAAACCTTCCGGCAGAATAATCTTCTGATCCGTGGTGTCCGGACCACCTCTTCAATTCAGGAAAAAACGGTATCTTTGTAGGGAATAAATAACCGGATTATGAAGCTTCTTATTGTTATCCTTTCCATTTTCATGGCCGCTTTGACGGCTTCGGCTCAGCCCTCCCAGTACAAAGACGGCCAGCTTTTCGTCGACGGAAAACCGTTTACGATGCTTGCCGGCGAATTGCACAACTCCACCACCGGAAGTGTCCGGAACCAGCGGGATGTCTGGGCCCGGATGAAGGCCAAGAACCTGAACAGCGTCATCGCCGCCATCAGCTGGGAACTGGTGGAACCGGAGGAGGGGAAATGGGATTTCTCCATCCTGGATGCCATGATTGACGGCGCCCGGGAAGAGGGCCTCCGCCTGGCGGTCCTCTGGTTCGGTTCCTGGAAGAACGGCGTCTCTACCTATGTGCCCGCCTGGGTAAAGAAAGACGGGAAACGTTTCCCGATGGCCAAATTCTCCGACGGTGCCACGGCCCCGTATCTGTCGGCCCTCGGCACTGCCAGCATGAAAGCCGATGCCAGGGCCTTCGCCGCCATGATGGCCCATATCCGCGACTACGACAAGGCCGGGACGGTCATTCTGGTGCAGGTGGAGAACGAAATGGGCTCCCTGGACATGATGGCTTCGTACATGGGCGGGGAAAACCGCTCCAAGCGGGATTATTCTTCATTGGCCGAAAAGGCCTTCAAAGGGAAGGTCCCCCAGGCCCTGATCCAGTATCTCCAGGCTAACAGGAAAGCCCTGCATCCGGCTGTGGCCGCTGCCTGGGAAAGAGGCGGAAACCGCACTTCCGGCACCTGGGAAGAAGTTTTCGGCACTGGAACCCTTGCTTTGGGCGAGTCCTGGCAGGACACCTATCCCGCCCTCACGGAGGAACTGTTCAATGCCTGGAATTACGCCACCTATGTGGAATATATCGGGGCGGCAGGAAAGAAAGAATACAACCTGCCTCTGTTCGTGAATGCCTGGATCAAGCAGCAGAGCGGCCAGGAGCCGGGAAAATATCCTTCCGGCGGAGCCCAGGCCCACCTGTTCGACATCTGGCGGGCGGCAGCCCCTTCCATCGACATCTACGCCACGGACATCTATGCCACTGGTATTTATGACTGGGTCTGCAGTACGTTCTCTTCTTACGGGAACCCTTTGTTTATCCCGGAAACAACCTCCTCACCGGACGGCGCCGCCCGGGCTTTCTATACATTCGGCCGGTATATGCCGCTCTGCTATTCTCCTTTCGGCATCGACGGCGGTGGAGCCATGCTCTCGGCCGATCCTTCCGACCATTCCTACGACATTACTTATAAGGTTCTGTCCCGCTATATGGAAGATATCCGCACCGGAAAACGGGCCGGCTTGCTGCTGGACCCTGCCAATGGACGCACCTCCGACAGTGTCGTGATGGGAAAATACCGCCTGTCGCTGATGCCTTCTCGGTTCGACCAGTTCGAAGCTACGGCCGGTGTGCGGGCCAATGTATCTGACAACCAGTCCTCGACGGCTACCGGCGTGCTGGTGCTCCAGTACGCGGAGGATGAATTCCTGGTGATGGGCGGCATCGGCGGGGGAACCCTCTCCATCGGCCCGGCCGAAAACGGCGGTAAGAAAACGGTCGCCCTCCTTTCGGTCGATGAAATCCGCGAAGATACGGACGGAACCCTCTATGAGCACCGCCTGAACGGAGACGAAACGGCCATCGGCGCCGCCGTATTCAGCAAAGGCAGCGTAAAGGTCTTCCGCATCAAGCTGTACGAATACTAGAACAGGTAACTGATCCCGGCCGTCACAGAAAGGATAAGAACCGTTGTCTTCTTCATGGCGGCAAAGACAGTCAAAAAGCGACACTGAAAAAACCGACCGGCACACTTGCTGCCGGTCGGTTTTTATAATCGGTTGACGGAACGACGATTCTGGATTACGGGCCTATTTTACCAGTTTTTCCAGGACCACCGGACCCATGAGGCCGGAAGGGGTGAGGGGAGAATCGGCCCTGTAGAAAGCCATGGTGGTGTAGGTGAGTTTGGCTGCTCCAGGCTGTGCATCGCCGATGAGGCGGTTGGGCCAGGTGTTCACCACTTTTACTTCAATGGTGTTCTTGCCGGGCTTCAGCGTGCCGGTCCAGTCCACCTTGTAAGGGGCTTTCCAGAGGAATTCCACGTGTTCGCCGTTGATGAACACGTCGGCCATCTGACCTACCTTGCCCAGGTCGATGCGGAGGCCGTCGGCCTTGTCCTTCTTCCCAAGGGTGAAGGTGTTGGTATAGGTGGCGATGCCGGAGAAGTACTTCACGGCCGGTTCCTCGGACTCGGTGTAGGAAGAGAGTGTGGCGAAGGTGCGGCTGCCTTCCGGTGCGCCCAGACCTTCGAAGGTAACGTTCCAGGCTCCGTCAAGGGCCAGGGTGCCGGCGGTCTTGGGAGCGATGTATTCGGGCTTGGCGGCGCCGTTCTTGTCGAACACCAGGAACAGGGCCTGGTTGGCCTCCAGCTTGAGGACACCGTCTTTGTACACGCCCTGGATTTCCTTGCCGGTCTCTGGATTCAGCACGGTGCAGACGCCCTTTCCGTCACGGCAGATGATCTGCGGGCAGGCGGTTTCGTCGCTGAAGTTGCGTACCCAGTAGATTTCCTTGTTGCCATCGGTACGGTGGACAAAGCGGATCTGGGAAGGCCAGGTGTACTGGAAGTCCGGTTCCAAGGTGTCGGCGAGCAGGCGGCTCAGCTGGGTGGTGTGCACGTTGGCGCGGCCTGCGTTCCAGATGTCGGCCACCAGACGGTCGAATTCTGCCTGGCAGTCGGTCATGCCGGCGGGTTTCTCGGGCTTCTGGCCCACGATCACGGCGTCTTCCCTGGCCAGCTGGTCCAGTTTGCGGAGCACCTCGATGCTCATCACCTTGCAGTGCTCGCCCAGCACCAGCACCTTATACTGCATGCCGGAGGGGGTGACCAGCTTGCCGTCCTTCACGGAAACCACGTTCAGGAGGCCGTAGGGGTTGATAAAGTCGTAAGAATACTGCTCGGGCACTTCCGGGAGCTCATGGCCGTAGATGCCGGCGATGTTGGTGTCCTCGCCGTAATACCAGAGCACGTCGGCTACATAATGGCCTCTCTGGAGCATGTAGCAGCTGCGGGCCAGGTAGTCCGCCCAGTAGCGGGCGTAGGGGGCCCAGGTGTCGTGGCGGTTGAACCACTGGCCGA
>ERZ842401.2992-NODE-2992-length-21646-cov-5.654949_pt1 | contig 21646 bp, 17 predicted proteins | sample MGYA00521270_ERZ842401 | MGnify/ENA primary metagenome ERZ842401 (study PRJEB31892, sample SAMEA3878208) | bioreactor metagenome | biome: Moose rumen | place: Sweden | collected 2011-10 | study: EMG produced TPA metagenomics assembly of the PRJEB12797 data set...
GGGCCAGCTCCACGATCATGGCGGCGTGGAGCACCAGGTCCATGACGCACGTCCCGATGCCAAACAGGGTAAAGGCGAAGTACAGCACCACCAGCGTATCCAGCACCACCAGCACCAGGCCGGCGATGAGCCAGCCGTGGCGCCGCTTTACAATGAGTTCAGCCTTGCCGTCGTGCGGCTCATACAGTTCACGCTTCACCACGCGCGGAAGCGTGACACGCCCATCACTGTCTGCGGAGAGATGGCAGGCAAAAAGGAAAGCGCCATCATACTTGCAGGCATGGGGGTGCGGAACCTGAGCATGCCACCCAAGCAGATTCCAATCATCAAGGAAACGCTCTCCTGTTTTACCATACAGGAACTGCAGAATATTTCCAACCGCAGCGTTTCTTGAGTATTTAGGTGTTTTTAGGTGTTTACAGATGAAAGCAAAGAAGAAGAAAAAGCCAGACTTTTCCAAACCCAAGCCCGTCAAGGCAGAAGAGACAGAGCGCCTGCCCGATGCACAGCGTGAAGAAGCCGTACAGGAAGCAGAGGACGACATTGCAAGCGGGAAAAGGCGCGGAAAGGATAAATTCTTTACCGACAAGGTGTACGTCAACCTGCCGCTCATCGTCATTGCGGGGCGGCCGAATGTGGGCAAATCCACGCTCTTCAATGCCCTTACCCATACAAGGCGCGCCATTACAGACCCCACGCCGGGCGTTACCAGAGACCCCGTTGAGGGAACCTGCTTTATTGCGGGTATGCCCGTCCACCTCATGGATACAGGCGGCTACAAGCTGACCCGCGACCTGACTTCGCGCGAAAGCGAGATGGATGACCTCGTCGTTGAAAAGACGGTTGAGATGATTGCCAAGGCGGACAGAATCCTCTTGCTCTTTGATGCGGAAGAGATAACCGCAGAGGATGAGGAGCTTATCCAGCGTATGCGTCCTTACTGGGACAAGGTGATTGCGGCGGTGAACAAGACCGAAGGAGGGAGGAACGAGTCCCTTGCTTACGGCTTTGCAAAGTACGGTTTTCAGGACTTGCTGCTCATCTCTGCGAGCCACGGCGACAATCTTGTCGCGCTTGAAGAGGCAATGGTAAAGGGCTTGGATTTTTCCCGCGTCACCGAGGGGAGCGATGAAGAGCGTCCTATCCGCATCGCCATACTGGGCAAGCCGAATACGGGCAAGTCCACGCTCAGCAACGCGCTCACGCATACGGAGGCTTCAATCGTAAGCGATTATGCGGGCACCACGCGCGATGTGGTTGAAGGCAGCTTCCGCTACAACGGGCGGGATATACAGCTTTTGGACACGGCGGGCATCAGGCGCAAGTCAAAGGTTTCCGAGAACGTGGAGTACTATTCCGTGAACCGCGCCATAAAGACGCTCGATGAATGTGACATCATGTTCCTTATGATAGATGTGAATGACGGGCTGACCGATCAGGACAAGAAAATCTGCTCCCTTGCCTTTGAACGCGGACGGGGCATCATCTTTGTGCTCAACAAGTGGGACACGGTGGAAGACCAGAGCAGCAAGGCGCTCAAAAAGATACAGGAGCGCATAAAGATTATGTTCGGCCAGATGAACTGGGCACCCGTCATAGCCATCAGTGCAAAGAACGCGGACGGCATCAAGAACCTCATGAACACGGCGCTCATGCTTTACGAACAGCTCACCCGCAAGGTGGACACGGCGTCGCTCAACCGTGCGCTCAACGACTGGCTCGCAAAGTATCCGCCTCCTGCGACAAAGGCAATCCATTTCAGGGTGCGCTATATGACGCAGACGAGCTGCAACCCCGTGAACTTCTTGATTTTTGCCACCAGACCGGAAAACGTGCCAGACAGCTACGTGACCTACCTTAAGAACAGAATCAGGGAAGACCTTGGCTTTGACCAGATTCCCGTGCAGCTTGACTTCAAGGCAAGCCGCGTGAAATGGCAGGACAGGGAAAAAGGCGAGGAATAAACGGAATGGATGAAACGCAAAACGCACAGGACATAAAGCTTACCTGGTACGAGAAGAAGCAGGGGCTTTCCCTGCACACAAAGACAAAGAAGGTGCGCGGAAAGCTTGAACGCAAGGAGCGCCGCGCCCGCAGTGGGCAGACTTCCGACAGGCAGTTTGTCCCCGCCACCCCCGTGCGCACGAATAAAAAGAAGCCCGGCAGACCTCCTGCTCCCTATGTGACGGCGACCGGGCTTGACTCCCTCTTCAAAGCTGCTTCCCTGCCAGCGGATATAAAGCCCCTCATCGCAGACCTCGCCGCTGTTCTCGACGGTATCTACCACCTCAATTCCAAGCAGCGGGCCCTTCTGCCGCAGCATATCCGCGCGCTCAGCCACAAGCTTACCGATGAGCGCGAAGACCGCCGCCTGGGCTATATGAACGAAACCACGGCGCTGAGCGCTTACGCCCACTACTATCTGTGGTGGAACCTCATCAGGCTCACCCGCCTTTTTGCAAATATGCCCGATTCTTTCTTTTCCTTGGACGAGGAGGACGTCTGCCTTGACATCGGCTCGGGACCGCTTACGGTGCCCATCGCGCGCTTCCTTGCCCGTCCGGAGCTCAGGATGAAGCGGCTCTGCTGGTACTGTATGGATATTTCTGCCCAGTCCCTGCTTTACGGTGAGAACATCTTCCTTGCCCTTGCCGCGCGGCTCAAGTGCGAGCCGTGGAAAATCATCCGCGTCAAGGGAGAGTTCGGCACGCCGCTCAGGGAAAAGGCGGATTTTGTGAGCTGTGCCAATATGTTCAACGAGCTTGCGCAGGATGCCGATATGCCGCCTGACTATCTGGCAAAGAAATACAGCGAGGTCCTGCTTTCCTATACAGAGCGCGGAAAGGAGGGCACGCGGGTGCTCGTCGTTGAGCCGGGCGTTCCTTCCTGCGCGCGCTTTATCAGCCTGCTGCGGGATGCGCTTATCCGCAGGGGCTTTATGCCGGCCTCTCCCTGCCCCCACGCGGAAAGCTGCCCGATGGACGGCAAGCGGGACGGCAAGTGGTGCAATTACGCTTTTTCCACAGAAGATGCGCCGCGGGAACTGATGGAGCTTTCTGAATCTGCGGGGCTTGTAAAAGACCGCGCCGTGCTTTCGTTTATTGCCGCGGTGCGGACGGATGCAGATGAAAGCGAGGGCGGCAGTCAAGCGCTCAGCTTCCGCATTGCAAGCGACCCCATCCGCCTGCCGCACGACAGGACGGGCTATTACGCCTGCTCCAGAATGGGGCTTTTGCTCGTGGTGACAAAGAGCGAGCTGCATTCCGGCGACTGCCTGCGCGTCACGCTCAGGCACGAGCCCGAGCGCACGGACTGGAAGAGCGGGGCGCTCATTGTGAATTTGGATTAAGGAGCTGACTATATACCGCGATAGCAGAGCTTGTCTTTTCCAGCGAGAGAAAGGAATAGAAGTAATATAGCACAGTCTGCGGATTCTGTCATTCCCTGCGTGGGGCGCGGCACGTCTGTCAGAACGGTCTAGTGGCCCCGCGGGAATTTTTACAACGGATTTTGCAAAAGTTCACGGAAGGAGAAATCCAATCATATTTACGCCTGTGCGGTCAGCTTCATATCCCCGTCCTTTATCCATCCCTTTTTGTGCATAAAGGCATAGAATGCGTAGCTTAAGAGCGCGGGGAGGATGACGTCTATGACAATCATCTTGATGATGATGACGGGCGCGGAAGATTCCCCCGCCATTGCCTGATAGCTCATAATCTGACCGACGAGACCGCTTGTTCCCATGCCTGCACCCGCGGGGAGCGTCTTCATCTTGAGCAGGCAGGATGCTATGGGGCCGGTGATTGCCGCGGCAAGCGTCGGCGGAATCCAGATGCGCGGATTTTTCGCGATGTTTGGAATCTGGAGCATGGAAGTGCCTATACCCTGCGCGAAAAGTCCGTTGAAGCCGTTGTCCTTAAAGCTGATGACGGCGAAGCCAATCATCTGTGCCGAACAGCCCGCGGTGGCAGCCCCTCCCGCAAGCCCCGTCATGCCGAGCATGATTGCTATTGCGGCGGAAGAAATGGGCAGCGTCAGTATGCAGCCCATGGTGACGCTCACCACGATGCCCATCCAGAAGGGATGCAGCTCGGTGGCGAGGTTGATGGCATCTCCAAGCCACTTTGCGGCAGTGGCAAGGGGCGGTCCGAGGATGATGGCGACGAGGGAGCCCGCGATGACGGTGACTGCGGGAACCACGAGGATGTCAACCTTTGTCTTGCCAAAGACAAGCCGCCCCAGTTCCGCGCCTGCGAGTGCCGCCACGAATGCGGAAAGCGGGTCTCCCGGTCCTGCGAGCGTCACCGCGCCCGTTTCGCCGATGAATGCGAATGACTGCGCCGTTATCGCGCTGATAAAACGGGGGGCATACGCGCCCACTGTTCCCGTGAGTATGCTGCCGTAGACTGCGAGCTTTGGCGCGCCGAGCGAATGCGCCACGCCCACTGCTATGCCTGCGCCCGTGAACACCGTGAGCAGCTGGCCTATTTTGACGAGGAACTGCCCCGTGTACACGAGTGCTGCGGGGCTGCCGGAATCGACGGTTGCGGGAAAGAATTTGCCAATCTGGCTGATAATCAGCCCGATGATGAGCGTGGAAAAGAGCCCTAACGCCATGCCGCCGAGGGCATCCACCAGGTAACGCTTGACATACTTGTTCATACGTTGTCCTCCGTGTATGAGAAAAAAATGTGATTGATTTTGACATACTTGGTGATTTGGTCCGCAGCCCTCGCCGCCCCGCCATTAATCGCAAACGTATAATCTGAATTTCCGCAGTACTCTAGCAGATATTGTGCAGAATGGCAAGAGGGTGTATACTGTCTTTATCTTTACATATGAAAAAGGAGATGGATATGGCAGATATCCATGAATCGGGCGAAGACTATCTCGAAGCTATATTGGTGCTGCAGAAGAAAAACGGCGCCGCCCGTGCCGTCGATGTTGCGCGGCACCTGCATGTCTCCAAGCCGAGCGTGAGCCGCGCCATGTCCGTACTGGAAAGCAACGGTTATGTGACGGTGGGGGAAACAAGCTTTTTGCTGCTCACCGAGAAGGGTAAGGCGAGGGCGAACGAAATCTATGGCCGCCATGTGCTGCTGACCAAATTCCTGCAGAAAATCACCGGTGTGAGTGAGCAGCAGGCAGAAGAAAACGCCTGCCGCATAGAGCACGATATCGATGCAGATGTCAAAAAAGGCATAGAACGCTGGATGAAAGAAAATCCATAATACACAAAGGCTTTCCTCAAAAACTGTTTTCCGTACCTTTTGCCTTGCATATTCTTGCATTTGTCCGTATACTTGCGTCATGGAAACAGAGAAAACAGGACACGGGGCGCTGACGGGGGACAACCACAAGGCGCTGTGGAGCGGACGATTTGCGGAAGGACCCGACGCCGCCGCCGTGGAATTTGAAACATCGATATACGTTGATGAGCGCATGGCGCTTGATGACATACATGGCTCCGTTGCCCACGCCACCATGCTTGGGGAGCAGGGCATTATCAGCAAGGAAGAGTCCGCCGCCATCGTTGCGGGCTTGCACGGCATAGAAAAAGACCTTGCAGACGGCACGCTTGCCATCGACTACAGCGCGGAAGACATTCATTCCTTCATAGAGGCAACGCTGACCGACAGGATTGGCGAAGCCGGAAAAAAGCTGCACACGGGGCGCAGCCGCAACGACCAGATTGCGCTGGACGAACGGCTCTACCTGCGCCGCGTCATTCCCCTCTTGCAGAACGAAATACTTACCTTGATGGAGACGCTCGCTTCCATTGCCGAAAAGCACCGCGAAAGCCTGCTGACTGGCTACACGCACATGCAGCACGCACAGCCCGGCACGCTCGCGCAGCACCTGCTCGCCTGGGCGGCCATGCTTGAACGCGACTGGCTGCGTCTGGAAGATGCCTTGAAGCGCATCAGCCTTTCCCCGCTTGGAAGCGGCGCCGTGCAGGGAAGCACGCTGCCCTTGGACCGCGCCATGGTTGCGGAAAGCCTCGGCTTTGCGGGTGTGACGATGAATTCCCTCGATACAGTCTCTGACCGCGACTACTGCATAGAGTTCACCTCCGCATTCGCGATCCTGCAGTCCCACCTGAGCCGCATGTGCGAAGAAATAGTGCTCTGGGCGAGCAGCGAATTCCATTTTGTGGAGCTGAGCGAAAAATGGTCCACCGGCTCTTCGATTATGCCCCAGAAAAAGAACCCTGATTTTGCCGAGCTTATCCGCGGGCGCACGGGCAAGGTTTACGGAGACCTGATGAACCTGCTGACCATGGTAAAGGGACTCCCGCTTTCCTATGACCGCGACCTGCAAGAGGACAAGGAGCCGCTTTTTGATGCCCTTGACACCGTAGAAGCAAACCTGAAAGTCTTCACCGCCATGATAGCTTCCGCCTCGTGGAATGTGGCAAGGATGGCTGAAAGCTGCGAGGGCGGCTTTGCGAATGCCACGGACGTGGCTGAATACCTCGTGCGTAAGGGAATGCCCTTCCGCACTGCCCACGGTGTTGCCGCTCAGGCTGTGCGCACCGCCATTGACGGAGGGCTTTCCAGGCTTGAAGAGCTGCCCTTGGAGGCTTTCAAGCAGTGCTCCCCGCTCATCGAAGGGGACATCTATAGAAAAATCAGCCCGCGCGCCTGTATGGAAAACCGCAGGACCACGGGTTCCCCCTCTCCTGAGAGCACGGACTCGCAGTGCAAATACGTCGCTTCGTTCTGCAAGCAGAACAGAAAATAAAAAGTAGAAAGAAAGGATGGAAGGTATGAAAAGGATTCGGTTTTTATCGGTGTCGCTGTGCGTGCTGGCGCTGTTTGCGCTGTCGGCAGTCATGGGCGCTTGTGCAAAGGATGAGAAGAAAGGGCTCTCCGTTGCCGAGCTGAAAACGCGCGGCAGCTTTGTGCTCGGTTTAGATGACTCGTTCCCCCCGCTGGGCTTCCGCGATGAAGACAATGAGATTGTGGGCTACGACATCGACCTGGCGCAGGAAGTCTGCAAGCGCCTTGGCGTCAAGCTTGTGTGCCAGCCTATAGACTGGGCGGCAAAGGAGCAGGAGCTGAACACGGGCAAAATAGACTGCATCTGGAACGGCTTTACGATGACGGACGAGCGCAAGGCGGCGATGGCGTTCACCAAGGCGTATCTGAACAACGCGCAGGTGCTTGTGGTCCGCGTGGACAGCGGCATAAACTCCCTTGCGGATATGAAGGGCAAGGTCATAGGCATTCAGGCAGGTTCCTCTGCGGAGGAAGCCGTTGAGGGCGCTCCCTCGTTCAGGAATTCCGTAAAGCAGATTGTGGCGTTTAAGGAAAACATCACCGCGCTCAATGATCTGGGCATAAAGAACATAGACGCTGTGGTCATGGACCAGGTGGTAGCAAACTACAGCATCATCCAGACGGGCAAGCCTTTCGTGGTGCTTTCCGAGGGACTTGCGAATGAAGAATACGGCGTGGCGTTCCGCAAGGAGGACACAGAGCTGCGGGACACTGTGCAGCGCCTTCTGGAAGAAATGCAGGCTGACGGCACGGTGACGGCAATCTCCACAAAGTGGTTCGGCACTGACCTGTCCGTCATAGGCAAGTAATGAAGCTGGGCAAACTGCTTCTGGCGATGATCCAGAGCACGGGCGTGACGGTGGAAGTCTTTTTCCTTACGCTCGTATTCTCCATTCCTCTCGCCCTGCTTGTGGCATGGGGGCGTATGTCCAAGCTAAAGCTCGTCGCGTGGCTTGTAAACGTCTTTTTGCTCATCATACGCGGCACGCCGCTCATGCTGCAGCTCATCTTTGTGTACTTTGCGCCTCCCACGCTCTTTCATCACGGCATGGGGCGCTTTACGGCGGCAATCGTCGCCATGGTCATAAACTATGCCGCCTATTTTGCGGAAATCTATAGGGGCGGCATACAGTCCATCCCTGCGGGGCAGTACGAGGCGGCAAAGGTGCTCGGCTTTACGCGGGTGCAGACCTTCTTCCGCATCATACTGCCGCAGGTGGTCAAGCGGATTTTGCCCGCCATGGGAAACGAGGTTATCACGCTTGTAAAGGATACCGCCCTTGTGCAGGTGCTGGGCGTGGCAGAGCTTTTCCATGTGGCGCAGACGCAGAGCGGACGCCTTGTGAGCGTTTTGCCCCTCTTTATTGCAGGTGTCTTCTATTTTATTATGAACTGGCTTGTCTCTCGGTTCTTTGCGGTGATGGAGAAGCGTCTTGGCTACTACAAATGAAATAATCCGTGTTGAAGGCTTGCAGAAGTCATTCGGCAGCCTTGAAGTGATAAAGGACATCTCTTTTGCCGTCCATAAGGGAGACGTGCTTGGCATCATAGGACCGAGCGGCAGCGGCAAGTCAACGCTTTTGCGCTGTGTCTGCCAGCTGGAAACGGTGAGCGGCGGCTCTGTGTCCATCTGCGGGCAAAGCCTCGTCAAGGACGGCGTCTATGCGGACAGGCAGACCCTGCGGCGCATCGGGCGGAACGTGGGGCTTGTCTTCCAGAACTTCAACCTCTTTCCGCACCTGTCTGTGCTTCGCAACATCACAGAGGCACAGCGCGTGGTGCTGGGCAAGGGCAGGGAAGAAGCGGAAGCTGTCGCTATGGAGCTGCTCGGCAAGATGGGGCTGGAAGCAAAAGCCGCCGCCTATCCCTGCGAGCTCAGCGGCGGTCAGCAGCAGCGGGTGAGCATTGCGCGTGCCCTTGCGCTCAAGCCGGAGGTGCTCTTCTTTGACGAGCCCACTTCCGCGCTTGACCCCGAGCTGACGGGGGAAATACTTGCGGTCATCAGGAGCCTTGCGGCAGAGAAGATGACCATGGTAGTCGTGACGCACGAGATGGCATTTGCCCGCGATACGAGCGATTACCTCTTGTTTATGGATGGCGGCATCATCGTGGAGCAGGGGAAGCCCGAAGATGTCATCAACAATCCCAAGGCGGAGCGCACAAAGCTGTTCCTCAGGCGTTTCCGCACAAGCGAGGAGGCAGAACATGGCTTGTGAACCAGTGATTTTTGGCGCGGCGTACTATCCTGAATATATTCCCTACGACCGCATTGAAAAGGATATCTCTCTGATGAAAGCTGCGGGGATGAACACCGTCCGCATAGCTGAATCCACCTGGAGCACGGAGGAGCCCCGCGAAGGCGTGTTCGATTTTTCGTATGTGGATGCGGTGCTTTCTGCTCTGGAAAGGCATGGCATGAAGGCTATTGTTGGCACTCCCACCTATGCCGTGCCCGCATGGCTTGTCAGGCAGGTGCCCGATGTAATGGTCATGCGGAAAGACGGCAGCCGCGTTCCCTATGGCGCACGGCAGAGCATGGATATACTGCATCCCGCCTTCCGCTTCTATGCCGAGAGGATTATCCGCAAGCTTGTCTCCCACGTGGCACAGCACCCCGCCGTCTGCGGCTACCAGATAGACAACGAGACAAAGCACTACGGCAACTACGGCATCTATGCCCAACGGCTCTTCAAAGACTACCTGATAAAGAAGTTTGGAAGCACGGAGGCATTCAATCAGGCTTTCCGCCTTGCCTACTGGAGCAACTCTATCTCCTCATGGGATGACCTTCCCGACGTGCGCGGCAGCATCAACGGGGGGCTTTTGTGCGAGTATGAAAGCTTCCTGCGGGGCTGTGTGGCGCAGTATTTGCAGTGGCAGGCGGACATCGTAAACGAGTACCGCAAGCCTGACCAGTTCATCACGCATAACTTTGATTTTGCCTGGCGCGGCTATTCCTACAGCGTGCAGCCGGGCGTGAACCATGCAGAGGCTTCTGCCGCCGTCACCCTTGCGGGTACGGACATCTATCATCCTTCGCAGGATATGCTGACGGGTGCTGAGATTGCCTTTGGCGGCGACAGCACGAGGTGCCTTAAACAGGCTGGCTACCTCGTGCTGGAGACTGAGGCGCAGGGCTTTAAAGAATGGACTCCGTATCCTAGTCAGCTGAGGCTTCAGGCGTACAGCCACCTTGCGAGCGGTGCGAAGGGCATGATGTACTGGTCCTGGCAGTCCATCCACAACAGCTTTGAAACCTACTGGAAGGGGCTTTTAAGCCATGATCTTGCTCCCAACCCCGCCTACGAGGAAGCTGCCCGTTTTGGCAGGGAATGGCAGGACTTTGGCGCTGAAAAGCTCTGCATCCGCAAGGAAAACAGGATTGCGCTTGTGACGGACAACCGCTCGCTCAGTGCTCTGGACTATTTCCCCATAGACAGGCTCTGGATTGGCGGGGAAGCGGGTGACAGCTTTGGCTACAACGATGTGCTTCGCTGGATGTATGATTCTCTGTACGAGCTGAACGCCGAATGCGATGTGGTGGACATCAACGTGCTGGACGTTTCCCGCTACCGAATGGTGATTATCCCCGCGCTTTACTGCGTCTCTGAGGCGAATATCGCAAAAATCAGGCGCTTTGTGGAGGCGGGCGGCGTGGTGGTGGCAAGCTTTAAGTCCTTCTTTGCCGACGAGTGCGCCACCGTCTGGGATGACGCTCAGCCGCACGGGCTTGCCGACTGCTTTGGCGTGAGCTACAGCCAGTTTGTCGCCCCGGGTAAGATGATGCTTTCCAGCAGTCCCTGCCGCCATTTTGCGGAACTGCTCGTGCCTTCCACGGCGGAAGTGCTTGCCCGCTATACGCCCTGCCCTTGGGGTGACTACGCAGGGCTGGTGCGCAATGCCTTTGGCAAGGGGCATGCGTACTATGTGGGAAGCTTTGTGTCAAAGGACGTGCTTAAGGGCGTTTTCCGCTGTGCGCTTGCGGATGCGGGCATTGACTTGCTTAACGCCGTCTGGCCGCTCATCGTGAGGAGCGGGAAGAATGCTGAGGGCAAAGTCCTGCACTATGCGTTCAACTACAGCGCTGAGGAGGCACGCTTCGCAAGCCCCTATCCTCAGGCAGTGGATATTCTGTCGGGAAAAGCCTTCCGCGAGGGGGATGACGTTGCTCTGGACGCCTGGGGCGTGAGGATATTGCAGGAGGGATAACAGAAAATTATCGTTTATCCGGCGAAAATTATAACAGTAATTTTTTGCTATAACAGGGAAACTTGTGTAAACTGCCGATATATTCTACAATAGGATAATGGAGGTTAGTCATGTTGCTTTCAGGGAAACACAAGTTTCTTGTCGCCGTGCTTGCAGGCATCCTTGCCTGCGCCCCCCTTTCGTTTGCCCAGACGACCACACTCCATCTTTCTGTTGATGATGCGGTGAAACATGCCTTGGACGGCAACATCACCGTGAAGAAAGGTGCGCTTGCCCTGCGTTCTTCCGAGCGCGACAAGAAGTATTCGTGGAATTCCCTCAGCCCGTCTATCAATGCGAATGCGGGCATTTCAAAGGAGTTCCCCGCTAGAGGTCTTTTAAAGTCAGATGCTGATTTTTCCAGTGACCCGACAGTTACCATTGGGGCTTCGGCAACGATTCGCTTTTCTCCTTCGCTGATTACCACCGTGAAGGGGGCTGCCCTCAACTACGAAAAACAGCTCATAGATTATGATACGGCTAAGCGCACGATAGAGCTGAACGTCCGCAAGGCTTTCTATGCCATCCTCTATGAGCAGGAAAACATTGAACTGCAAAAGAAAAATGTGGAGTCCGCAAAAAGCCAGTACAGCTCGAACCTGACGCGCTACAATCGGGGGCTTTTGCCCCGCCTTGACGTGCTCAATTCTCAGCTCGCCTACCAGAATGCCAAGCTTTCCCTCGACAATGCGGAGCTCACGCTGGTGAACGACAAGGCAAGCTTCAAGCTCCTGCTCGGCGTTGATTTGGACAGCGACATCGTTCTGAGCGGCAATCTGGAGGACGTGCTCTCCCTTGGCGATATTTCCATTGACTCCCTTGAACAGCATTCTTCCACAATAGCTTCCATACAGAAGCAGATTGAAATAGCGAGGAACGGCTTGCTTGCCACGCGGCTGGGGGCGTATGCTCCCTCGCTCACGGGCGGCTACAGCTATAACTTGAGCAGGACGCTCAGTGATTCGTCTGACTGGCTGCAGAACGGTACGCTTTCTTTGGGTGTTTCCATTCCGTTAGACGGCTACCTGCCGTGGTCAAGCGGCGCGCAGAGCATTGCGAATCAGAAAGACAACCTTGAGACCTTGGAACTGGAGCTTGAAAACGAACGCCGGTCCCTCAAGATAACGACACAGCAGAATGTGAACAAGATAAAGCTCCTGCAGTCCACCGTGGAGGTGCGGCGGCAGAGCATTGACTACAGCCAGCAGGCATGGCGCATGACGCGGGACGCCTACAACAACGGCACTAAGGACCTGCTCGCCCTGCAGACGGCATCCGATAACCTGCTTTCCGCGCAGGTGAATTTAAAGTCTTCCGCGTATAACTTGGCAACCGCCATCCTTGACCTTGAAGACACCATAGGCGTTCCGTTCGGTACGCTTTTACAGAAAAAAGGGGAATAAGCGTATGAAATCCGCTATGAAATTCGTAAAGATAGCCATTTGTGCCATTGTCTGCGTCGCTCTGATATTTTTGACGTACAGGTATATAAATAAGCCTTCTTCCTCTGGTGCGGCTCAAGCGGGCGGACCGGGCGGTGCTCCTGCGGGGCAGGCTCCCGCGGGACAGCAGGGGGGACGCGGCAGCTCTGGAGGCTCCGGCGAACAGGGAGGCGGTCGTGCTTCTGGCGGAGGAAAGCAGCAGGGCGGCTCTGCGCAGGGCTCCGGTGGCGGTGCTCCTTCGGGCGGAAAGAACGCCGCGGCAGGAGGTGCGCCGGGGGGCGGCGCTTCCGCTTCCAAAAGCCAGAACGTGACGAGCGTCCGCACCCAGATTGCCGAAGTGACTGCCCTGCAGGATTACGTCTTTACCACAGGCGAAATAGCGCCGCTCAGCACAGTGGCGGTGTACCCCGAAATAGGCGGCAAGGTGGTCAGGCTCAACGTGGAGGTAGGCTCCAAGGTAAAGAAAGGCGATGTCCTGATGAAGGTAGACCCGTCCTCCCCGGGCATGGAGTACGCGCTGAACTCAGTGACGGCTCCCATAAGCGGCACCATCATGTCCCTGCCCGCCAGACAGGGAACGACGGTGACGGTGAACGCCTCTGTTGCCACCATAGGCGATGTTTCCAATCTGGAGCTGACCGCCAACGTGCCGGAGCGTTACGTCTCTTCCCTCCGCAACGGCTTGAAAGCCGACGTAACGCTTGAAGCCTATCCCGAAGATGTGTTCAAGGCGCACATCATCAGGCAGGCTCCCGCGCTCGATACAGCGAGCCGCACCAAGGAAGTGACGCTCACCTTCGACAGCCCTGATGCCCGCATCAACGCCGGTATGTTTGCCAAAGTCAAGCTCTTTACCGACGTGTATGATGGCTCGGTGACCATTCCGTCCTCTGCGGTAATCGAGCGAAGCGGCAAGAAATATGTCTTTGTGTTGAACGGCGACGGGCAGACCGTTGCCGAAAGAGAGGTGACTACCGGAAAATCGGTGGACAACGTGGTGCAGCTGCTCACCGGCGTAGATGCCGGCGACAGGATGGTGGTGGAAGGAATGCGCGTCCTCGGCAACGGCAGCACGGTGCGTGACATCGGAGCGGACAGATGATAAGCGAAAAGACCCTGCAGCATCCCATTCTGGTGCTTATCACCTTTATATTGCTTGCTATTCTCGGCATTTTTACGCTTGGCAATGTCTCGGTAAGCCTCATTCCCGATATAGATATGCCCTACCTCATGGTCTCTGCCACCTATACGAATGCGGGACCTGAGTCTGTGGAAAAATCCGTCACCACGGTGATAGAAGATGCCCTTGTGAGCCTGAGCAACTTGAAGTCCATTTCCTCCACGTCCTCAGAAGGCTCCTGTACGGTGTCCCTCGAATTCAACTACGGTACAGACCTCGACGTGATGACGAACGATGTGCGCGACAAGCTTGACCGCGTAACCCGCCGCCTGCCCGATGATGTGACGCCCACCATCTTCAAGATGGACGCGGACTCTCAGCCTATCATGCGCATTTCAATCCGCGGCAACCGCTCTGCCGATGACTTGAAGATGCTTGCGGAAAACACCGTGTCTGACATTCTGGAACAGGCAAACGGCGTGGGCGAGGCAAGCGTGATGGGCGGACGTACAAAGATTGTGCGCGTGGAGCTTGACTTGAACCGCCTGCAGGCTTACGGCATTCCGCTTACCACGGTTTCTTCCTCGCTTTCCCGCCAGAACATGGAGCTCGGCGGCGGCACGATTACGGAAGACAAGACCGACTATTCCATCCGCACTACGGGAGAATTCAAGAGCGTTGAGGAAATCAACGATACCGTTATCCAGCGGGTGAACGGCTACCCTGTCAAGGTTTCTGACCTTGGACGCGCCTATATGGGCTATCAGGATGCAACGAGCGAGGTGTACATCAACGGACAGCCGGGCGTCTATATCTCCATCACCAAGCAGTCTGGCGAAAACAGCGTGACCGTGGCGGACGCTGTTTATAAGAAGATAACTGAAGCCCAGGCAATGCTGCCGAGCGACGTGACGCTTGAAATAGTGAGCGATTCAACGGAAATCATCCGCGACACCATAAACACGCTGATTGAGTCCGCCGTGCAGGGACTTATCCTCGCGGTCATCGTGCTCTACGTCTTCCTCTGCTCGATGAAGAGCACCATCATCATAAGCATATCCATCCCGCTTTCCATGATTATCACCCTGCTGTGCATGTACTTTGCGGGGATTACGCTGAACATGATGACGCTGACAGGCTTGATTTTGGGCGTAGGCATGATAGTGGATGCCTCCATCGTTATGATAGACAATATCTATGCCTACCGTTCGCGCGGGACAAAGCCCAAGATAGCCGCCGTGCTCGGCAGCAGCGAGATGATGATGTCCGTGCTTTCGGGAAACCTGACGACGGTCTGTGTCTTTGTGCCCTTCCTTTTCTTTATGTCCGAAATGGGCATTTACGGGCAGATGTTCAAGGGCATCATCTTTACCATAGTCATCGCCTTGGTGAGCAGCATCTTTGTCGCCATCTTCCTTGTGCCCGTGCTTGCGGGGTACTTCTTCCCGCTCACCAACCGCAAGGAAAAGCCCGTGCGCTTGCTGCCGTTTAAATTGCTCTATGGGCTTTTCGGCAAGTGTCAGGACGCGGTTCGCTTTGTGTACCGCATCGTCTTGAAGGCGGCGCTGAACAACAGGATTATCACGACGCTTATCTGCGTAAGCCTTTTTCTTGTGTCCTTGATGCTCATCAAGACGCTGCGCTTCAGCATGATGACGGGCGGCGGAGACAGCAGCGTGACGCTCAACATCCGCCTGCCGACCGGCACCACGCTTGAAGAAACCTCTTCCATTGTAAGCCAGTTTGAAGAGATTGCCGCTCAGGAGATAAAGGGCTACAAGACCATCATCTCTTCCGTCGGCGGTGGCGGACGGCGCGGCAGCTCGTATTCCGGTTCTCTGGAAATTACCCTGCCGGACAGCGACCAGCAGATAGACAGTGCCGAGACAATACAGAGCAAGCTGCGCACCCATTTCAATGACTTTACGGACGTGACCTTTAGCTTTGGCCGCGGTATGCGCGCCCAGATGACGGGCGATGATTTTGACGTGGTTGTGCGGAGCTCCAGCCTTGACGACGCTCTTGATGTGGCAAACCGCATTGCGGAAGTGATGAAGCAGAATGCCGACATCAGCGAGCCGTCTGTAGACACGACGGAAGGCTTGCCGCAGGTAGAGGTGGTGATTGACCGCGAGCGGGCGTATTCCTTCGGCGTGAGCGTGACTGCCGTTGCAAACGAAATCTACGCCGCCATACAGGGCGTTTCTGCCACCACTTACCGCGAGTCGGGCGAAGACTATTCGGTCTACGTTATGCTGCGTCCCGAAGACAGGGAGCGCGTGGTTGATTTGGAACAGGTCTTTGTGCAGGGCTCGAGCGGCATGGTGAGCGTTGCTAACTTTGCGGAGGTTAAGAAGGGGCTTGGCCCTGTGAGCATCCGCCACGAAAACAGGACGCGCATTGTGCACGTGACCGCGAGCAACCTTTCCGAAAAGAACGCGAACGTGGTGGAGGATGAGCTCAAGGAGATGATAGGCTCCGCTTTCGTCATCCCCGACAGCGTGAGCGTGAGCTATGAGGGCGCGGCAAAGGATCAGGGGCAGCAGGCGGCGCTTTACCTCAAGATAGGCATTATGGCTATCCTGCTCGTATTTGGCGTGATGGCGGCAACCTATGAAAGCTTCCTTGAGCCGTTCATCAACCTGACGACCATTCCGTTCCTTGTCATAGGCTTTGTCTTTATCCACAAGATTACGGGGCAGATTGTGTCCATCATGAGCATCATCGGCATCGTCATGCTTGTGGGCATAGTCGTCAACAACGGCATCATCCTTGTCGATTACACAAACCTGCTCATGCGGCGCGGCATGAAGATAAAGGAGGCGTGCCTTGAAGCGGGAACAAGCCGCCTGCGCCCTGTCCTGATGACGACGCTCACCACTGTCCTCGGTATGCTGCCCATGTGCTTTGCGACAAGCGGCAGCGCGGGCATGGTGCAGCCGCTCGGTGTTGCTGTTGCGGGAGGACTGACGAGCTCCACGTTTATCACGCTCTTCTTTATTCCCGTGCTCTATTCGGTGTTCGTGTCGCTGCGGACAAAAGTCTTCGCTCTGCTCGGCAGGCTTTCTCGCAAGAACACGCAGGGCATCGTCGTGGAGCTGCCGAAAAGCATTACACCGGACGATGGCGCTGCGCGTGAGCTTGAGGAAAAGCCGTCTTTCCTGCGCCGCGCGGAAGCCATACGCGAGCAGGAAGAAAAGGGGGATAAATAGATGTACCGCGTAGAGATAATTGCCAACAAGTCTGTGGAGGAGGATATTTCACAGCTTTTGGAACAGTATATTCCTGATTTCCTCTATACCGTCCTGCCCCTTGCCTACGGGCGCGGCGGCAGCGACCGCAAGCTCGGCGATGGCACCTGGCCGGAGACAAATTTCGTCCTCATCAGCTACATAGAGGATGACTGGCTCCCGACGGTGCGGGCTGTGGTAAAGGGGGTGAAGGAGCGTTTCCTGGGCGAGGGCATAAAGCTCTTTGCGATGAAGGCGGAAGAATAGCACTGCGGGCAAGTTGGAAATAAAAAAGGGTATCCAAAGGATACCCACGCTCTAGGCGTCTAGCGGAATCGGACCGCTGCATAATGGTTTTGCAGACCACTCCCTTACCACTTGGGTAAGACGCCATTTCGCTGAGTGGTACTATAGCAGATAATCAGAATTATGTCTAGGGGGTGGAGGAAAAAATGTTGAGTGCGGACATTCGTGCTCCTCCTGTAGCCTTTCTATTTCTTCAAGTTCAAATGGATAGTCTCGTTGTTGCTGTGTGACAGTCTCGTGGACGGTGAGTGACGGTCTCGTGGACGGTGAGTGACGGCCTCGTGGTCGGTGAGTGACGGTCTCGTGGACGGTGAGTGATGAGCTCGTGGACGGTGTGTGACGCGCTCGTAGTCGCCGTCCGCAGTTTTTGTTGCTTGCCCGCAATATATCTGATTGACAGAACAAGTGCTCAATGATAAAATACTCCCTGACAGTGAATTTTAACGCAAGGAGCTGGCAAAAGATGAGCATGGGCAACAAAAAAATTGAAAAATTCATTGCATCAGCTCAGCTCATGCGATAATTCCGTCCTAAACAATTTCTTCTATAATATATACTCACACACAGGGGTGCAGTATGCCTTTTCAGGGGTTACTGCGCCCTTTTTTATTTTCCACCACCCACGGCATTACGGGGAGCGGCGGCTTTGCCACACCCCATGCAATATTCCATACCAATTGTTCAGGAGGAACAAGCATGAAAAAGACGATTTTGGCTTTGGCTCTCTGCCTCGTCAGCACAGCCTGCCTCTTTGCACAGGAGATCTCTGAAAACTTCCGCGCCATCCGCGTGGCTACCGAGCTAGCCGACTACGGCTATGCCACGGAGTCCGCCGCCGCACTTATAGAGGCTGCCGACATCCTCTCGCAGGTGCAGCTGCGCCCGCTGGAAGCAAAGGGCATTGCTTCCGGCACGGACGACGGGCAAAAAGCGCAGAACCCCAAGGGCTTTACCGCCGAGCAGCTGCTTGCCGACGGCAAAGCCCTTGCAAAAAACGACAAGACGCTCAGCAAGTGGGCGGGCGAAGTGCAGAAATCCTTGAAGAAAGGCACCCGCGGAGGTCGCCATCGCCTCCCTGGACAACTGCAATCTGATTCTCTCTATTTATGACGAGGAGGGCAGACTTGTCCATGAGAAGCCGTCCGGCAGGGAAGTCGCTTACGTGAACTTTATGCCGGAAAAGACGGAAGTGTACTCAATCGTCATAACGAACACTTCCCGCAGGAAGGGCGACTTCGCGCTCTATACGAATTAGTGGCAGCAGTCCTGGCGCGCGCCTGTCGCCGCAGGAGATGCTGATATGCGCCGTTGTCCCTGCCCGTCTAGGGGCAGGGATGTTATTCCGTACAATATTTCATGGAGGAATATCATGAAAAAAATTATGACCGTGATTATGCTCTGCCTTGTAGGCACAGCATTCGCCATCGCTCAGGGCACCGAAGAAGAAAAGCCCGAGTTGAAGGGAGCCGTATCCGAGGACATCCGCGCCATTCAGGTGGCAAAAAGCCTTGCCGACTACGGCTATGCCACGGACTCTGCCTCCGCCCTCATCGAAGCCGCCGAGATACTCGCGCAGGTGAAGGTGCAGTCTCTGGGCGTGGAGGGCGTTGCAAGCGGTGAGCCCGCAGAGCCGGGCAAGACCCCCAGCACCAAGGGCTATACTGCCGAGCAGCTGCTTGCAGACGGCAAAGCCCTTGCAAAGAACGACAAGACGCTCACCAAGTGGGCAAACGAGGTGCAGAAGTCCATCAAGAAAGGCACCCGAGGGGCCGTCGGCGGGGCAAAATATGATACCGATTTTGTATACGGCAATAATGGAACCATAAGCTACTCGGTTCCCTTCTATGCTGGGCAGCTCGCAGAGATAGCGGTTTATTCCCTCGATGGGCGTGATTTGGATTTGTATGTATACGATGAGTATGACCACCTCATTGAGAAAGATACTTCATACAATGTGGGTGCGTATGTCAACTTTGTACCGCGTTGGACGGGCAAGTTTACCATCGTGATAAAGAACACTTCCCGCTGGGACGGCTGCTTCGAGCTCTACACGAACTAGAATTGGATTCCCCACAATCTGCATTGCGGGCTGTGGGGATTTATATAGAATTTTATGGAGGAGAATATTAAATGAATCCTGTAATTTTTGAGATTTCGCTATATCAAAATGGCAGTAAGCATACTTTGCATGTGGAATTGGACAGCAGCAAAGTACAAATTACTTATAATGGTAATGCTTATAACCCGATTCCATTCGCTACTTTTTTTGCAGAAGTCCAAAAGTATACTGCTTGTAATATACCTTATAACCAAAAACACTGTTTTTGGAATTTGTTTAAAATACCGAATTTTGTTTCAATTGAATGTCTCTTGTTGCGAGTATTGGCTATTACTGTAGGTCAATTTGAAGCTGATATTATGGTTGGAAACCTTAACGCTGTTAAACAAATATTTGACTCCAACTTTTTTGATCAATTGTATTTTGAGTGGATAAGCTGTATAAATTGTATAAATGGAAAATTTTCTGTACCGCGATGTACAAAAACATGTGTATTGCCATATATATATATGATTGATAAAAACCTCATACAAAAATATCCGCAGGAAATACCATCTCTTTATCAGCAAGGAATTCTAGGAAAATACGAGCCAAATTTTTTAACGTCTGGTGATACCTCAGCTTATTTCGTTCCCTTTGATTATGAAGAGAATCCATCTTTGACTTCTCCTAATGAGATTTTGGTATGGAACAGTATTAAGATGTCTATAAGGAAGAATTTAGTGAGGATTATAGCTTCTTATAAAAAGTAGATGCTAAAGAATTCTTTTTTTGCACTTTTGGCTTGGTTCTATGCCGGAAGTGCATTTTTTATTCATACTCTATCGAAGGTATTGTTAATGCGCAAGAATTTTTTTATTATCGTAATATTTTTCACTTTAATTTTTAATTCAGCTATATTCCCGCAAAGCGATGGCTCCGCTGCACTGTCCCTGCAGCTACAGGAGAAGCTCGACTATGTAAACGATTTTAACTCCGACTGCACACTGGAATATATAGAATCATTGGAAACTGAACTACAATCTGCTCATTCCCCCGATGACTATGTTTTTTTCATGACGGAGCGCCGGAAAGGAGCGTTGCTTGTCAATTCAGGGAAATATGAGGAAGGCTTGCCCCATTTAAACAGGGCTTTAAAAATCCTTGAAAAAACTCCCGCCAAAGATGAGCAGGCTATGGCAAATATAGAAGAATGGCTTGGCTATACGTATATAAATCTGAATGAAATCGATGAGGGCATAAGCCATTATAAAAAAGCTGTCAGCCTGGAAGAAGCCATATATGGAACGCAATCAGTAGCCGTGGCTAATACATACGCCAGTTTAGGAAATGTCTACTATTACAATGTCCAAGATAATGATACAGCCTTAGCTTATTACGAGAAAGCTCTGGCAATATATAGGAGCACCTACGGAGAGGATGCCCCGGCAACTGCATTTGCATATAACAATGTTGCCAATGCCCATTATTCTAAAGGCGATTATGCAGGGGCGCTCACCTATTATGAGCTGGCAAAAACTATTTATGAGAAAGCATACGGAAAAGAAGATTTTAACACGTTGATTGTCTACAATAATATTGGCAATACGTATTCTGCCCTTGCTGATTACAGCAATGCCATCCGATATTATGAAGATGTTGCCCGTATACAGGAAAAGTTATTGCCAGAACAGGACGATGCGGGTAAAACCTATGATACAATTGCTTCAATATATTATAATATTGGAGATTACGACAAGGAATTGGCGTATTATGGGAAAGCACTGGCAATCGATGTAGAGGTACTTGGCGAGAAGCACCCCGATACGGCAATGTCCTATAACAATATCGGAATTGTCTACAACAACAAAGGGAATTACAAAACCGCCGTCTCATACTGGAAGAAAACCTTTGGTAGTATAAAGAATTCTTCCCGATATATAGAGTCGCTGTCCATACTACGGCGTTATGTCCTCTCTAATCTCTCCGATAAATCTTTTCTCCGCAATACGCTTTCCCTTGCGATGGACACCGTGGAGCGTGCACGAGTTGACCTGTCTTCTATGAAGGACAATTTTATGAAAGAAGCTGTTCCCATCTACTACTATGGTGTAGACTTTGAATCCCGCAACAAAAAACCAAAGATAGCCTTCGAGTATTCGGAAGCCTTGCGGAGCCGTGGTTTCCTCGACCAGCTGGGCACAGAAGCCGCGCTCCGTCTTGACGGCGTGACGGACAGCGAGCGCCAACAGGTACAGGAGCTCAGCACGAAGATAAGCGTGGCTCGCAAGGAGCTGGAACGGCAGGGCAACCTTCCGATAGCAGAGCGCGATGAAAAACGCTATAAAAAAGCGGGAGACGACCTCGCCAAGGCGGAAAAGGACCTTGCCGCTCTGGACGATGCCATCGGCAAGCGGCTTCCCGTGTATGCCCAGCTGCGGAACCCAAAGCCCGTGGACGTAAAGACCGCGCAGAAGTGG
>ERZ842401.2993-NODE-2993-length-21644-cov-6.571448_pt1 | contig 21644 bp, 22 predicted proteins | sample MGYA00521270_ERZ842401 | MGnify/ENA primary metagenome ERZ842401 (study PRJEB31892, sample SAMEA3878208) | bioreactor metagenome | biome: Moose rumen | place: Sweden | collected 2011-10 | study: EMG produced TPA metagenomics assembly of the PRJEB12797 data set...
CGTCGTCGCTGACCTTGACATGCGGATACTTCCGCTGGAACTCCCGCACGATAAATTCCTGGAAAGGAATCTCCCTGTCCGTTCCCCTCTCCTTGTACACGACCGTATCGTCACCGATGACAGGCACAATGCTGTTCCGCTTGTTCACCATGTCATTGATGATGATGCACCTCGTCTCCTCTTGTGATATATGCTCCATAACTTCTATGGTTTTTGATTATTTGCTTGTTGTTCTATTTCGCTGCTCGTACCAACTCGTCTAAATTCTCGTCTGAATTTCACTTTTTTCGTCTAAATCTCACTTCACTAGCTTCAAACCTTTTTCTGAGAGATAGTATCGCTGATTGGGATGATTCGGTTTGTCGGGATAGGCACGAAGCACATAACCGCCTTCTATCGCAGGCTTAAGTAGCTTCATTTGAACAAAACTCCGACTCTTGATAGTTAACCTCACTTGTATATCGAACATCGTTAGTACATTACCACGTATAGTGTTTATCAGTTGCTGAACTTGTTCACTGGGTTGTTCCCTAGCTTGTTCCCTAGGTTGTACCATTGCTTGTTCCCTAACTTGGTCACTAGCTTGGTCACTAGGTTGGTCACCAAGCCAATAAGTGATGGTTGAGCACACCAGATCGCTCGAAAACTCCACCTTGCCTTTGGTCAAGCGCTCCCATGCCAGCATCTTGTCAATGCCATAGCCGGCATTCTCGCCCAGCTTGGCATAACGGAAGAACTTGATGATGTTCGGATTGCTTGCCATGTTTATATAACGCTTTTTTCCGTCTATTTATTTCATCTTCACCATCAAACGCCTAAAGACTAATGTCCAAAGTCTATTAGTCAACAAATTCCCAGTATCCATTACGTTTACCATTCACGCGCTTTACTATCAGTTTCTCCTGAAGCGCAACAGTAATTGTCTTCACAGTGCGTTCAGACTTCCCTATAGCAGAGGCGATCTCTTTCTGAGTGGCTGACGGATTCTCATGCATAATGCGGAGCACTGCCACCTCTTCCAAAGTGCAATTTTTACACTTTGGAGGCAGCTCGTCGCCTAATTTTGCACTTTGGGCAGGTTTGCTTGCACTTTGGCTATTAACATCATCTGTCGCCTTTCCCCAATCCACATGCATGATTCTGTTCCTTAGGTCGTGTTCCTCGCCCAGCAGCATACTGCGGAAGAACCGCTCCAGATATAGTGTTGTCTCTGTAATACCAGCTGTCAGGTCGCTATAGTTGGCACGCACCAGTGCATTGCGGAAGTACCAGGAATTCTCGGCAAACACATCATTCACCACATTGAACCCCAGCGTGCGCAGATACTTAATCATGAATACCGCCGTCGTTCTGGTATTGCCCTCGCAGAAGGCATGAACCTGCCAGAGGTTGGCACAGAAACGAGTCAGGTGACGGATGGCCTCGTCAATGTTCATGTTCGCATAGTTGAAATCACGTTCCTGCCCCATGTCGTAAGCCAGCGTTTCGCTGATGGTGTCGGCACTGGCGTAGAACACCGTCTTGCCGCCAAGCACCCATTCGTTCTTCGTGATGTTATAGTCGCGAATCCTACCTGTCAGTTTGTAGATACCCTCGAACAGGCGGCGATGAATGGAAATCAGTTGTGCCGGTGTAAACGAGAACGTCTTTTCTTCTATCAGTTCCGTGATGCGTGCAGCCACCTTGTCAGCCTCTTCCGTTCGGTCACCTTCCACCTCCTTACGTCCTGCTGCCGACTTATAGTAAGAGTCTATCAACTCCTTCGCCTCACCAATGCTGATGTCGCCCTCAATGTGGCGCTTCGCCGTATCGAGCAAGTACTCCGAGGTCTGAAGCCTGTCCACCTGTTGCAGGCCTATAGCCACCTTCCACGCCTCGCTACGCTCACGTTGCTGCGGTTCCCCTTGGCGGATGTACTCATCCAACCCCTGGATGCTGTATTTCTGTTCGTCGCTCATCATCTTATAACCTTTTTATCCGTCTTTTTATTTCATCTTCACCATCATACGCCTAAAGTTTTCATACTTTCTTGCATTTTAAAAGTGATAACAACGATAGGGATGTGACCAAGATGAGAATTCTATCATCATTCATCCTCAAAAGCTTTATTCTCGATATGATGCCCAGTTATCTCCTCCAGAAAATCCTCACGCATCACCATTAGTAGGTCACGGGTGTACTCTTGCAAAAGCCCTTTGTAGTACGTCACGTCCTTGTGGTTCGTCTTAGTGATTCGTTCCCAAAGAGTTTGGTCTGAAGCATCTTTATGAGCTGCATCTATCAACTCGCGGTCGCCATCGGTCATCAGTTTACGCAGCTTCTGTTCCTCTAATACAAGAGGAGTTCCTTTCAATTTATTGGGAGCATGTTCCTTCCATAACTCTTCAAGAAACACACGATATTCCGCCTCTATCTTCAGTGGCAGGTCTTTCGTGTACTCTCCAATGGTTTCTGGACGCTCTACCGCAGCCTCTTTAACGAGGCTACCAAAATATTTGTTGAGCAGTTCCTGCTCCTTTTCTTTGCAAAGTGAAATTACTTGTTCGTTTGTCATATTTCAATAACGTTTCTTCTCTGTTTATATTTCTCCAAAATGATAATTCTCCTTCATGTCGTTAGGCAATTCCGCACGCGATTCGATGCTGCCAAAGGAGAGGAAAACCCGTCACCCGTCTCTTTTCAATACAGTAGCCCCGCTAACCATAACGGCAACTTCTTACCAATGGGAAACTCCATACTATCCGCCAGAATATATGAATTGGGGATATCTGCAATCTGCTCGAACGATTTATCCTTACCCCCAACCTCTATCGTTATCCTGCCGTCAACCTTAAAGTCGCCATGAGCCTTGCCATATTCCACAGTATGCTTTGTTGACAACTGGTTGACCACAAAGCACTCGCGTATGGTTCCAATCTTCTCCTCACTGCTCAAGGCGTAAAGCATGTTGGGATTATGAATATACACCTTATCGGGCTTCTGCATCTTGGTCACCGATTTGTTGTCCGTATATAACAGATTCAATAATTCTGCCTTCTGCAAGCTGGACAGATAACTCAACACCGTCGTTTTGTTGATTTCAAGATAGGAGGACAGTTTTGCTATGCTCACATCGTAAGGCACATTGTTGGCCAAGAAGAGAAGCATGGCCTTGAGCTTACGGGTGTAGGCAGGCTCAACACCGCAGAACTGCGTCATCTCTTGGTCGATGATGAAACTGACCACATTCTCTATCCGACTGTAATATTCCTCATCCTTTCCGTCATAGAAGGGATAGTAGCCCACACGCAGATACTCCTCGAAGAGCGGTTGCGGACGACACAACTCGCACACTCGCTGGCAAATAGCATCCGCGTTAGCAAGTATCTCTTCCAACGAATATGGCGGCAGTTCCAGCCCTTTATAGAATCGCAGATACTCACGGAAGGAGAGTCCTGCCATATCATAATTGAGCACCCGTCGCGACAGGTCAACATCGGCATTCAGAATCTGCAACAATGATGACCCTGTAAAAGTAATCTTCAAGTCGGGCCACAGGTCGATGATTTCTTTGACTTCTCTGCTCCATGTGGGGTACTTATGCACCTCATCCAAGAAGAGATGCTTGCCGCCCATCAAGTGGAAGCGCTCTGCCACCTCCATCAGCGTGTGAGTGGTAAAGTACATACTGTCCATCACCAGATAGAGTGCCTCACCCGCATTCACCCCGTAGGTCTGCTTGATATACTGTCGCATCAGTGTCGTCTTGCCCACACCACGCGAACCACGGATAGACACCAACTGCTTCTCCCAGTCGATTGAACTCATCATCTGGCGTACTATCGCCATATTGACCTGAGATATCAGTATCCGATGTTTTCTAAAAAGAATTTCCATACTTATCTGCAATTATAGGCCACAAAGATAATAAAACTTATTGGAACACCCAAAAAAATATGGTAAAAAGTTTATTGGACTAACCGATTTTTACAATAAAACGCTCACTTGAACAAACGGAGAGAACTGCTTCTCCCTCATTTCACTGGGCAGTTCCCCACGCGGCTCGATGCTCATGGGGTATATCGAGAGCTTGGTGACCCACTGGAAAAACCGACGCACGTTGACCCGGTGCGCCGTTTTCAATTGACCCTTGATGCCATTTTCCGACTGACCCACCTTACCAAAATATAATTGACCCTATCAGTGCTTGTTCTGATAGGGATTTTTTGTATATTATATGTACCGTCCTGGCTGGCGGTATAAGACCTCTGGTCGCTTGCCTAAGCAAGAACGGGGACTTTTCCGCCTTTGCCGGGCACTACGGCTGTGCCGTATACCCGGCCCGTGTGCGCCACCCCAAGGACGTTCTGACGCGGATAGAGCGGAAGAATTTGGATGAATTGAGGCTGTTGTATGCAATATGATGATGTCGCGGAGCGCGGAGAGGTGGCAGCTTCGGGCGGCAACAATCGCTTTCACAATCATTCTCTTGGCTATGAAAGAGCCTGCAGAAGTTAAAAAGGCACTATCTAAAATCGTTTTATTGGTATAAGTGTCTTTCAATTGAAATAATTTTTGTACCTTTGTAGCCGCAAAAACCGATAAGAAAATGAAGAAAATAGCATTCATCATGATGACTCTGGTGCTGTTGGCTTCCTGCCAGAAGGGCCGCAACTTCACCATCGAAGGAAACATCGAGGGAGCGAAGGACTCCACGCTATACTTGTTCAACCGCTCGCTGACGGGCATCGTACTGCTCGACTCGGCCAAGCTGGACACAGACGGAGCCTTCGAGTTCAGCCACGAGGCACCTACGGGTCCCGACCTCTACGTGCTCTGCATCTACAACCAGGTCATCAACCTTAGCATCGACTCCACGGAGACCGTCACCGTGAAGGCACAGTATCCCGGCATGGCACAGAACTACACCGTCAGCGGCTCGGAGTCGTGCGAGAAGATTCGCCAGCTGTCGCAGATGCACAGCCGCTTGCAGCAGCAGGTTTTTGCCGTGGAGCAGGACACCCGCCTCATGGGGCAGACGATGGCCGACTCGCTCAACGCCCTGATACGCCACTACAAGGACAGCGTGATGCTGAACTACATCTTCGAGCGGCCGCAGAGCGCCTATGCCTACTTTGCCCTCTCGCAGACGCTGAGTCACCTCTACTGGCCCGTCGGTTCGGTCTTCTCGCTCAGCGACAGCCTCGATGGCCGCGCCTATCGCGCTGTGGCCACCTGCTGGAAGGAGTACTATCCCGAGTCGGAGCGCGCACAGCAGCTGTATAACATGGTGGAGCGCGACATCACCAACACCCGCATTGCCGCTGCCCGCCAGCAGCGACTACAGGAAGAGGATGCCATCGTCGTCTCGGACATCATAGACCTCAGCCTGCCCGACCTGAAAGGCCGCGAGCGCACGCTGTCGGAACTGACAGGAAAGGTGGTTCTGCTCGACTTCAACCTCTTCTCCACCCCGGAGTCGGCAGCCCGTATCCTCAAGTTGCGCGAGCTCTACGACAAGTACCACGACCGTGGACTGGAGATCTATCAGGTATCCATCGACCAGGACGAGCACCTCTGGAAGCAGGCCGTCTCGGCTCTGCCCTGGGTGGCCGTCTACGACCCCTTTGGCGAATCCTGCCTGCGCTATAACGTGCATACCGTGCCCGAGTTCTTCCTCATTGACCGGAAGAACGCTTTGCAGAAGCGCTCCTCGCAGATGGAGGACGTGGAGAAAGAGATAGAGCGATTGCTCTAGTCGGAGCACCGACGGAAAAGCCGTCTCGGCCCCGTTTGCTCGATTCGCCTTGGGCGTCCGGGCAAACGGGGCCGAGATTTTTTCGTGCGGGGCCGAGTTTTTTTCAAAAACGAACGAGATTTTTTCAAAAACGGCTGAGATTTTTCCGTGCGGGGCCGAGATTTTCCGGCGGCTCACTTCACGACGGTGGCGTGGCGCCTGTCAGAGAGTATTTCCCGGGCTGCTGCATAGGCGTCGAAGCTGACGGGGTGCAGCGTGAAGTCTGGCGTGTTGAACGAGTAGAGGCTGGCGTCGTAGTAGCGCCGGGGGTTCTCCTGTGGCAGCATGAAGGGCTTGGTGGCGGTGCCGTCAGGCAGGATGGAGGCCAGGTAGAGGTGGCTGTAGAGTCCGTCGGCGCGTCGGCTGGTGAAGACCACCCAGCGGGAGTCGCGCGACCAGTTGTGGTACGAGTCGGCGCGGGGGCTGTTCAGCACGTCCAGCGCATGGGCCTCGCCCGTTTCCAAGTCCAGGAGCCACTGGTCGCTCTCCTCGTGCCAGATGCTGAAATAGCCGTAGTCGCTCAGGGTGAAGAGCAGGAAGCGGCCGTCGTAGCTGGGGCGCGGCCATGTCAGGCTCTTGCCCATGGCCACGGCGTTGAAGAGCGTATCGACATGGTCGCCGAAGCGGCGCTGTGCGGCATCGAAGCTGATGCTGCACAGATTGTATTGCTCCTGCTGGAAGTGGATGGGATAGTCCTGCTGGCGGCAGGTGAGGAAGTAGAGAGTGCGCCCGTCGGGCGAGAACACGGGGGTGTTCTCCGACCAGTCGGACGTAGAGAGCAGCGTGTCGGTGAGGATTTCTCGTGTTGCGGGGTCATAGACGAAGACGTCGCTGCTCTGGTCGAACACCTCTATGCGTGCCAACCCCTTCTGTCCTGTGGGGAGTGTGTGGGGCGGGCCCACGTGGAAGCCCTGGCGCGTCTGGTTGGTGCTGAAGGCGCAGAACTGTCCGCCGGGGTGCCAGTAGGGGTAGACCATCGAGCCACCCAGCTGGTCGTTCGAGGCTTTCAGCCATTCGCGCTTGCCGTCCATCTGCACCATCGTGGCACCGTGCTCGCCGCGCACGTGGAAGACGAAGCGGTGCGGGTCGGTCTGGTGGCTGCTGTGGCAGTTCACGCACATGCCCGGCACACGGGTGTTCTCAATGATGGCCTCCTCGCGGAAAGTGGACAGCTCGCGCTGGTAGATGCCCATGTGGCTGTATACTTCGTAGCCCGGTGCAATGCGGCGGTAGGTCAGTCCCCAGGCATCCAGCCGGTGGGGGCTGACGTGGATGGCGAAGTCGCGGTAACGGGTCCACTGTCCCTCGCTCTCGGCGCAGACGGTGACCGTCAGGTCGGCCCCCTGGTTCTGGCTGACGAGGGCATGCCAGTCATCAAGGTCGAACTGGGCACACTCCGCGCCGTTGGCGTGCACCTCGCCGCCCTTGGCGCCGCGCACCACCACGTCGATGCGGTCGCAGTCGGTGGCCATGGTGAAGTTCAGCGGGGCAATGCCCACGGGAATGGTCACGTCGACATAGTCGGGGAAGATGTCGGGCAGGGCGTCTGCCTGGCGTGCGTCCTTGGGCAGGTGCCTGCACGCGGCCAGAGCCAGCGTCATGCTTAGAAGGAGGAATAGTCGTTTCATTGTCCGTTAACTAAATAGTACCAAACGGTGTTGCGGAAGGGCTGTAGCTGTGCGGTGTTCTGTCGTCCGCCCTGGTTGAAGGCCTTGGCAAACTGGAGGAACTGTTGCTGCACCATGTTGTCGACCAGCTCCTGCGGCGGGCGCTGTTGTTGCTGGCCGAAGGCATAGCAGATGGCCTCTTGCACGTGGCGGGGGTTGTAGCGGGTGTGGTGTTGCACCACCTGGGCGTACTGCATGAAGGCGTGCAGGTCGCGTTTCAGTAGCGGCCATAGCAGGAGGTACTGCATGGCCACGGCGTTCTGCGTGTTGTGCACGAAGAGCTGGCCGCACATCTTGTCGCACTCCTGCTCGCCGAACAGGAAGTTGTCGGCCAGGCGCATCTGGCGCATGCGGCCATAGACGGGGTGGGCGTTGATTTTGGCTTCGTCGCCCAGCAGGGTCATGGTCTGGCTGGCCCACTTGCCGTAGAACAGTGTCTTTTGCAGCAGGAGCAGATACTTGCGGGCCACGTCATACTGGCCGTTGATGAGGTTCGTTTCGGCCAGTCGCTTCAGGGCCCGGGTGCTCTTGGCGTTGTTGGGTATGGCCTCCATGGCCTCGAAGGCCATGCGCTGGGCGGTGTTCACCATGCCCATGTGGTAGTATATCTCGCCCGTGAGCATCGTCGTGGCGAAGTTGCGCTCGAAGGGGGGTATGAGGCCCTGCGTGCCGCGCTGATAGAAGCAGAAGGCGCGGTCGCCCAGCTGGTTCTCCATGGCCAGGGCCAGGTTGGTGGCGCTGACGCTCATGGGCAGGTCGGGCATCTGGCGCTCGGCCTTGCTGATGATGGCCTGCCACTGGCCCGTACGCACCAGGAAGTCGTAGTCCATGAGCTCGGCTTTCTTGGCATCGTAGCCCTGCGGAACCAGGAACACGGCCAACACGGCCACGACTGCCGTCATGATGCCCTCCTTCAGGGCCGTGTTCTTCATAGGCCTGACGCTGGCTGCGGCAGCCAGTGCCACGGCAACAGCGGGAATGGCCACGAGCACGACGGGCAGCACCGTGACCACGCGGTAATAGCACAGCCCCATCATGAGCTGTTCCTGCTGAAAGGGCAGCCGGTGAGCACTCACCGCCAAGCTCAGCGCCACCATGACGACAGCCGTCAGGCCGGCGCCCAGCAGGGCCACGCGGCGCTTCCTGGCCCTCATAGGCAGCACCACGGTCATGTAGACTGCCGTGAGCATGGCCATCGGACCAATGAGCCAGTAGAGCAGGGGCATGCCCGCCAGAGCCACCACGAATGTGGCCGCCACGCGGACATGGCTGACGGCCCAGCAACAGGCCAGGGCCGCCAGAAGGGCTACGCCATAGGCCAGCAGGACGTTCTCGTCGCCCATGGCATACCACAGCAGGACGACGGGGGAGAGGAAACTCAAGGGGTAGAACAGGTGGCCGGCCTGTTTCAACGTCTGCCACGAAAGGCGTTGCAGCAACATGAACAACAGAGCCAGCACCGCAGCGCCGTAGGCGGGGTTGTTGTAGAACTGTGTAAGAAATTCGCCAAGCCAGCGGGCCAGACCGCCAGGAACGGAGAGGCAGGCGCAGAAGTAGTCGCTGCCCAGGAGGAACAGCTGGAACTGCTCCTGATAGACCAGCTGCTGCGGGTGTCCCAGCAGCCAGAAGAGGCATGCGGCCACGCCGAGCACCAGCGTCAGGCCCCACGGCCAGTACTTATTCAGGAATTTCTTCATTCGTGTCGGCATTCACAGTGACGGTGCGTCCGTCGGGCAGCTTGCGCTTGTAGGTGTAGGGATAGAAGCCGGCCAGGAACTCGCCCAGCACGGTGCCTTCCACGTTGGCTGCCATCTGGCGGGTCAGCTGTTTGTAGGCCTGGCGCAAGCTGTCGGTCTCGCTGCTTCTCTTTTCGCGGCGCAGCTGTATGGTTTGGTTGTTATAGGCCAGCGTGGCCTGCTTCCACTTGTCAAGCGAATCGTTGAGGGGTGTACCCGTGGTGCTGCTCACCTCGTCGATGACCACCTGCACGTCGCCCGGCTCGGTCACCACCAGCAGGGGCTGCACCCCTATACGGTAGTGATAGTCAACCAGTATCTTCGCCATCATCACCGTGTCGGTGGTGAACTCGAAGCGTCCGTCCTTGATTTCAATACTGTCGACGTACTCTGCCGTCTGCGGGCCAGTGAGGGGCACCAGGAAGATGCGTTTGTCGTTGTATTGCTCGGAAATGGTGCCGTGAATGTGGCATGCACCGGCGGGGGCAGAGGTGCCTTTGTCGCAAGCAGAGATGAAGGTTGCCAGTACTGCCACTGATGCTAGGGCAATGAAGCTTTTCAGCACGGAGCTGGCGCTACGAAAAATCTTTTTGTTCATGGTGTTTTGTTTTTTTGAGCTGCAAAAATACGATTTATTTCTGAAAAATCATTATATTTTCCTAAGTTTTTGTCGGCAAAACGGAATTTCTTTGTACCTTTGCAGCTAAAAATTGAATAAAGTATATGAGAAAAGTGATATTGGCGCTGCTGGCTTTCTGTTCGCTGGCCTCGTTCGTGGCCTGCAACGACTATGAGACCTACGGCGACAAGAAGGAAAAGGAGCGCAAGGCCATCCGTCAGTTCCTGGCCGACAGCAGCTTCGTGGTCATCAGCGAGAGCGAGTTCCACGCTGCCGGCAACGTCACGAGCGTGGCCAACAAGGAATTTGTCTACCTGGACAATACGGGCGTCTACATGCAGATTGTGGACATAGGCTGCGGCACACCGCTGCAAGACGGCGAGAACAGCGACCTGCTGGTGCGCTTCTTGGAGATAGGGCTGCTCGACTCGACCGCCGTCTACAACGACGTCAACCCTTACGACGTGGACGTGATGAACGTGCGCCGGCAGGGCAATACCTACACGGCATCGTTCACCAGCGGCTTGTGGTACAGCACCTATGGCGAGTCTGTTCCCAGCGGACTGCTGACGCCGCTGAGCTACATCAACGTGGGGCGCCCCCGTACGGCCGACGACCGTATTGCCAAGGTGCGACTCATCGTGCCGCACACACAGGGGCACAGCATCGCCTCAAGCTATGTTTATCCCTATTATTACGAAATAAGTTTCCAACGAAAGACTGATTTATGACACTGATTAAATCTATTTCTGGCATCCGCGGCACCATCGGCGGACGCACGGGCGATACGCTCAACCCCCTCGACATTGTTAAGTTTACTACGGCATACGCCACCTTTATAAAAGGTAAAAAGATTGTGGTGGGCCGCGATGGCCGCATCTCTGGCCCCATGGTGCGCGACGTGGTCTGCGGTACCCTGGTGGGCATGGGCTACGAGGTCATCGACATCGGCCTGGCCACCACGCCGACCACCGAGCTGGCCGTGCGCTGGCATCAGGCCGACGGCGGCATCATCATCACCGCCAGCCACAACCCCACGCAGTGGAATGCCTTGAAGTTGCTCAACAGCGAGGGCGAGTTCCTCACCGCCGCCGACGGCGCCGAGGTGCTGCGCATTGCTGAGGCCGAGGACTTCGACTATGCTCCCGTGGAGCGTTTGGGCCGCGTTGTCAAGGACGACACCATGAACCAGCGCCACGTGCAGAGCGTGCTCGACCTGCGCCTGGCCGATGTGGAGGCCATCCGCCGACGCCACTTCCGCGTCTGTGCCGACACCATCAACAGCGTGGGGGGCATCATCCTGCCCGAGCTGTTCAAGGCTCTTGGCGTGGACTACGAGATTCTTAATGGCGAGTGCACGGGACAGTTCGCCCACAACCCTGAGCCACTGGAGAAGAACCTGCAAGGCATCATGGAGAAGATGCGACAGGGCGGCTTCGACCTCGGTGTGGTCGTCGACCCCGACGTCGACCGCCTGGCCTTCATCTGCGAGGACGGCCGCATGTTCGGCGAGGAGTACACGCTGGTCTCCGTAGCCGACTATGTGCTGGCTCACGATCAGGGAAACACCGTGAGCAACCTCTCGTCGACAAGAGCTTTAAGAGACGTCACCGAGAAGCACGGAGGACGCTACACCGCAGCTGCCGTAGGCGAGGTGAACGTGACCACGAAGATGAAAGAGGTGGATGCCGTCATCGGTGGCGAAGGCAACGGTGGCGTCATCTATCCCGAGAGCCACTACGGCCGCGACGCCCTCGTGGGCATCGCCCTGTTCCTCTCGTCGCTCGCACAGAAGGGCTGCACAGCCGGCGAGCTACGCAAGACGTTCCCCGACTATCAGATAGCCAAGAACCGCATCGACCTGACGCCAGAGACCGACGTTGACGCCATCCTTGTCAAGGTGAAAGAGATGTTCGCCAAGGACAGCGAGGCACAGGTGAACGACATCGACGGCGTGAAGATTGACTTCCCCACGAAGTGGGTGCACCTGCGCAAGTCGAACACCGAGCCCATCATCCGCGTCTACAGCGAGGCACAGACGATGGCCGAGGCCGACGAGCTAGGCAAACGCCTCATGCAGGTGGTCTACGAGATGAGTTAAGAGTTAAGAGTTAAGAGTTAAGAGTTAGGAGTTAGGAGTTGGTGGGCGACGGCGCAGAACTCGTCGTACCACTCCTGCCCGAAGCGGCGAACCAGTGGTTCCCTTAAGAATTGATAGACTTTGAGGTGCTGCTCGCGGCCCTTGCGGCGACCGCACTCACACACTTCCCAACGATGGTAGTTCAGTCCGATGCTACCATCGTTGAATTGTTTTTCGCGGATGGGGTAGAGCGCACAGCTGATGGGCTTGCAGAAGGAGCAGCGCCCCTGACGGTAGGCTTTCTCCAGCGTGCAGAGGCAGCACTGCCCGATGCTTGCACCGTCGAGCTGCAAGTCCTCGTGACAGGTGAACACACAGTCTTTCCCGCCCACGATGCTCGTCACCAGGTCGCCTTCCTCGTCGGTGTATGCCACGCCCTGCCGGTCAATCACCGTCTGGGCCGAAGCACTCAGCTCCGGCCATACTTTATCCAAGCTGTTCTCTATCTCCATCACCTCGTCCAGCGTGACAGGGGCGCCGGCATCGCCCTCCACGCAGCAGGCACCGTGGCACACGCTGAGGTCGCAGCAAAACTCCTCCGTAAGGATGTCCGACGACAGGAGCACGTTGCCAACTTGCAGTATTGGAGGAAGCTGTCTTACCATACGATAGGGCTTTGCCCGTTTTCTTGGAGATACTGGTTGCAGCGGGAGAACTGGTGCTGGCCGAACCAGCCGCCGCGGTTGGCCGAGAGGGGCGAGGGGTGGACGCTCTCCAGCACGAGGTTGCGGTCGCGGGGAATCATCCAAGCCTTACCGCGGGCATAGCCGCCCCAGAGCATATAGACGATGTGCTCGCGGCCGGCAGCCAGGGCACGGATGGCGGCATCGGTGAAGTCGCGCCACCCCAGCAGCGCATGGCTGTTAGCCTGATGGGCCCGCACAGTGAGCGTGGCGTTGAGCAGCAGCACCCCTTGGCGCGCCCAGCGCTCCAGGTTGCCCGTTGGCGGAACCGGAGTGCCGAGATCTTGTTCTATTTCCTTGAAGATATTCTGCAACGAAGGCGGGAAGGGTACGCCGTCCTGCACCGAGAAGCTTAAGCCATGGGCCTGGCCGGGCTCGTGGTAGGGATCCTGGCCGATGATGACAACCCGCACCTGGTCGAAGGGCGTCAGGTTGAATGCGTTGAAGATGAGCGGCCCCGGCGGGTAGCACGTCCCACTCTGATACTCCTGGCGCACCTGCTCGGTGAGCTGCCAGAAGTAGGGCTTCTCAAACTCAGCACTCAGCTGCTGCTTCCATGAAGGTTCTATCTGTACGTTCAAAGCTCAAAGCTTGTTTTTCGGTGGTTATATGCGTTCGATACGGTAGCCCAATGCAATGAGCAGACGCAGTGTGTCGGCAGCCATCAGGCGGTCGTACTGCTTCTCCGATTCAGGCAGGCGGCCGTATGGCACCATGTCGGGTGTCTCCAGCTTGCTGTCGTCGCGCTTCGGCCCCCAGGTCCAGCCCTCGCTCTGGCGTTCCATAGCCCAGGTGTCGTGGGCATTCTCGGCGATGGCCTCGCGCAGTTCGTCATATACCTGTGGCAGGTCAATGTGCTTCAGGTCGAGCAGTTTGGGGTTATAGGTCTTCTCGTCGGGCTCGAAGGCCGTGGTGCAGATGCCTGCGGCAGCCTCCCAAGCGTTGATGAAGTTGCTGATGGGGAAAGACTGCACCTCGTCAGCCTGCGGTACATAGAGACTCACTTCGCCGCTGAGCTGGTTGGCTTGCAGGATGACAGTGGCCACGAAGTCGAAGCCTGTCCCGCCAAAGAGGGTGTCGACGACAGCGGGAATGACGATGCCTCGTTTGCGGAGGGCGGTGAAGGCGTGCTTGGGGTTGGCTATATGGCGTTCGTAGACGCGGTAGTTGGTATCCTTAAAGGTGTCAGCCTCAATGCCCCGTTGCTGCAAAGCGTAGCGTACGCACTGGTCGTAGTACTTGATGTTGTTCATGCGTTAGTCAGTATTATGTTCGTTTTGAAAGGTTTCTCCTGGACTGAGAGCTTGCCAGAGCGGGTCGTCGGGTAAGGGAGCTTCAACGCTGATGGCAATCTGTGAAACAGGGTGTGTGAACTCTATATGGCGGGCTAGCAGCGAGATGCCGCCATCAGGGTTGGAGCGGCGAGCACCGTACTTCAGATCGCCTCGGATGGGCATGCCCGTTGCCGCGAGCTGACACCGGATTTGGTGATGGCGCCCCGTGAGCAGCTGCACCTCTAGCAGGTCGTAGCGTTCGCCGCGGGTCAGTGTGCGATAGCGCAGCATGGCCTTCTTCGAATTTGGCACCTCCCGCTCGTGGGCATACGACTTGTTCTGCTGCTCGTTGCGCGTCAGCCAGTGGGTAAGAAGTCCCGACCCGCCAAGGCGGGACTTCTCTACGATGGCCCAATAGGTCTTGTGTACCTCACCCTCGGCGAACATTTTGTTCAGCCGACTGAGGGCTTTCGATGTGCGGGCGAAGACTACCAGTCCTGAGACGGGACGATCCAGACGATGCACCACACCGAGGAATACTTCGCCGGGCTTCTGGTACTTCTCCTTCAGGTACTGCTTCACGTCGTCGGCCAGCGTGCGGTCGCCAGTCTTGTCGCCCTGCACGATTTCGCTGCTCTGCTTGCTGACGATGATGATGTGGTTGTCCTCGTAGACGACTTGCATGGGCAGCTTACATGTTCATGCCGCCGTCGACCTGGATGACCTGTCCACTGATGTAGCTCGACATGTCGCTGGCCAAGAACACGGCGCAGTTGGCGATGTCGTCGACGGTGCCGCCGCGGCGGAGGGGAATCTTCTGGCACCACTCCTTGCGCACCTCCTCGCTGAGGGCCTGTGTCATGGCTGTGTCGATGAAGCCGGGGGCGATGGCGTTGGCACGGATGCCCTTGGGACCCATCTCCTGTCCGATTGACTTGGCCAGGGCGATGAGACCGGCCTTCGAGGCGGCATAGTTGGACTGGCCGGCATTGCCGTGGACACCCACGACGCTGGCCATGTTGATGATGGAACCGCCACGCTGGCGCATCATCACAGGCACGCAGGCATGGACGAAGTTGAAGGCCGACTTCAGGTTGACGGCGATGACGGCGTCCCACTGCTGCTCGGTCATGCGCAGCATCAGACCGTCCTTGGTGATGCCGGCGTTGTTCACCAGAATGTCGATGGAACCGAACTCCTCCTTAACCTGCTTCACCACTTCTTCGGTCTGGGCGAAGTCGGCGGCGTTGGAGGCGTAGCTCTTGGCCTTCACGCCTTTGGCAGCAATCTCCTGTTCCGTCTCTTCGTTCACGGCGAGGTCAGTGAAAGCGATGTTGGCTCCCTCCTCGGCAAACTTCAGTGCGATAGCTTTTCCGATACCGCGTGCTGCGCCCGTAATCAGCGCAGTCTTTCCTTCTAATAATCCCATTTTGTTCTTTATAAATTATAATAAATGTGTTTCGCCTTGTTGCCTTGATGTCTATATCCGGTGTTTGCCCAGGGCACCATAGACGAACTTGGCCACCTGCGGCTTGGTGTCCTCCTCGCGCATGCCGTGGGCTATGCGCCCGTAGATATAAGGTACTTCCAGCCCCTTGATGCAATAGTGCGTGATGTCTGCCACAAGGTTTACGTTCTCAATGTCGAAGTCGCCGTCCTCCTTGCCCTCGGCAAAGACCTTGCGGAAGAGCTCCACCTCGGCCAGGTCGAAATGCTTGCGCACTTTTTCCACCATCCAGATGTTACGAAAGAACTCGGCGCGCAAGTTGCCGTTGCGCACCACGGTCTCACGAATCATGTTAAGGTGCGTGTAGATAAGCTCGATGACCTTTTCGTGTGGACTGATTTTGCGGGCGGCCACCTCGTCGAGCTTGTCGCTCAGGCGCTCCAGCTCCGTCTCGATGACGGCATAGTAGATGTCGTCCTTCGACTTAAAATAAGTGTAGAGCGTACGCCGTCCTTTGCCCGATGCCTGGGCAATGTCGTTCATCGTGGTGTTCTCTAGTCCTTTCTTGGCAAAAAGCTGGCGCGCCACGTCGACCAATAATTGCCTCGTCTTCGATATTGACATAGTTTCTGCGGGCCCGGCATTGCACACTGCCGTAAGCGTGTGCAAAATTACGTCTTTTCTTTGAATTAGCCAAGCTTTTCGGCCTAAATTATTCCGAAAATGAAAAAAGATGCAGGAAAATTTGCATACGTCAAGAAAAAGTAGTACCTTTGCACCCGCTTAAAAGAAATACACATCGCGGAGTGGAGCAGTTGGTAGCTCGCCAGGCTCATAACCTGGAGGTCGCATGTTCGAGTCCTGCCTCCGCAACAGCGGCTGGGTAACGAACTATTTATCAGGGAGTTGCCCAGTCTTTCGTTTCCAAGTGGGACGAAATCGGGAATTTTTGAATACATGACGGGCTACGTTGTTACTACGGAAACAACGTAAAAAAAATGTGTTCTGATAAGAAGAATCTACATGCGCTTAGAAAAATAGTATATCCCTGGACGTATCCGACACTGCATAAGGCGAAGCGTTGGTACGTGGATTTCTATATCCTTGACCCGGCCACGAATCAGATGCGCGAGGAGGAAAAGAAGCGCGAGCCGCTGACAAAGGCCGCTCTGTCGGCCATGCGCGAACATCTTACGTCCCAGAATCCGCATTTCCTACTTGCCTGCTACATCGAATACTATGTGAATATCCGTCCGGACGAAATGCGGTACCTGAAAATCGGCTATATCGACATCACTAACTGCATCGTCACCCTGCCCGGCAAGTTCGCCACGAACCGCTATGCCAAGGTGAAGCATACGGCACATGTGGAACTGCGTGACTGGGATGGCGACCTATGAAACAATCTCGTAGAAATAGCCGGTTTTAACCTGGTCGATTCCTTTGTCTGTCACCTGAATTTCTATTTTCTCGCAAACATACCTCTTGTTGTGGAAAATATAGATCCACGTGGGGTCTGGGATGTCATCACACAGGAACTTATAGCAACGCTGGTTCTTTCCTTCAATACGGCTGCTTCCTGTATGGAACAGGCCGACATAGACATTACCATCTGGAGTCTTATCGAGAGCAAAAGAGACCTTATCTTTGAAGTCAGCATCAATTGTGGGGTCAGTTCCCACCGTTGCCATTGTAACGGTTTTGTTCAGAGAAGAAAAGCTCTTGGTACCAGTACCAAGGAAAAACACTTCCATGCGTTCAGACTCTGAGCGGGAAGCAGTATCTATACTATCACCAAGTTCTATTGCCTGTTGAACTGTCGAATACTGGTTGTCAGTTGCATCTTCGCTTTCGGCAGTCGGAACAATAAGGGAATATTCCTCTTCCGCATCAATTTGATATTTACCATTAGGAACTAGGCCGTTATCACTACCTAATCTTATCTGTCTGAACTTCAATTTCACCTCGGCCATGGTCACCGGAACAATGTTCAATTCCTCGGCATCATCATTTTCAGAATCCCTTACCAACTTATTAAATTGCCCAGCCCTGACCAGCGTATATTGTGCGCCGATGGAAGTTGCGCTGTCAGTCCTGGCATAGAAATAGCCTGTTGGCGTGGAGAATATCGACTGAGCCTTTTCCGTATCGGACAGAGAAGGAAAAGCCGTGAACATGGCACTTTCAGAAGCATACTCACGAATGGTAAAGGCCTTCATAATCTCATCGGGAATCTCTGTATAGAAGGTCTTTTCTGCCGAATCGAACAGATTGTATTTCAAATTGCTCGTACTGTTGCTCTGTATGCCCTCATCGTCGTATTCAGAGGTGAATTCGTCCAGGCACTCATAGGAAACGGCTTCGGCATCATAATTGATTCGTCCGAATATGGCCCTTTTTCCCTCAAACCGGAGCGACAGTCCGAAAAAAGCCTTGAACTCTGTGATAAACCGCTCCAGCGTCCAATGAGGCAGAACACAGCCGGTATTAACGATATAGATGCGGTTCCATGGGAACATGTCTATGGCTGACAGGTCGGCTGTGTAGCCCATATTCAACAAGGCCTGCTGCATTATATAAAGCAGATTAGGCTGGCAATTCGGATTGATCATCAGAAGTGGTCCATCATTCAGACCTTTGGCAATCTCGTTTACGATGCAGTCGTTCGTCTCATCGTAAACGGGTATATAAATACCGATAGAAGCATCACCAACATGTGTATGTGACTGGGTCGCAGAAGTGTAGTTGATCGTTGTCGGCATAAAAAGATCGTAGTAAGTGCCCGAAGATGCCGTTGGCGGATTGCCGGGAAGATACCTGCCGCCCAATAATCCTGGAGCATTCCACCATTTGAACATATCATCGATATACCTTTTATCAAAGCCGCTGGCGTACTTGAATTCGCTGTTAGCGTTCATAATCTGCAGCTTCACCTCCTTGTTGCTGACACTTGTGACGACCCCAATGCCGCTGATGACGGCCACACGGTCGACATACAGCGTAGCACTGGCATAGTCGTTTTTAGACAGAGAAACGTCCATGCGGTTCAGGTGCTTAAACTTCACCTGGTTCTCGTAGATGCTCATGGGAAATGTCACATCGAGCGTGTACGAGCCTTTATCCTTCAACTCTGGGTTTTCCCTTGTAATCTTGATATTCGAGGACAATGACGGGTATACCCTATCCCCGTCCAAAACACAATAAATCATACGCGATCATTCAGTTTAAGGAATCTGCCATATTGCTTGTGCAGCCCCTGAGGACCGTCGATGACCACATCAGCATGGATGCCGTCGAGCAGCTGCTGGTTCAATGCGCCGATAGACTCGTTTACGAGTTGCAGCGTTCCATTCAGTTGCTCATTGTCAGTCTGCACATTGACTATAGGGGTGACTATCTGAGCAGCACCACCCGCGCCCATGGAGCGCGACACGTCCTGCATGGAGAGAGAGCCTACGGTATTGTTACGCTGTGCCTGATCGAGGAAGTTCAGGAAGGGCAGGATGTTCGGGTTCTGCACCGCCTGGTGGTTTGCCACGAACTCGCCTTCATGCACTACTCCTGCCTCCTTGCGATAGCGATGACCACCAGTGAAGCCGCCCTCGTAGTAACCTGCGGCCTGTGCCTGCTGTTGCTTTTTAATGGTGGCGATTTGAAGCATTCCGGCGGCGATGGCCATGGCCGCAGCAATAGGCGCCAGGACATGACCGACAACAGGAATGGCAGCAGCCGACGAATAGGCATTGATGGCGCTGATTGCCGTCTGTGCCACGGCCTGGGCCATCTGTATGGTGGCAGCGCGTTTGGCGTACTTCGTCTTGATGGCGGCTTCCTCCTTGGCTTGCTTCTCCTGCAGCTTCTTCACTTTCTTCTGATTGTTTCCGGCCGCTTCAATCTGCTTTTCGTATTTCTTCTGCACCTGGGCCGTTTCATACTCTTGCTGGGCAGAGAAATAATTGCTGGCCGCAGACAGCACCTGGTTAACGGAGTTATAGGCGGTCTGCATCTGGGAAGCCAGTGATGCGCAGAACTGAGCCGTTGCCTCTGCCAGGTCGTTTTTCCACGATTCCACCTTTCTACGCAACTCATCCAGGTTGCGCTTCGCCTGCTCAGAATTGAGCTCAATGACGGTTGTATACTTCTCTGTTGTAGCCATATTAGAAACGGGTGCTAACTTTTCTGCAAAGATAGCACCCGTTACGAGATAGTAAAAATACATCTATTCCTGGCGATGGTCATAGAGCCAGTTCTGATACCTAACGTTCTCCGGCGACCTCTCGATTTCCTTTTCCCTGAACCACTTGGCAAATTCTTCATTCGACATCGTTTCCTTCTTAGTGGAACCGTTGCCTTTCAAAGCGAAATAGACGAACACGCCTACTACCACTACAAGTGCCATTATCGGATCAATCGGTATCATCATATCTTCTTTTCTTTCTTTGTAAAAGCCCCGATGCCCTTCGACACCGGGGCGGGCTGCCAGAAGCCATGTCGTCAAACAATAAAACTATACAACAGCCAGTAGTTCACGACCTATTTTGTGGATTCCCTCCACGATGCGCTGCCGTTGCTGTGGCCGTGGCTGCTTCAAGCCGTTGGCATAGTGCGACAACTGATGCTGGTTAATGCCAGAAGCCCTGCTGATGGCGGCAAGCGTGAGATATGGCCCGTATGCATGCAGCAGGGTTGTAGCATCCAGGCAGTTAAACTCGAACTCATAGTCACCATCCACCAGCCACTGCGGCACTTCGTCACCATCGGCCAGCATTCCTTCCACGTGGAAGTCAAGAGATTCCTTGGCCTCCCTCTGTAGTTCGCTATACGTGTCAGCAGTAAACACCACTGCGCCAGGAACATTCTCACTCAGCGATGCAGAGAAATTCTTATTGCACCATGCTACATTGACTTTAATTTTCTCCATGTCGTATTCTCCTTATATATTTTTTTTTCTGGTCAGGAGGGTGGTTATTTCCACCCTGCCTGTTTCCAGATACTGTTTAAGTTCTCTTGGCTCATTTCTTTGTTCATCGGCCCGTTAACAGTGACCTTTCCCTTCTTTGTCGGATGCTTGAACTGCCTGTGGTCGCCCTTGGTTGTGAAGTGGTACCAGCCGTCCTCTTCGAGCATCTTAATCACCTCTTTTGTCTTGTAAGCATTCATTATTGTTATGTTTTATTGTTTGACAACGCAAAGGTAATAAAAATAATACTAACTTCCAAATTTTTCAAAGAAAAAGTATCGTCTTTAATACTATAACCCTTCGTGCCCCACTTCCACCAGAGGAAGTGGTGGCGATATTCGCGGTACACCACGGTACTCAGTGAATCGCGGATGTTATAGTAGAAGGTGCTGTCCTTCAGCGACAGTCGCAGGTCGGCCCATTGGTCGCTGTAGTAGAAAAGGCTGTCACCTGCATTGTGATGGGCGGGTGTAGTGTCGCTGAAAAACCAGTACGATGGCCGATGCTATCAGGGCAATGGCACTCGTGTACTGAATCCAGTCTTTCGTGTTCTGTTTCATACTACTCTAAAATTTGTTACTGCAAAAGTAATATGATGTGCGAGAACATAAAAATACGCTGCCACCAGTATATTACACAACGCCCCGCAGAAACGCTGTGGGGTATGTAGTAAAACCAATAAACAAAAAATTATGATGGACACTTCGGCAGCATGGTTCGTGGCATGGCATTGGGAACTGCGGCGCCTTTGGCGCTACATTGGCAGGCTGAGAATGGCGCTCTGTGACGAGGGTAAGTAAATAAGACCCTCGCAAAAAGTCCCGGGGCCTTTTTCAAGGGAAGGCCTTCGGGATTCACTACTTTATCTATCCGCTATTTGCGGTTTTAGCAATGCCCCTATTCTCTTGCAGCACTAATGACAGCGAGAATGACGGCAGCGGAAACGCAACCGATGTAGCTCAGGTAAAACCACAGAAGTAGGCATGTCTTACGTCATGGTCGAGGGCTATGTCAACCTTGACAACGGGTGCGTGGCCTTGAAGTGTTCGTAAAATGTTGTAGACAGCTACCTCATGCCGTACTGTTCGAGGATGATTTCTTTCTGTGTCATAGGGCTACTTGGATTGAGTCAACTTCTGATACAACTTGAACAACTCGGCTACGCACTTGCTTTCAGTAAACTCGTTCTTGACAGGGAAACCGTAGGCCTCCATCACGGCGCGGTCGTTTGCCTGATGTGCCTTGCGGAGCTCCGGGGGCATAAGAACCGGGTCGTAAAGGTCGGCCAACGTGGTGCCGACGTTCTTGGCACGCACATCGAGAATCAACTGTGCCGCCTGCT
>ERZ842401.2994-NODE-2994-length-21642-cov-11.766387_pt1 | contig 21642 bp, 16 predicted proteins | sample MGYA00521270_ERZ842401 | MGnify/ENA primary metagenome ERZ842401 (study PRJEB31892, sample SAMEA3878208) | bioreactor metagenome | biome: Moose rumen | place: Sweden | collected 2011-10 | study: EMG produced TPA metagenomics assembly of the PRJEB12797 data set...
AGCAATGGAAGAAAGAAGATGAACTCAAAGGCTTGAAGTCCGAACTGGCAGCACTAGACCGAAAGATTCAAATGGAATTAGCTAAGGATAAGGAACCTGTTCAAGAGGTAGTAAATGGAGAGAATCAGAAAGAAGGAATGCAAATAACGAAGCAAAAGTTGCAACACCTGTGAATTAACAATTGAATGCCTGAGTACTAAATTGCTCAGGCATTTATTAAAGTGTTTTATTTGCTTTTTTATTGCTTTTTGGTGATTTTTTATGTGTTTTTACACCCTAAAACGAAAAACAAAGTCTTTTTTGTGAAAAAATGATAAAAATGGGCCTAATAGTCATTTTTTCTTTGTATCTTTACAACCGATTTCTGTTGTCTAACGTCAAGATGCCAATTCATATCATTTTGCATTGAACGCAGTAGACTGTCAAAACTTACCTGAGTGTAGTGGCATGGTTCCTACAAAATTAGGTTGTGTTTAGACAAATCAGAATCCGGTAACATCTAAGGACTATATTAAGTACTGCTTATCTATGATACTAAAAGAGAATTCAGAAATTGGGAATTACACGGTGCTATCTTTCATAAAAGAAGGACAGTTTAATGAATCATATATCGTCAACAATCCTTCAGGCATCTCTTTTTTCCTAAAGATATACGACCCAAGAAGGATACCCAGTGAGGTGATGAATTCTGATTCTATTATAACAGAAATAGATTACTGTGAGAAATTTAATCACCCCAATGTGATTCGTTATGTTGAGAAAGGCGTTTTTTCTGAAGAAGGTTATAATTATCCGTACCTAATTACAAACTATATTCAGGGAAATCTCGTTGAAGATCCAATTTCAAAAGGCCGTATATTCTCTTTGGACATGACACTTGAAATCATAAAATATTCACTTAAAGGATTAGCTCATATCCATTCTCTAGGATTGGTACATAACGACATCACCCCTAGAAATATAATATACAATGCCAGAGATCTTCAGAATACTTCTCTTATTGATTTAGGGCATGTATCAGAACCATGCATTGGTAATCTTCCTTTTGAAACATCAGATTTGTCACCATTTTATCGTGCGCCAGAAACTTACGATTTGATTTTCGACAAAAGTTCTGACATCTATTCTGTAGCAGCTGTAGCTTATGCAATGCTTTTTGGGAAAGCCCCCTGGTTTCATGATTTGGGCGAGAATAAAAAACTCGATGCTAAGACAATGAAAAAATATATGTCTGAACGTCTTAGCTTTTCGGGGGGACTTGACAAGTGCCCTATATGGCTTCAATCGCTTTTGAAAACATGTTTATCTCCAGACCCAGACAGTCGTATTTTAACGGCTGAAGACTTCCTTGATGCTTTGGAAAAAGAATATTGTCCACAGTCACCTACAGGTCGAATAAGGACAGAACACTCTTCCTCTGAGACAAATGTCAAGAAAGGGACATACGGCATAGCGAAGAAAGATGGAAATGGTTTTGCTGATGTAGCAGGTATGGATGATATTAAAGCGATGCTTCAGCAGAAAGTTTTATTCTTGCTAAAGAACCCTGAGCGAGCAAAAAAATACAAACTAACTCCTCCCAATGGTATGCTCCTTTATGGGCCTCCTGGATGTGGAAAAACATATTTTGCGGAGAAGTTCGCAGAAGAGGCATCGCTGAACTATATTTTTATAAAGGCTTCTGACATTGGTAGTACTTATATTCATGGCTCTCAGGGGAAAATAGCCCAACTTTTCACTGAGGCAGAATCGAAAGCTCCTTCTGTCATTTGCTTTGACGAGTTTGATGCTATGGTCCCAAAACGCACAGGGAGCGAAACAAGTTCATTAATGAATCCAGAAGTTAATGAATTCCTTAGTCAAATGAATAATTGCTCTCAAAGAGGTATATTTGTTATTGGGACAACAAACCAAAAAGAATTAATAGATCCTGCCGTTCTGAGAACAGGTAGAATGGACATTCATGTTGAAATTGGTGCTCCAGATAGGGCTACTAGAAAGAAAATGTTCGATTTGTACTTGAAGGAACGTCCTTGTATAGGTGTTGACACCGACGTCTTAGCTGAGAAAACAGACAATTATTCGTCAAGTGATATTGCCTATATTGTTAATGATGCTGCCTTGGTTGCTGCATTCAAAGACTCGCCAATTAGCCAAGCAATGCTGGAAGACTCTATCAGCAAGAAACCTTCTTCACTTGGGAAGAAAGAAATGCGCAGGAAAATAGGGTTCTAACCTAATTTTTAAAAATATGGAACTGAAAGAAGGAACAGAAATAAAACTGCTAAATGGCAAGACATGCACAATCGATAAAGAATTGGGCAGAGGCGGTCAGGGTATAGTTTATCTCGTGGACTATTGTGGTGGAGATTATGCTCTAAAGTGGTATACTAGGGATTACTCATCGGATTTTTATAACAATCTTAAAAGCAATGCAGATGCAGGTGCCCCAAGTAAGGCTTTTTTGTGGCCGTTGGCTGTTACAGAAAGGCAATTCGGTAGTTTTGGCTATGTCATGAAACTAAGGCCGCGTGGTTATAGGGAGTTTGGAGAGTTTATGTTAGCTAAAACGCATTTTACGTCAATGTCATCCAACATCAATGCAGCGATAAATATCTGTGATGCATTTCAAAAATTACATATTCGAGGACTCAGTTATCAGGATATGAACGATGGAAATTTCTTCATAAATCCTCGGAATGGAGATGTCCTTATTTGTGATAATGATAATGTTGCACCAGATAAGACAAATCTGGGTATCATAGGCAAGGCAGGTTATTTGGCTCCTGAGATTGTTGACCGCAAGACTATGCCAAATAGGTACTCGGACTATTTTTCTATGGCAGTCATCTTATTTATTTTGTTTTATTTTAACCGTCCATTTGAAGGCAAGAAATTTGCAAGTTGTGGATGCATGACTGAAGATTTAGAAAAGGAACTCTTTGGGCACAAAGCAGTATTTATTATGGATCCTATGGATGATTCAAACCGCCCCGTTCCAGGACTTCATAATAATGTTCTTCGGAGATGGGGGCTTTTCCCGAAATCACTGGAAGACCTTTTTATTCAGGCATTTTGTAAAAGGGCCATATTGAATCCGGAAAAAAGGGTTATTGACCGCGAGTGGATGACGTATATGGTGCAGTTACGTTCAATGCTTGGAAAATGCCCTCATTGTGGAGAAGAAACATTTATAGAACCAGACACTTCAATACAAAAGTGTTTAGACTGTGAGCATTCCATCAATAAGCCTATGGTGCTGAAAGTAGATAAATATCGTATTCCTTTATTTGAAGGACAACGAATTTACAACATACAATTGCCTATTGATGGTGAGATAAACTCAGTCGTAGGAGAAGTTGTTTCCAATACCGTTACTGGTCGGCTGGGCATCAAAAATTATTCTTCGTTTACTTGGCAGGCTATAGATCCTGTCGGAACTGTCCATAATGTTTCTCCTGAATCAGGAATGCCAATTAAAAACGAGATGAAGATAAAGTTTAAAATGGGAATTAATGGATTAATAATTAGATAATTATGGGTAAATTAAATGCGCCAATAGAGAAACTACCAAGGAGGTCGTTAACTGTCTTCTTTTTGATAGACACATCAGGAAGTATGGCAGGAGGAAAAATCTCCAGTTTAAATGTAGCTATACGAGATACACTTCCTATGCTTTCTCAGATATCATCAGAAAATACAGATACTGAAATAAAGATTGCCGCTCTTCAATTTGCTAGTGGTTGTGACTGGATGTATCCCCGTCCTCTTCCAGTAGAAGACTTTGAATGGAATGACTTAGAAGCAACAGGGCTGACAAGTTTAGGAGCCGCATATCAAGAATTATTAAAGAAGTTGTCTCAAACAACAGGTTTTATGCAGGAAGCAAATGCATCCTGTGCGCCTGTTATGATCTTGTTCTCTGATGGAGTTCCGACCGATGATGCCAAGCATGGTTTAGAACATTTAAAAGACAACAATTGGTATAAAGCTGCTATAAAAATAGCTGTAGCCATTGGAGATGATGCGAATAAGGACGTTCTTAAGGAATTCGTCAATAACAACAGTGAAGCTGTCTTAACAGTGCATAACGTTAATGATTTGAAAAAGATGATTTATTTGGTATCTGTTACTGCTTCACAAGTAGCCTCTAAGGGGGTCTCTGTAGGTACAGACGCACCTGAGTCACGACAGGATGAAGTTATGCAAGATATTAAACAAGCCATTAAAAAGGATTCATCATTAAAAAAAGTAGATGTGGGTGCAGAAGCAACCGACAATAAGGGCTCTGATGATTGGACTAATTGGTGAATATGCAAGATTCAATACTATTTTACAAGTCAATAAGAGGCGCTAGTCATCTCATGACAGGCAAACCTTGCCAGGATCATTCAATAGCCTATCAAAACGACGATGTCAAAATTGTTGTCGTTTGTGATGGGCATGGAGGTAATACATATTTCCGAAGTGATGTTGGTGCAAAACTTGCAGCAGAAACAGCTGTACAACTTTTATGTGAATTTGCTAGATGTGTTCCGCCTTCCACGTTCAATGGTATCGAATTCTCAATAACAGCTCAGCCGAAGAAAAACCCATTCATTGACGCCGATGGTAATAAATTGCGTTTCGACGAGTTGAGTGAAGATCAAAAGCAACTTGCAATCCAAGCGCAATCATATATCGATTCTGAAGGAAAGTTTCCTCAACAGCAGGGGATTGTCAAAGATTTGTTGTCAATGATTCTTAAGCAATGGATGTATGTGATAGAGCAAGATGCGAGGAATAGACCTTTTGACAAAAAAGAAAAAAAAGTTCTCTCTGGCTTGGGAATAGAAAAAGCTTATGGATGCACTTTATTAGCATTCCTTCAGACAAAAGACTATTGGTTGTCATTTCATATTGGTGATGGAAAGATTTTTCTTTGCAACCAAACTTTGACTTGGAGTAATCCGGTGCCAGAAGATTGCACTTGTTTCCTGAATTACACAACATCTTTGTGTGACAACAATCCTCTTATAGAATTTAGATATGCCTTTAATGGCAAAGGAGAAGTTCCACTGGCTGTAATGTTATGCTCTGATGGCCTAGATGGTTCCCTTAGAACAAATGATAATATTCAAGACTTTTATGAACAAGTTCTGAGTTTAGGCTTAGATGGCGATGATATAGAATCTGAGCTTGAAGGTTATTTACCATCATTAAGTGAGTCAGGCAACAAAGATGACGTTTCCTTAGCTGGTATTATAAACCTTTCTTTTATAGACCAGACTAGTTTGAGAAAACAAATGGAAATAGCGAAATGTAGCAGAAATATCCGCAATGATTATCGCAACAAGAAAGCAGAAATAGAATCTATTAGAAACAGAATAGATGTACTATCGATGAAATATGAACGAACTAAAGATGCTCGTTTTGAGAAACAGACAGATTTAGACGAAATGCGTCAATTGATTAAATCTAGAGAGAAAGAGGTCTCAGATTTGGACAAGTCTGTAGATTTATTGAGAAAGGAAATCGACGAATTGAGATCAGACTTAAAAATAAAAGAAACCGATTTTAACAATTGGAAGTTTACGGTAAAGAATGAAATGGCCGAACTCGAATCTGCTCAAAATGACATTGCATCAGAGGAGAACGACAGTCATCATACATTTATTACATGGTAATTATTAATTAAATTTGAATAAATATGGGTAAAGCAATTGGTATTGACTTGGGCACAACAAATTCGGTTGTAGCGTTCAAAGATGTGACAGTCAGAACTATCCAGACTGGAGCAAATAATGAAGACCTTTGCAGGTCTTGTGTGGCACAAGACAAAAATGGAAACTTTATTGTAGGCAATTCCGTTTATAATTCTTGGAAGCGGCATGCGCCAAATATCGTTGTGTCGGCTAAGCGTTTAATGGGAGCGTCAATCAATGATTCTAATGTACAGAAGATGAAGGCAGACAAACATTCGTACCCATTCGGTATTCAGAAATTGTCTGGTGGAACAGAAGATTCGGTCGCTATTCTCTTACATGGAAAAGAATATACTCCAGAACAAATTAGCGCAGAGATTCTTCGAGCATTAAAAAATGATGCCAATACTAAACTTGGTGATGTGGAGTACGCTGTTATTACTGTTCCTGCTTATTTCAATGAGAAGCAGAAAACGGCAACAAAGAAAGCTGCAAAGCTTGCAGGACTAAAAGTTCTCCAGCTATTGGCTGAGCCTACCGCAGCTGCGCTATCATATGGTTTTGACAACTTAAAGCCTGATGAGGATAAAACATTGCTGATTTATGATTTCGGTGGAGGAACTTTTGACCTATCAATTTTAACGGCTGCTGGTGGACAATTTGTTGAAACAGGTGCAGGTGGAGATCGATGGCTAGGTGGCGATGATATAGATGTTATCCTTTCCGATTATGTAAAAGATCAAATTGAAAACAATAACAATTTGAATCTTCAGGAACTTCTTGATGATAAAACAGAAAAAGAAGTTAAAGAATTTACTGCTGGCCTTAAAGCCGACGTAGAAAATGCGAAGAAAACTCTTAGCCAAAGTACTTCAGCAACAATATTCATATCAAATTATCTCGAAGACGAAGATGGAGAACCTATCGACGATATAATAGTCACACGAGACACCTTCGAGGGATTAATCAGGCCCTTGATCCAGAGAACTATTGAACTTATAGAAGAACTGCTTGTTAAAACAAGCATATCTTCTGATGATTTATCCAATATTCTTTTGGTCGGTGGATCTTCTTGTATCCCACTCGTGAAAAGGATGTTGGTGGAAAAGTTTGGAGAAGAGAAAGTCCTTTCTTCTGAAAAACCAATGTTGGCAATTGCTCAAGGTGCCGCTATTCTTGCCGCATCAATGGATGTGTCCAAATGGAAAGACGAAGAGGACGGAGATTTTGACGAAAACGAAGTTCCGTCGGACGGACCGATAGTTTATACAGCAAAACATAATTATTTTATTCAATTGCAGAAAAATGGCAAGAAAGAATTAGAGAAATTAATAGAGGATCAAACCCCCTTACCATACTCCATCAATAGACAGTTTAGTACCACTGTGAACGACCAAAAGATTGTCGAGGTGAAGCTATTTAGTGATGCAGAAGATGGTACTTATGACAAACTAGCATCTGGTTTCTTCACTATTAGCGATAGCTTGTCAGCTGGAAGTAAATTGAATTTTACGTTTAACCTAGACGAAGATGAAACTCTTAGAGTTAAAGTCAAGATTGTGGATTCTGGGAAATCTGCTCAGGTTGTGTTAGGACGTGGAGATAAGGATTCAAGTTGTTTGAGTGAAATATCAAGTTCTATAGAGGATGTGATGAGTGACGGAGACATTTCAGACAACAAGAAAGTGACCTTTATATCAAAGATTCAAAACATAATTGATACTATAGAAAAATCAAGACTGAAATCTGATGATAACAAATGGTTTGAGCTTGAACAGCAAGTGAAGACCGCTCGACAGTTTGCCTTGGAACCAGAAGAAAAAGAGAATCATCTTGGTGAGATTCTTGCCAGTGTTCTAGTTAATAATTTTAGACAATATTTGGATCCTGCTGATTATTCAGAAATGAGAGATAAACTTAACCAGTTACACTCAACAACGGATAAATTCAAGAGAGAGTCATTAAACCAAGAGCTTGAAGACTTGGCTAACCAATATGGTATTCTTCTTCACACGTTCTTATTTAAAATTGCTGGCGGTAGCGCAAAGACACCGCAAGATGCCGCAAGGGCTAATTGTGCATTTGATGAAATGATGCAAGCTTTAAACTCTGGAGATATTTCTTCTGTGAGCCGCATCCAAAATGAGAATGAAGATTTGCTGGAGGCACTAAAGGGCAAGCCTATAGATTGGGGAACAGGAATCGGATAATTAAAAAAATATTGTTATGACGACTTTCAAATGTCCTGTATGCGGTAGAACGGGTATTCCCGACTATTTAAGTGAAAAGGTTGTATGCCCTAATTGCAATAGCGATTTGAGCATATACCATTCTCTTCATTTACTTGATGAAGAAAGCAATAATGCTGATGGTAATACCAACAGATATAAAAGTTTAGTTCGAGTACTGTCAATAATTCTATTGGCAGTACTCTTAATAGCAGGCATTTCTGTTAGTTACTATTACAAAGACGCAAAATCTTCCAAGGAAAAACTAATAGCAGCAAATAATGTCACTTCTGAATTGAATGATTCAATTAGAACTTTATCTAACCTTATAGTCGCACAAAAGGGCGAGCCCCTAACCTCTAACCAGTTTATCGAATATAGCATTATAGCCAATGATTCACCTTGGAGGATTATTAGGAAGTTTTATGGGAATAGAAGTGACTGGGAAAATATTTCAAGGAAGATTGCGGAATTGAATGGTATATGGGATGAAAGGACTAGCGAATGGAAGCCGATTTATCCTGGGCAAACGATAAAGCTATATAATTTCAAATAAAAGGGAGATATGGGATTAGTATCATATTTTCGTAATCTGTATTATGAGAACAGATTAAAGAAGGCAGATAATCTGCTTAATGATGGAAGAACGTCAGAAGCAGAGAGTTTTTATTTGTACCTTCTTGATAAGCATCCGCTTGCGGCCAGTAGGCTTGCTGAATATTACATGTCGTTGTCTTCCGAGAAGTATGTTAAAAACGATATTGTTTTATTCAAGAAGGTTGTTGACCTAAAATCTAATAGCGGGGGTGTTTGTGACATAACATCTTACGAAGCAATACTCAAAAAACATATTGAGTATATCGCAGATAGAGCAAATTCTTGTTTCTCTGCTGGTAGATTCGATGATTGCCTTTCTTTGACATCGGTCTTAAGAGAAACGAGAAATGCTGGAAATGAAATTAATATATTACATTCGGAGGCAAAAATCAGATTACTTTATAACGATATTGACTCTGTAAAAGGCACCAACAATAATTCTAAATCGCTGGTTGAAGCATTCAAAAGCGAATGGTATGTGTGTAAAGGTGCGTCCCGGGCCAAAGATTCGGCATTAAGATTTTGTAAGCATCTAGAAGAATCCAAACGCTATTTCGCTTCTATTCAACTTCTTAGTACTATCTATGACAATCCTTATGTAGATAATTGTTTGGATAACGCAGTACGCATAATTTACGGGCATGATTCAGAAGCTTCTCCTGATAACATAAAGTCTATTGTTTCTTCCTATGGACATTATGTTATTCTTAGAAAAGGTATTACCAATGAGGCTGCTGTTTCTCTCTTCGATGCATGTTGGAACAAATCTGGTGATGTTAAGGTCGTCATGGATGTGCTGAATCTTGTAGAAGATGAAATACTAAAAGAAGCACTTGTAAACAATATATTTGCAAACCATAGTAATTATTTGATTTCTGCTCCTTTATTCACGGACTTTACTAAGTGGCTAAACGGAGCATTTGATGATAGCAAATCACTCAAACTATTCGAGAAACTCCACGACTTCGGATATAATGTTGAGAGAGAATATACTGCTAAGGTACATGATTTAACTTCCAAAATGCCATTTGAAGATCGTATACCTTATCTTGATTATGCGCAAGGCCTCTTCCCTAATTCAACTGTTATTATTGAAGACAAGCTTGCCTGTGCGCAAAAGTATCTTGAAAGAGAGGAAAACGATAATGCCATCAAAGTGTCTGATACCATTTTGGGGAAGTCAGAGAAGGCATACTTTGTCAAATCTCGTGCATTGTGTAATTTGGCAAATAAGGAAAAAAGTGTTGATAAGAAACTTGAATTCCTGAATCTGTCACAAACTGCACTAAGTTCGTACAAAGGCTCAGATTCAATAACAGTCAAAGCACAAATAGAGAAAGGCTTGATTCATGCTGCAAATCAGCTATATGAAAGCAATGATAGCGAAAGGGCATATTCAATATTAACCGAACTGGCTACTAATGGCTCTGAAGAAGCAATATCTGAAATAGTTCGTTATAGATTGAAAGAAACTCAGTCAATTGTATCGAGCGAAGAAAAATACAAATGTTCAACTGAAGCAATTAATGAGATAAGGAGTTTCGGTGTCAAGACGGTAGCAAAGGACACCAATTTTCTATCGTTATGGGACGAAAGAATCAATTCCCTAATAGTCAATAGTAAGAAGTTTGACAACAAGTCAGCTGTAGATATTTATGAGGCAGTGCTTAAGGAGATTGCCTCTTCTGGGTTTGATTCTAACGTGCAGAAAATCAAGTATGCGAGCATTGTAAAATATCTTGTAGAAAGGAAATATCTTATTGCTAGAGAGCTAGAATTGGCAGGTGATTTGGAGGCGGCCTCACAACTATATAAAGAAATAAACATTTTAGAAGCTAAAAGGACCCCAACACTATCAGCACTTAGGTTCATACTTTGTAAACTAAAGACCCAAAACGTTTCTGATGTATTAGAACATAGAGATAACATTTATACTTTATTACGAAAAGCGGCCGCAGCGTATAAATCTGAGAAAGACGATATTGCATACCGGTTTGCGTTATTATTACTTAAAGCAGGAGAGGATAAAGAAGCCTCGGATGTCCTTTCTGAATTTCTACCAAATGAGGAACACTTAAAAAAAGCATGTGAACAAGGGGCTGTTATAAAAGCAATGGCTAAAATCGATGATTTCAATGCCAAACTGGCTTCGGTAAAAGACAAAACACTCTCATCAAATGATGCTGTGTTTTTTATCAATCATATGCTTGAGTATGCAGAACTCATTAAGCCTATTTTAGAGTTGCCTCGTCCTATATTAAGTAAATATAGAAACAAACTCAAAAACTATGCAATCTTCAAGTTGTTTGACGAAGAGCGGTATGACATCGCATTTGAAAAGCTAGTTAAAGAACATAAAGATTACCTTGATGACTATACTGCACTAAGAAATATTGCCCTTGTCTGTTTGAATATGGCTGAAACTAAACAAATAACAGCCACTAATTATCAAGATGTCATTTCGATCTGGCTAACCGCGATTTATCAGGAGAAGCTGTTTGTAAAATCCCTTGATTATACATCATGGGATGATCCATTTACTTTCTCTTTATATGAAGCCTACGGTCATTTTGACGAAGATTCTATAGGTGCACTACCAGACAATGTGACCTTGGATTTCTCTGATGAAGATAGTGTTGTCCTTATTAAAGAAGTACAGCGTGCTCTTTTGGATAGGTTTGAAGCAGCTATAAGTGAAAACCGTCAATTCCATGAATTCTTCACATTCCAAAAAGACGCAATGGACTCTTTCACAGCATTAAATTTGGACGAAAAATGCCGACTTGTGGCTCCATATTTGGCTCATAAAGACGAAGACTTGTTCCAAGATCTATCTGATGCCTTAGAGCATGATAGAGAACAGGAATATGACAATTGGGAAGACCTTCTTTCTGTAGGTGCTGTTTATCAAATGCCTCAGTCCATTTATACTGATTATGATAAGGCAAAAACTTACTATAAAGAGTGTGTATTAGTAATAGATGCAGTTAATGACAATAGCGTTAAACAGACATTCTTGTCATCAAAAGTTATGCTTATTAAACGCTTTCCAAAACTTTTTTCGGCTTTAATATCATATTCAAATAGTAAGATTTCAGCCCTTTCAGCCAAGAATAAAACAGGCTTCAAAAATAATTATAATTTTTATCTCTCAGTTTGCAGTTCATTAAAAGATAACACTTTGTCTTTCATGTTCTCAAATTACGTTATGCAATATGTTGTTGGTGAAGTAAATGGGCAATCAATGAGGAAACCTGAAGCCGCAAGATATATCTTGTCAATTTTATCATTGGATAAAAATAATTCCAAGGTAAGGGAAAACCTGACAGCATTATTTGAAATGCTTGCTAGGGAAAATACTTCAGATAGTACAAGAGCTGTTACTAATATTTTGGATAGAGTAAAGAATATTGACGTATCTCTTTATAATCAATTGAATAGAGAATATGAACAAGCTAGAATAGATAAAGAGTTAAATGAAATTGTTGATAAGGTTAATAATGGCTCAATGAACCACTCTACAGCTCTTGATAAAGTCTATTCAATGTACTCAAAAAATCCGAATAGTAGCCGTATCTGTGAAAACCTAGCCCAACTATGTACTATGTGCATTATGGAATATGTCATTGGTAATCAATATGGCAGCTCGTCTGTTGAACGAATACTTGACAAGTTAAGTTCAAATAAAAGTTCAGAATTTAGGAAACAAGGAAGTTCTTTCAGAAGTGCGTACAATTCAATATGGAATAAACTGCCATATAACACAAGGACTCTCTTAGAGGGTGGGATTAATGCTGCAGTTTTGGGGCAAACGTTAAACGAAAACGGGCTTGCTTTAAGGAAAGGACTAAATTACTTTAAGTCTTTAGGCGGATTTTCTTCAGGCAGCTCTTCTCTCTTCCCTAATCTTGATTTTTTAGATAGTATAGATGATAACGAATACCCATTTTAGGAATAATTGTAAAGTATGAAGAATCCATATCACATCTTAGATGTACCTCAAAATGCGAATAATGGTCAAATATTAAAAGCAATGACTGTAGCAATGAGGAAAAGGCAATACTCCAATACAGATATAGCCCAGGCAAGAGCTTTATTAAGTAAGCCATCTACTAGATTGGCAGCAGATTTTACCTTCCCCATCTTTGATCCTTTCGATGATATGTCACCGTTACAGGCAAAGATTAGTCCAGAGATTATAGACATAAATTCCATTGATCCTAATAAATATAACTCATTATGAATGATAGAATATCAGTGATAGAGGCAGAGGTAACTCAAATTAAGAAAGAGAATCTGCAACAAAAGAATGAAATAGAGGAGCTTTCGCTTAATCTCGAAAGGAAAATAGACTCAATATTGGGTGATTTTATTGGCGTTATAGATGCCTACGAAAAGGCAGAAGCCAAAGTTAAAGAACTTGACATAGATGACGGTGAAAAGTTACAAAAAGCTATCAAACGTATGATGCAGCCCAAAAAAGTTGCATTATCGGTACTCTCAAAATACAATGTTTCTCAAATTGATCTTCTCGGGAAAACTTTGGATGAAGATTTGTGCACTGTAGTGGAAACAGAGCCAGATTCTGAAAAAGAAAACGACACAGTCACATCTATTGAAAAGAATGGCTATATTAGAGGTGAAAGGTTAATTCGTAGAGCAGAGGTTGTTATAGTTAGGAATTGACATGTAATACAAATGGTATGTTTATGGATAAAGACATCAACAGGATTAAGGTTGTCTTGGTTGAACACAAAAAAACGAACAAGTGGTTAGCCCAACAACTTGGAAAAGACCCTGCCACCATTTCAAAGTGGTGCACGAATTCGTCTCAACCAAGTGTTGAGACACTGATGCAAATTGCGAAATGCCTTGACGTAGAGGTACATGAGTTGCTGCATCCTGTAGATAGGGTCATGTAAAAACGTTCCTCAATCGTAGAGCAATGGTGAAAAACCTCTATATTGTATTAGCAGCATTGTTGCTGTTATGCCTGGCTCCGATGCCTTATGGCTATTTCATGCTAGTACGCTTTGTTATGATGGTGGCATTCGGGGTACTTGCATATCGCTATTATATGTTACATAAGCATATTGCAATGTGGGTGTTTGTTATACTGTCATTGCTGTTCCAGCCTTTTTACAAGATTATCTTGGGAAGAGCTATGTGGAATGCAGTGGATGTTGTTGTGGCTGCATTTTTAATAATTCTGTTCTTTACGGAAAGAAAACTGGGGAAAACACATACTAAAGATTATCAACCTCTACCAAATGGAAACGATCCAAAACTGGACAATAGAATTAAATTCAGGATAGGAGGTAAACTATCACCAAAGGAATTGTTGTTTGTAGCTACAGAAGAAGACAAACAATTAACAGAACTTTTTGAGAAGAATCCAGAGCTGTTGGAAGGATGGGGAAAGATGATAGGCTTCCATATTATATATTTACCTTTACTCATAAAGCACCTAAAGAGAAAGGAAGTCATACAGTACCGCGCTCCATATTTGTCAGAAGAAGAACTTGCTGAAGTTAATGTTGATAACGATTATCTCCTACAATATTTAGACAATGCTTCTGATCGAGGCCATATCAAACAAGGATTTATTCGTACCGAAGATGTTTATAGAGATCAGGATGGAGATGAGAAGGTTACTAATCGTTTCTATCCTGTCTCATCACACACTAACGAGCCTATCGGTGATCAACTACATAGAATAGGAAAGCAAATCTTCGAGGAACAGAATTCCCAAAATCGTTATCTTGAATCTGTTGACGAATGGGGAGAACCCGATGATAATACTGGCTATGCAGCAGAGTTAGAACTAAAAGGGGAAGATGATACAGATTATTTGTTAGAAGATGTAAAAGAGAAAATTGCAAAATTGAGGCAAAGAGGCATCTCTCAGTATATTTTGGAGCAATTGATTCAAACCGACGACAAGTTGAGCAGGATTGTTGTAACAAAGGATTATCGGATAATGCTCCCTGACTATCACGATATGGAAATCAAGATGGAACCGATTAATAAGGCTGTATACCTGTTGTTTTTAAAGCATCCTGAAGGCATTATTTTTAAACATTTACCTGACCATAGGAAAGAATTGGCAGATATTTATCAGAAGATTAAACCATTAGGATTGAATGATAGGGCAATAAGGAGCATAGAGGATGTAACGAACCCTTTCCTAAACTCCATCAATGAGAAATGCGCTAGAATTCGCAGTGCATTTATTTCCCAGTTTGATGATAAACTCGCAAAACATTACTATATTAATGGAGAGCGTGGAGAAGCTAAGAAGATTACGCTTCCACACGACATGGTGGTTTGGGAATAAAAAATCAATTTCCACAAGGCTTGCGATGAACGAAGTACTCTATAGCCGATTTTATTTTTGTAATTTTGCAGCAAAGTTAAGTAAGGACATCCAAACTAGAAAATATGGCAACGAAACTTGAAATAATCCAGCTAAAGGCCAAAAGTGCTATAGGAGATCCGTATGCCCTTTATCTTTTGGGGCAGAATTATCTGTTTGGAACAGGTGTTCCATGTGACATTCAAAAAGCATATGAACTCATTGAAAAAGCTAGAGTGAGGGGAGTTCCTGAAGCAGAAAGCTGCATAAATGATACATTCACGATAGATGACGAAGGAAGTGTTTCCCTAAATGCAGAATACGAAAAGATATATGAACCAGTTAAGGAATTGACTTTGGCTGCAGAAAACGGTGATCCCTTTGCCCAGTGGATGCGTGGCCACACAAAGTTTACTGACGAAACAAGTGACTTTATGTATCAACGTGGTTTGTACTGGGTAAAAAAAGCAGCACAGCAAGATTTTCCAATGGCCTTATATTCATTAGCCGCAGAGTATATAAAAGAAAAAAGAATTAAGGGGAAACGTGAGGAAGGCCTTGAATTAATGAAAAGGGCTGCTGATTTAGGTGCTATGCCTGCTATAAAATTCGTAGCCAATTTCTTCTCTCCAGAGGAAGTAATACCATTGTTGAAAAAGAAAGTTGAAGACGGCGATGCGGAAGCGATGGGCATGTTGGGTACAGCTTATTTACAGGGAACTGGGATAGAGAAAGACGAAGTAAAAGGGGTAGACTTAATACGTCGGGCCGCTGAGAAAAATGACAATTACTCGATGTTCAATCTTGCATTGTTTTATGAGATGGGGCAATACGGGGTTAAGATGGATGTAAAGAAAGCTATAGCGCTTTATGAGAAATGTGCGAAAGAAAACGATGCGAATGCTATAAACATTCTTGGAAATATTTTTGAGAAGAGTGATACTATTGAACATGATTATCCAAAGGCATTTGAATTGTACAAACGTGCTGCTGAACTCGGGGATTCAGCTGGGTATTGCAATATAGGAACTTGCTATAAAAAGGGAATTGGAACAAAACCAAATCCAGAAAAAGCCTTGGAATGCTATCTAAAAGCTGTGGATATGAAAAGCTTAGAGGCATATTGGAATTTGGCTCTTTATTACGCAGATGGAATTGCAGTTGAGAAAGATTTTGCAAAGGCTAATGAGTGGATGATAAAAGGTGCCGAAGCAGGAAATGCTGATTGTGCATATTTTATTGGAACTCATTACCAGTCAGGAATTCATATAGACCAAGACTATGATAAAGCCTTTAAATACATCCATATTGCAGCGCAAAATGGAAAACATGAAGCGTGGTTAGAGTTGGCACGCATGTATCGGTATGGAGTTGGAACAGAGCGTAGTCCCTCGTTGGCACTTGATTATTATAATAAAGCTGCAGAATATATTATAGAAGCTGTAGGTGAATTGGGGCAATGTTACACTTATGGCATTGGTACGGATAAAAATGACGAAAAGGCAGTTGAACTATATAAAATTGCAGCAAAACACGGGAATGCCCAGGCGCAAGTTGATCTAGGAATATGTTATAGACAAGGAGAAGGAACGGAGCAGAATATCCCATTAGCGATGGAATGGTACCAGAAGGCAATAGAACAAGGGCATACAGGTGCCATGCTCAATATGGGAATCCTATACGATAACGCTATAGGCGTAGAAAGAGATGATGACAAAGCTTTCAAATATTATAAGATGTCTGCTGAAGGTGGTAATGCTGACGGTCAATTCTGTTTAGGCATGATGTATTTCAGAGGACGTGGAATTGATGTTGATTATAAATCTGCTGTTAAATGGTTTGAGGAAGCTGCCAAGCAAGGAGAGCCAGACTCGATGTTCCACCTTGCAATATGCTATGATGAAGGACTTGGAGTGGAAAAAAACAATGAAAAGAGTTTCCACTATTTGACTGAGGCTGCAAATATGGGATGGGAACCAGCCATTAAAATGTTAAAGGACAATGGTGTTGAAATGAAGTTCAATCAGAAAATTTAGAGTGATATATTATGGAGAATCCTGCAATGATAGCTGCAATCGTTATAGCCGCAATATATGCTTACATTTATTTTTATGAACGGCATAAAGAAAAGAAAGAAGAAAAAATGGAGCAAGAAAGATTGGAACGCATAAGAGAAGATATGAAAAAAAGTGAAGACGAGGATGAAATGAAGAATACTAAGCCAGAGACAAAGGAACTGGCATATTCTATTCTTCGCAAAATCGGATGTGATCCCGAAGAAACCGAGGAGGGACGGATTAGGTTCGACTATCAAGGAATAACATTTCTTATGGAGGCAGTGGACGAATGCTTATTTGTAAACTTGATTTGGCCATGGTGTCATAGTTTCTCGAAATTTGATATTGACGAGTTTGCAAGAGTTAGACAGGTGGTGAACGATATGAATACACGTGGTACTGTTTCTGTGTTTTATGGAATCACAGATTCTGACGATGTAGCATTACATATAAAGAAGCACTTTCTTCTTGTTCCGCAGATTCCCGATACGGAAGGCTATCTAAAGATTATTCTTGATAGTTTCTTTAGGACTGCGAGAACTTTGGACTTAGAGATAGAGAAGTGCAGAATGCAAGAATGTGCGAAATAAGGTGGTATCGAGTTCTTCAAAAGATAAAAAACAAAATAGTATAGGTATGAGAAGATTTTTAGTCATTGTTTCATGTATGATGCTTTCATTGGCATCTTTGGCCCAAAACATCAAACGTCCTGAGTCGTATAACTATCAGCGAGGATTGGAAGCTATGCAGGAAGAAAAGATGCAGGATGCACTTGACTATTTTAATAAGGATTTGAAAGAAAATCCTAAGAATGGTTATTCCTATTCATGGATAGCAATGTTGCGTGGTCAGAATGAAGAGTATGGCCGCGCATTAACAGCAGCAGACTTAGCGATTAAATACTTACCTAAAAAAGACGCTGAATATGTAATCTTTGCATACACAACTCGTGCTGGGGTATATCTCCATCTCGGAGATACTGTCAAGGCTATGAATGATTACGCTATAGCCATTAAATCCAAACCAGATGAAGGGGATCTTTATGAGAAAAGGGCACAAATATATTTCGAACAGGGAAAATTTGATCTTGCAGCTGCGGACTATCAAAAGATGATTGACCTGAAGCCAGGAGATGTGATGGGATATATGGGTTTAGGGCGTAATGCAAATGAACAGAAAATATGGGAGGATGCCATTAAACAGTTTGACTATGTTACGAAGCTGGCTAACGATTATGCATCTGGATATTCTTTCCGTGCTGAGTCATATATTGGTTTAGAAAAGTGGAATGAAGCAACAGATGACATAATTTCAGCTTTGGCCCTTGAATGGGACAGAAAGGCTATGTATTTAGCAACCACTTTGAAAGAGCCTGCGTTTACGATGCTTGTCTCGAAAATGAAAATTCAGTCGATAAAATCCCCTAACGAAGCAAGATGGCCTTATGTAATGGCTACTATGTATCAACAGGGTAAGCAATATAGGAAAGCAATTGAGTCATACGAAGAGGCTAATAAGAGGAATGCTTCACCAGTAATTCTTAGGTGGATTTCTCAGTGCTACTCAGAACTAGGACAGTATGATAAAGCCTTGAACTGCATAGATCAGGCTTTGAATATGGATAGTACAGATTTGGTTAATTTAGAGAGGAAAGCCAACATCCTTTATGAAATGGGAAATGCTAAGTCTGCAATCGATGTATATACACAGGTTCTAACGACACAACCAGAGTACGCTTTTGGCTATTATAGAAGAGGGTGGTTTAAGGAGCTCTCAGGAGATTTCGAAGGTGCTGTTGAAGACCTGTCAATGTGTGTTGTGCTTGACCCTGAAGAATCATATGCTTTTGAGGCACGTGGCGATATTTATATGAAACAGGGAAAGAAGGAACTTGCCGAAGCCGATTTTCGTAAAGTGATTGAGATAGAGAACACTCCAGAAAAGTACAGTTGTATCCACTATGCTTATCAAGGACTTGGGCAATATGATAAGGCTATAGAAATGATGGACAGTATAATTGCTAGAAACGAAGACCGGGCTGGTAGCTATTATGATGCGGCGTGTCTATATGCCAGAATGGGGCAGAAAGCGAAAGCTTTGGAGTATTTGGAAAAATCACTAGAACTTGGCTACCGTCGTTTCGCCCATATTAGCAGAGATCAAGATATGGATCTGTTACGGGAGATGGAGGAATTTAAGGCTTTGATAAAGAAATACCAGCACGAAGAAAATGAAGCCCCTAATGCATCTAGTAACATTATGGTTTCTGATACAGACAAATCTTTTGTTTCAGAAGTACCATTCATTAAGGAATCGGGAGTCTGCAAAGTTAAATGTAAGATAAACGGCTTACCTTTACATTTTGTATTTGATACAGGGGCTAGTGATGTAACTATTTCCATGGTTGAAGCCACATTCATGATGAAAAACGATTATCTTTCAGGGAGTGATGTCATCGGGAGTCAGCGATATATGGATGCCAATGGCGATGTTAGCGTTGGAACAATTGTCAATTTGAAAGAAGTCACTTTTGGCGAACATAGCTTGAATAATGTTCGTGCTTCTGTTGTAAGAAATCAAAAAGCTCCGCTACTCCTTGGACAAAGTGTTCTTGGGCGACTTGGCAAGATAGAAATAGACAATAGCAAGAACGTTATCCGGATCACAAATAATGGCTATTAGACACAGAGAGTAATCGTAATATGTGCTTATATGGATAATGTATTAGATAAGCTAAAAGGAACTATATATGGTCAGGCTATCGGCGATGCTCTAGGCCTGGGAACTGAGGGTATGACGGATGAGGATATGGCTTGGAAATACCCCAATGGAATTAAGCAGTATAGTGAGATATTCCAGGACAGGCATCGTAAGCGATGGAAGATCGGTGACTGGACGGATGATACAGACATGATGCTTTGTATTTCAAACGCAGTTATTAAGGACAAAGGAGTGAATTTTACCAGTATTGCCCAAAACTTCAAAGATTGGGCAAATGGCGAGCCTATGGGAATTGGCGAGAATACCTATAAAGTTTTGATGATTGGCGATTATGTGGAAAAGCCTCTTGAAGTATCCAAAAAGGTGTGGGAAATGAGCAACAGACAATCTGCAGCAAATGGAGGTCTGATGCGAACATCAATAGTTGGCCTTTTTCCCAAAGCCGTTGAGGAGTGCGCAGCCAATATATGCAGATTGACTCATTACGATCCTCGCTGTGTTGGTTCGTGTGTTATCGTATCTGAACTGATACATTCTCTAGTATATGATAACAAAGGATTGACCTATCACCAAATGATTGATATTGCTCAGAGATACGATGAACGTATTCGAGAGTTTATCGATTTGTCAATGAATACGGATATTAGAGCATTAGAACTACAAGACGATGATTCTGTCGGTTATACGTTGAGAACTCTTGCCGCAGGGTTGTGGGCGTACTGGAATGCCAGGTCGTTTGAGGAAGGTCTTCTTGCTGTAGTTCATGCAGGTGGAGATGCTGACACCAATGCTGCTGTTGCCTGTGCTATTTTAGGGGCGAAGTATGGCTTTAGCTCTATACCACAGGAATATGTTGAAGGACTTATATACAAAGAACAACTCGATGAAGTTGTTAATGGAATGATTGGGTTGATAAAGTGAAATATGGGTTCAGGAAAGATACGAATTATTGAATGGGAGAACCTTTCAAAGTGGGATAAGGTGGTGATGGTAGTTATGCTACCAATTTTTGCTGTCGTTGCTGGAGTTGAACATCTTATTGCAAAACTTACAGGTGCAACGTATAATGAGGTAAATATCATCGTTTACTACTTGTTGATTCCTCTGTCATGGGCTGCGATGATTGACTACATCACAAAGATGCCTTTTCTCTCTATCATGTATGTTATAGCATGGATTGTATTCTTATGGAAAGATCCTATGAAATTTCGAGACCGCTGCGATTGGGCATTCGATAAGTCTGTAGATTTCCTGCTTTGGTTTAAGAAAATTGGTTGGAACTATGTTGTCAGTTCGGTAATCATATGTGTGGTGATACCGATTCTTATATATGTGGAATTAATTTACGGAATACTCCAGTTTAGGTATTAAGTCTATGCTGAAAATTATATTCCTTGATTTTGACGGCGTAATGGACACTGCCTATTACGATCATGTGCTTGCCAAAGAAGGTAAGTCTGGGAATGATGAGTATGGAATAATATTTGATCCAAACAGCATCCAGAATTTGAAATACATCATCGACATGACAGGTGCAGATATTGTTGTAACATCTTCATGGAAATATTTCATGAGTTATAAAGATTTCCTCGATATGTGGGAGGGAAGGAAACTTCCAGGATTTGTTACGGATGTGACGCCAAATATACATGGAAGCCGTCTCAGAGGTGATGAGATTGATGCGTGGCTTAAAGATTGTAGATTAGAATGTCAATATGTAATCTTGGATGATTTAGGGGCTGACAACTTCAATGGGCATCAACATCAAAGGCTGTTAGTGGTTAACCCTTTTTATGGAATAGATAAAGATATTGCAGATAGAGCAATTAGGCTACTTAACCAAACAAATAACACATTTAATGCTTCAGAACTACGTCGTTTTACCGCAAGCCGTTGGCCTATAGGAATGGGGGAAACTCACGGAGTGGAACATTGGGATCGAGTCGCAAAGTTTGGTAGGTTACTTTATCAAGAAGGTGCAGACATGGATGTTATAATGG
>ERZ842401.2995-NODE-2995-length-21628-cov-4.112131_pt1 | contig 21628 bp, 21 predicted proteins | sample MGYA00521270_ERZ842401 | MGnify/ENA primary metagenome ERZ842401 (study PRJEB31892, sample SAMEA3878208) | bioreactor metagenome | biome: Moose rumen | place: Sweden | collected 2011-10 | study: EMG produced TPA metagenomics assembly of the PRJEB12797 data set...
GAGTTCAGACGTGTGCTCTTCCGATCTTTAAAAGTACTACTATTCTTCCTAATCCTGGCATAGAAATAAAAGCGTGGTTTCCATTAGCTACTGAAATAACGGCTCGATTTAAAGATAGCATAACTTTATTCAGAGAGAACAACATAAATATGGCATTAATTGCTTGGATTCCAGAACATATAATATGGGGAAAGCCACAAATAATTGATGTTTTAGTTGTTAGTGGTAAGAGTGTAGCTAAAGCAAGAGATATTCACTATCATAATCCACCATATTATATTATTCTTGAACCTGAAGATACTAGTGACAGAACCGCAAATTTACAACAAACCAATACAAATGGCTACAAATTACAAGAGGATAAATGCAATGTAAGTGAAGCAATAAAATTTGTTGACACATGGGGTAAAACAGGAAAAATCTATAGTCCAAAATTTGAATATCAACAGGATACGCATCAATAATAAATGATCCTGACGAAGGAAATTCTATTACCCCAAAATGTTTTTGAATTAAACTTAGCAATGTTCCAATTACAATACCCGCCAACGCTCCGCAAAAAGTAATTAGTCTACCTGTATTTAAAAATATTTTTCTTACAAAAAAAGTATCTGCTCCAAGGTGTTTTAAAATCTCAATATCTCTCTTTTTATCGATAATAAGCATAGTTAACGCACCAATGATGTTGAACGAGGCAATTACCAAAATAAATGACAATATTACAAATATCGAAAACTTTTCACTTTTCATTATTTTATAAAGAAGTTCTTGTTGCTGATGACGATTTTCTACTTTAAACCCATCACCTACTATCTTTGAGATTTCTTTTGCAACACGTTCCACATCATCATAATCAGTAATAGCAATCTCTAATGTTGTCACCTCATTATCAGAATATTGCAATACATCGCGAGCAAAATTAAGAGGAACAATCACATATTTTGAATCAAAATCTTGATGAACTTGAAAAATTCCCGAAGGTAAAATATTTGCATGATTAAATGCATCGGTTGGATTAACAGGTACTTCTTTGGTACGCAATGGCGCATAAACTTTAAGCGGAGTATAATTATTAATGTTAAGAAAAAGATTTACAGCAATATCGCTGCCCACCACAGCATAACTTCTATGGAGCGAATCTGAAAGCATATAGTTTCCTATAACAACATTTTCAGACAATTTGCATGCTTTTTCAAAATTATCTCCAACACCTTTTATTTTGGCAATGTATTGTTTTTGTTCGTATTGAAACAAAGCCGTTTCTTCAACCGTTTCTACAATATTTTCTACTCCTGAAATAAGCATAATTTGCTGTTTTTCAAGGCTATCAAGAATAAAAGTTTTTCCTTTTATAGGAGAAATTTTTATGTCGGGGTCAAATTTGTTTATCATCGAACTTATAACCATATCAAACCCATTAAACACAGACAAAATTACAACAATAGAAGCAGCCATACCCGCCACACCTATCAACGAAATAAGCGATATGACGTTTATAAGGCTTAGTTTTTTTGAAAACAAATACCTTTTTGCTATCTGCAATGGTAAATTCACTTATACAAAATAATTTTAAAACAAACTTCTTTTGCTGCAAACACAATTACTTAACGGCCTTAACAATAAGTCCCGTTCCCGACTTATGATTGGTAGAAACATCAATCCAATCGAGCAAAAAAGCCAAAGGATATAATATGATGTAATAAGGCACAAGTAAAATAAAAAACAACTTAGAAATATTTAAAAGTTGTATTGGCCATTTCATAGAAATACGCCATGCAATAGAACCGGGAACACCATAACTATAACGTTTTTCAACATTAGAAAAACCTGCATTTTTAAGTTTACATTCTATATCGTCGATATTATAACCGTCGCGCACATGCTCATCAATAAACGAATGTTCACCCTCGTGATGAACATCGCTACCGCCTTTGTCACTTGGCGTGGATATAAGCAAACAGCCACCTTTATGTAAACTATCGCATATATTTTTAAAAACAAGTTCATCTTCAAGTATATGTTCCATTACATCAATAGCCATTGCCATATCAAAATTATCTAGCTTAACATACTTAGTTAAGTCGCCATACTCAAATTTTACGCGGTCGGCACGTCCTATTTTCTCAAAAAAAACGTTGCAATCCTCCACTTGCTCGGTTTTTACATCAACAGCTATTACTTGCGCCCTTTCAAGATAAGAACTCACGAAATAAGAATATTGACCAAAACCAGCACCTGCATCAAAAACTTTAACTTCTGAGTTACGCTTATTTTTGTATTCTTTTTTAATTTCACGTTTTATATACCATGCTCTAAGCAATAGCAAATCAAGCAGTTTGTAAAAAACTTTACGCAAAAAAGGCGTTTTATTAAAAACGTTTCCTAACGAACGTTTTACAGGATCATATTCCATTTTTTTTACAATATTAAATTTAATCAATTGTTTTTAAGCAACTGATCAATACGTTCAGCATAATCGAGCGACTGGTCGAGAAAGAAAACCAAATTGGGGATACGTCGCAACTGATAACGTAATTTTTGCCCCAAAGCATAACGTATTTTTTTATTATCGTTTTCTATCAAGCCAAATACAGCATCGCGCTTATCTGTTGGGAAAATACTTACAAAAATGCGTGCTTCGTCTAAGTCAGGAGTAATCCTAACCTCCGAAACAGAAACCATTGCACCAGGAAATTCACCTGCATTTGTTATGAAATATTGCGCGGTTTCCTTTTGTATCAACCGACTTATCTTATTTTGACGTGTGCTATCCATTATTATACTTTATAAAGATTTTTTCCGCACAAAGGTATATATTTTTTTTATCATACAAACATCACAACAAAAAAAATGTAGAATATTTAATAAAAAATACAAATAAAAAAGTGGTGAATAATCAACCCACCACTTTATGTTTTCCATTTTTTTATTATTTACAAAGTAAAGTTTCAAACCAAAAGGATACCATAAAACATATTATATTACATTACTTTGCTGCGCTTGCTCCAGAAACAATTTCTATAATTTCGTTGGTAATAGAAGCTTGACGAACCTTATTATAACTCAAATTAAGTTCTTTAATAAGCTCAGTAGCATTATCCGTAGCTTTACTCATAGCTGTCATACGCGCACCTTGCTCTCCTGCTGCACTATCTGCAATAGTCTGATAAAACAAAGTTTTTAGCCATTGAGGAATAAGTTTTGAAACTATGGTATTTTTGTCTGGTTCAAAAATATAATCTGTCTTAAACTTCGACTTTTCAACACTAAAACTCAATGGTAGAAAATTACATTGCTCAACACGCTGTACAGCAGCATTAACAAACTTATTATAAATAATTTTTATACAATCAAAATCGCCATTTACATAAAGGGAAGTGAGTTCGTTGGCAACATTTTCAGCCGATTGATAATCAGCCTTATCTATAACATCATTATTTGTCTTATAAATATCAAAGCCTCGCTTTTCGAGTCCCTCACTAATTTTTTTCCCTATTGTATAAAACTTAACATCGATATTCTTTGACTTACAATCGTCGTGTAACTCAACAGCAGATTTATAAACATAACTATTAAATCCTCCACACAATCCTTTGTTGGAACTAATAGCAACAGCCAACATTTTTTTTATAGGTTTCTGCGATGTAAACACATTATCAGCATCCTCCGCCAAAGTTTCACTAAGCAAAGCAAGCACTCCTGCCATTTTTTGCGAATATGGTGAAAGTTTTGTAATCGTGTTTTGTGCTTTGCGTAGTTTAGCAGCCGCCACCATCTTCATTGCTGAAGTAATCTGTTTGGTGGAAGTAACACTCGCAATTCGTGTTCTTATTTCCTTTAAGTTTGCCATAAAAAACTTTTATAAAATGGTTATTAAAAAGTAGAATGTTAACAGTTAACAGTTAACAAACCGTAGTCAATTGTTAACATTCCACATTTTTTTAACCTCTTAAATTAAATCAATTTTTAAATTTGGCAGCAATATCGGCCGCAACTTTTTCTATAGCTTTAGAAATTTCATCGTTAATAACGCCCTTAGACAAAGGATCAAGTATATCTTGTTTATGGCTAAGTTCAAGATTTTCGATGAAATCGTGTTCAAAATCTCTTACCTTGTTTAACGGAACTTCTCGCATAAGATTGTGTGTACCACAATAAAGTATAGCAATTTGTTGCTCCACACGATAAGGATTATATTGTGGCTGCTTAAGTATTTCTACATTTCGACGACCTTTTTCAAGTACTGCCACCGTAGCAGCATCAAGGTCTGACCCAAATTTAGAAAAAGCTTCAAGTTCTCTAAATTGTGCCTGATCAAGTTTAAGCGTACCAGCCACTTTTTTCATAGCTTTTATCTGAGCACTACCACCCACACGCGACACCGAAATACCAACATTGATAGCTGGACGAACACCTGCATTAAACAAGTTTCCTTCCAAGAAAATTTGACCATCTGTGATAGAAATAACATTGGTAGGAATATATGCCGACACATCACCTGCTTGGGTTTCGATAATTGGCAAAGCAGTTAACGACCCACCCCCTTTAACCAAATGTTTAATTGATTCGGGAATGTCATTCATTTTTCTTGCCACCTCATCATTGTTAATAATCTTAGCAGCACGCTCAAGCAAACGGCTATGAAGATAGAACACATCGCCAGGATAAGCCTCACGTCCTGGTGGACGACGCAGAAGCAACGACACTTCACGATACGAAACTGCTTGTTTACTCAAATCGTCGTAAACAATAAGTGCAGCACGACCAGTATCTCTAAAAAATTCGCCAATGGCAGCACCCGCATAAGGAGCATAATACTGCATAGCCGCTGGCTCACTTGCCGAAGCAGACACAATTACAGTATATGGCATTGCACCTTTTTCTTCAAGAGTTTTAGCAAGGCTTGCTACAGTGCTACCTTTTTGTCCTATTGCAACATATATACAATAGACAGGCTCACCTTTTTCATAAAATTCCTTTTGGTTTATGATTGTATCAATCGCAATAGCCGACTTTCCAGTTTGACGGTCACCAATAATAAGTTCACGCTGACCACGTCCAATAGGAATCATAGCATCAATAGCTTTCAATCCAGTTTGGAGGGGTTCGGTAACTGGCTGGCGATAAATAACACCCGGAGCTTTACGTTCCAAAGGCATATTATATGTTTCTCCTTGAATATCGCCCTTTCCGTCGAGAGGATTACCAAGAGTATCAATAACTCTACCAAGCAACCCCTCACCTACATTAATAGAAGCAATCTTTTTAGTACGTTTCACCGACGTACCTTCGTGTATTCCGTCTGAAGAGCCGAGCAAAACCGCGCCCACATTATCCTCCTCAAGGTTGAGGACAATGCCTTTAACACCGTTTTCAAACTCTATCATTTCGTTGGCTTGTACATTAGACAAACCGTAAATGAGTGCAGTACCGTCTGCCACTTGCAAAACACTGCCAACCTCTTGCATTTCTACATCGGCTTGCATACCTTGCAACTGGCGTTTTAATATATCGGATACTTCACCCGGTTTTATAGAAGCCATAGTTTATCTAAATTTTATTAATTATCTAATTTTATTCTTAAACTTGGCCAGTTGAGTTTTTACACTGGCATCGTACATTATATCGTCAACCTTAACTACAATTCCACCGATTAATTCTGGATTAACAACACTCTCAATTTCAACCGTTGCACCATCAGATTTTTTTTCTACGAATGTTTTTATAGTAGATTTTATACTATCGGGAATATCTGTAGCCGCCGTTATCTGCACTTGCTTAATATTTTTTGTGCGAGCATAATACCCTTCATAATTTAGACAGATAACTTTAAGGTAATTTTCCCTTTTGTTTTTTACCAACATTTTATAAAAACTGAGTGTTAATGGAGAAAATTTATCTCCAAACATTTTGTCAAACGCCTCAATCTTTTTTTCATCGTTGATAACGGGACTTTCGAGCAGGACACGAAACTCAGGCAAGTTGTTTATACAATTAAGTAAATCTTGCATATCTGATCTCACACTGTCTTCGCAATGCTGCTCAACAGCGGTTTGAAACAACGCCTTAGCATAACGTACTGAAATCTTACTTTCGTTCATATTCTGCCAACCTAATTAATTTAGGGAAATATTTTTAACAAGATCTTTCATAAAATCGCCTTGTTTTACATCGGAACTAAGTTCACGACGCAAAATTTTCTCCGCGATTTCTACCGAAAGTTCACCAACCTTTGCACTCAATTCTGCCATAGCATTTTCTTTTTCTGCTTGAATTTCAGCTTTAGCAGTTTGAATTATTTTATCTGCTTGTGCCTTAGCCTCCGTCTGCGCATCTGCCATAATTTTTTCTTTGGCTTCTTTTGCCTGACGGATTATTTCGTCACGCTCCAAACGCGCTTCTTTTAAAATCTGTTCGTTTTGAGCTGTAAGTTTAGCCATTTCTGCCTTGGCATTTTCAGCCGAATTTAATGCTGTTTCTATTTCTGTTTCGCGGTCGTGTATCATCTTAAGCAACACGGGCCACGCAAACTTTTTTAGTAGAAACAATAGCACCAAAAATGACACTGTCATCCAAAACAACAGACCTATGCCAGGTGTTACTAAATCCATAGTTTTTATTTTTAAATAATTTCCAAAAAAAAACTAAAATTTAGTTTCCGCCCGCCGCCAACCGCATTGTGCGGAAACTATTTTTTCTTTCTAACTTTGCTATCCAAGAATAACCAAAAGACAGCAAACTACAGCAAAGAATGCTACACCTTCTACAAGAGCAGCTGCAATAATCATGTTAGACCGAATGTCGCCAACCGATTCGGGTTGTCTTGCAATTGCTTCCATTGCAGATGCACCGATTTTTCCAATGCCAAGTCCAGCACCAATTACGCCAAGACCTGCGCCTATGCCTGCGCCCATTACTGCAAATGCGTTAGAACCAGCCTCTTGCATTACGGCTAACAAAACATTCAAAATTGTCATTAGTGTCATAACTCCAACTATTTAATATTAATAAAAAATCTTAACTATCAAAAAAAATTATTATTTTTCCAATACTGGTTGATGTTCCTCGTGTTCTTCTACCACTGCAAGTCCAAAATAAATGGCTGAGAGTAGTGTAAACACGTATGCTTGAATAAATGCAACAAGTAACTCTAAAACCGACATAAAAACGGTAAAAATAATTGAAACAACGCTTGTTCCATAACCTGCTACCATACTTTTTTCGCCAAAAATAAATATCAACGAAAAGAAACTAAGTGCAATAATATGTCCAGCGGTAATGTTGGCAAAAAGTCGAACCATAAGGACAATTGGTTTTGTAAACACACCCATTAGTTCTACCGCAGGAATAATTGGCGGAATTTTCAACCAAATTGGAACACCTTTTGGCCAAAATATATCTTGCCAATATTCTTTTTTACCACTGAAAGTGGTTATTATAAACACCATAACAGCCAACACACATGTTACAGCTATATTACCTGTAAGGTTGGCTCCACCAGGGAAAATTGGAATCAATCCAAGCAAATTATTGATAAAAATAAAGAAGAAAACTGTTAACAAAAACGGTAAAAACTTGTCGGCATATTTTTTATCTATTGATGCGTAACAAATGTCGTCACGAACAAACAATATCAAAGGCTCTATTAGATTGTAAAATCCTTTGGGTGCTTTCCCAATGTTTTTTGTGTAATTTTTTGCCATACTTATAAATATAAAAAGTATTAGAGCAATGCTAAAAAACAATGCAAAAACATTTTTTGTGATAGAGAAATCCCATGGTCTAACTTCTTGACCATCAATATTTTCTACAATTTTATTTTCATATTTAGAACCTTCTCCTGCTATTTTAAAACCTTGATATTCGTGTCCATGCTGTAAATTACTTGAACAAAAAGCGTGCAATCCTGTATGTTCGCTATAAACTATGCAAAGCAACGGCACAGAAATATGTGTTTCACCAATTGTAGCAATGTGCCACTCGTATGCATCACCGATATGCCCTGTAATAAAAGGCCCTGGTTTAAATTTATCGTCGTTTGTATTTTTATTATTGGCAAATGATTGACCGCCAAATGCGATAATCATTAATGCTAAAATTATTTTTTTTAATAAATTCATAATTAACAGCGTTTTAACTAATCACTACGTTAATCTTAATTTCAAAACCCAAGATAAATCGTTTTTTTTGAAAAAAAAATTTTTTTTCGTTTTTTTTAACATCATTTTTTTGTAAAAACCATAATTTTCTGGTTTTCAACGCTTTTTAATAGAAATATTTTTAAAAAATTATTAACAATTATCATCACCAAAAAAATTATTTTCCTATTCTCTTGTCGATATTAGGTTTTTTATATTTTTGTTAAAACATAAATTACATAAAAATATGATTTTTAACAAAAAAATTATCATAATAGTTTGGCTTTTGAGCATTGCAGCGATAACATCGGCTCAAGATGTTAGGCAAAGATTAAGAATAATAGAGAATATTGGTAGTCTGTATAAAACCAAAACCGAATTTAAAACCGAAATTGAAATTTTACAAAGTATAAACGACAGTATTTCTCATTTTCCAAGCCGTGTAAATGACTCTATTGTTAAAGTTAACAAAAAAAGAATTGAAGCATATAATAAAGGTGTGGCTGGAATAGAAATAGACATTGATAGCCTTAACAAAATTCTTGACAATTCGCCCATAGAAAAATCGTATAAAGAACGCAAAAAATTTCGCAGTCATTATTCTGGTGTTTTTGTTGGGTTAAATACTTTTTTTAACAAAGACGGTGAGTTAAACAAACCAAACGAAGATTTTATGAAACTCAACACTGGACGAAGTATTGACTTAGACATATTTTTTGCTAAAACCGATATTAGTTTTTCTAAGACTAATGGACTTTCGCTTGGTTTAGATTGGAAAATTAACCACTATTCTCTTGGCAATGACTTTAACCTTGAAATTTCTGATGACAACCAATTATTTATAACTCAAAATCTTAAATATTCTGATGTTAAACGTCATAATCTTAGATTAATGTATATGTACATTCCGATATTATACGAAATTCAAGCGTCATCAAGAAATAGTTTTTATTTTAATTGTGGATTTAGTGGTGGGGTTCAAATAGGTGCACGTACAAAACAGATAGCAGCAAATGACGATAATCGCAAAAAAATTACTAATAGAAACGATTTCGACACTTATTTATTTCGCTACAATTTTATGGCTGGTATTGGATGCCATGGTCTTGAAGTATTTTCGATGTTTTCGCCACAAAAAATATTTAAAACCAACTCAAACCCAACACTTTACCCATTTGAAATTGGCGTAAAGATTAGTTTGTATTAAAATTGAAAATTGAATAAAAAAACAACGGAAGATGTGAATAATTATATTTCATATTTTCCGTTGTTTTGTTTTAGTTGTAATATGGCAATATTCTCGCTTAACCTTTCTTTTCGATAGTTTTTACCAAATTTTTTGACAAACTTGTTGCTCCAATGCGGAAAAGATGGTTTGAAAGATAACTTTCACCAAGAATTTCTTTTACAATAGTCCAATAAGCCATTCCTTCATCTGGAGTTTTTACTCCACCAGCAGCTTTAAAACCTACTTTTCTTCCTTCGGCTCTTTCGTAATCGCGTATGGCTAAACACATAACCAACGCTGCACGCGGAGTGGCTGCTGGTTGTTGTTTGCCTGTTGATGTTTTTATAAAATCGGCTCCTGCTTGCATTGCTGTTATTGATGCGTTGTAAAGATCCTCATCGTAGGCGTATGCTCCAGACTCAACAATAACCTTGAATAAAGCATCACCACAAGCTCTTTTCATAGCTTCAAGTTCAAAACGAGCTGTTTTAATATCTTCGCCAATTATATCTCCAACGTTTATAACAACATCAATTTCGTCAGCACCTTGCGAAACAGCGTGTTCTATCTCTGCAATTTTTATTTTCAATGGAGTTTGCGAATGAGGAAATCCACCCGCCACTGATACAATTTTAATACCCGGCACTGTCAAAGTTTCTCGTACCGTTTCTACAAATCGCGGATACACACAGATGCCAGCTACATAAGGTACTGAAGGATGATCGTTTCTAAAATTGTTGACACCTGTTTCAACAAATTCTTTTATTGTTTTAAAATTATCTGATGTGCTAAGCGATGTTAAATCTATCAACGAGTGCATCTTTTTCAACACATCGGAAGTTGGTTTTTCTAAATTTGCCGTCAATTTGTAAAGACGACTATTAATAAGCGATACTCCGTGTTTTTGGAAAGAATATTTTGGCATAATGATTTTTATTTTTTAAGTTTTTCGTTGTTGATATGTCGAGACGAATCTCGTGTTGTTTTTTTTTCAATATTTTTTAGTAATGCGTTTTCAAGGTCAACACCAGTTTGATTGGCAATACACATAACCACCCACAATACATCAGCAAGTTCGTCGTCTAACGAAATATTTTTGTCGCTTTCTTTAAACGATTGTTCGCCAAAACGACGAGACATTATGCGAGCCACTTCCCCAACTTCTTCTGTTAAGATAGCCATGTTGGTAAGTTCTGAAAAATACCTTACGCCGTAAGTTTTTATCCAATCGTCAACTTTTTGTTGAGCTTCTGTTATTGTCATTGTCTATTTTTCGAATCAATTATTATTGTTGCAGGGCCATCGTTAACAAGGCTAACCTGCATATCTGCTCCAAAACGTCCTGTTTCAATTTTTTTACAAGTAGTTTGTTCAAGCATTTTTATAAACTTGTTGTACATCACTTCTGCCACTTCTGGTCTTGCCGCCATTATGTACGAAGGGCGATTGCCTTTTTTGGTTAAAGCATGTAACGTAAACTGACTTACCAATAAAATATCACCATTTACATCCTTTAGAGCAAGGTTCATAACGCCATCGGCATCACTAAAAATTCGCAAATTGGCAATTTTACCTGCTGTCCACAACAAATCTTCATCATTGTCGTCGTGCGTAAACCCACAGAGTACCATAAAACCAATGCCTATTTTGCCAACAATTTCTCCACTAATAGCAACCGATGCTTGTGTAACACGTTGAACTATAACTCGCATTTTGTCAACAATATCATTAACAAATCTTTTTATCGGCTTCGTGTGCGGCATAGCGTTTTAGTGGCTCAATACCTTCTACAAGTTGCCTATTTTTCCAAACTTGAACAGCGGTGTACAACGCCTCACGAAAAGATGTTTCATCAGCAATATTTTTCCCTGCAATGTCGTATGCAGTGCCGTGGTCTGGCGATGTGCGTACAATAGGAAGCCCAGCTGTAAAATTAACACCTTTTGCTCCTGCTATTACTTTAAAAGGAATTAAACCTTGATCGTGATACATGGCTAACACGGCATCGAAATTTTTATAAAGCCCTGCAGCAAAAAATCCATCAGCGGGATACGGACCAAAACAAGTAATTCCTTCTTTCTCTGCTTCTCCAAGTGCTGGTATTATTACTTTTTGTTCCTCATCGCCAATAACACCATTATCTCCTGAATGTGGATTTAGCCCAAGAACAGCAATTCTCGGCTTACGAATAACAAAATCAACACTTAAAGAAGAGTTTATAAGCCTTAACTTTTGCAAAATTTTTTCAACAGTGATATTTTCCGACACTTTATTAACTGGCACATGACCCGTAACAACACCAATTTTAAGTTCATCTGATACCATAAACATAAGCACATCGTCAACGCCAAAACTTTCGGCAAGAAATTCTGTATGACCAGGGAAATTAAATCCTGCTTCGTTTATGTTGTTTTTGTTAATTGGAGCAGTTACAAGAATATCTATATTCCCATTTTGCAAATCTTTAACCGCATAATTTAATGCAGATGCCGAACATTGTCCTGCAATAACGGTAGATTTACCAAGTTCTACTTTTACGTTTTCGTCCGAAACATTAAACATGTTAACCCTATTAGGCTGCAAATCAGCTATGTCCTTAACTACATTTAAATTGATATTAGGCGTATTCAATGCTTTACGATGATATCCAGCCACCTTGGGCGAACCATAAATTACAATAGTGCAATCGTCGTAAATACGGTTGTCGGCCAAAGTTTTCATAATTATTTCGTATCCAACACCGTTAATATCTCCGGCTGTAATACCTATTACATATTTATTAGTTTCGGTTTTTTCCATTTTATTTTTTTATTACAATAAGGCAAAATTATATTTTTTTGACAAGATGCGAAAATTAAATCGAATTTTATACAAAAAAAGTCGGTATTTTATTTTCCCGACCAATTCCACTCAAAAAAATATATAAAAAAAATCAATGCGCTTTTTTTTGTCTTTCGTTTATCTTAAACCACAACACCCATAACAAAAATACAGCGGCATAAAGCGTATATTTGAAGAGATAACCATGATTGAAATCGAACCAATCGGGATAAAATTTTTGGGTAAACATTAAACTTGAAATCCTAATTACATTAAAAAAAACAATCACAACCAACCCAAAAGCGATATATGCTATTTTTTTTAAAAATTTTTCTGGCCAAATAATAATAAATCCTGCAAATGCAAGCATCACATTGCGACCTACACAACCCCTATCAAGCACAAGACTTCCGCCAGCCTTGTCGCAAATTATTTTTCCAAACACTTCAACATCAAAACATGGAAATAGATTAAGAAATTTTTCTACAAAGAAATTGATAAACAACGTCAATTCTTTGAAACAAAACTCATAAAAACAAAACACATAAAAATTTTGGCGCGCAAACATAAAAAACGCTGCGCCCAAAACACCAAAAACTACCACATTAATAATAATTTGTTTTAATGCAGGTGATATGTTTTTTAAAACATCCAAAACCTTTATGATGGATTATTTTCTTTTGTTTTTTTTATAGTCGCGATATTTTTTTGCGCCATAAGCCACTCCCGCAGCTATAAGCATTGACACTCCCCCATCAAGAGGAATTCCATCTTTTGTATAATGTACTTTTTTATCATAATATATAACTTTTGCAACCAAATAAAAAAATGTCGTTGAAACAATTCGTATTTTCTTTAACGAAAAACATACCAAAAAGTTTATATAAACGCCATTTATTAATATTAAATTTTATTAACATTATAATTTCCAAGTAGATTCTGTTACCCAATCTGCTTTAATAGTCTGTTTGTCAGGCAATATTATTACGCGCTCTGGATAAAGATGTTTTAGATAATCTCCTGTATCCCAAACTTTGTTTGAGTTTACATCATAAATTGCCATAACACGATATTCTCCCGGAAGAATAAAATCAAAAAGCAAATCACCATCTTGCGTAATCTCCTTTTGATATTTTATTTCACCTTTATCGTTTGTTAAACATATAAGCAACTGACCATTGGTTAAAGCATTATAATCGCCTGGCATGGTATCCACAGCAACAGGTGCTTTGCGACGACGTATCCGCGCTGTGTCTGGCTGTTTAAATGGCTCAATATCTTCGTCAATATCGGGATAGTGCTCCACATTGCCAACATTAAGAAGTTTTACCTTAAAAGTTCCGTAGTTTTCTTTAGTACGAATTTTGGTATCTTGCGTGTAATAAAGACTTGGGGTGTTGTAAATACTAACACAAGCCGTATCGTCAATCACAAGGCGATATTCTTTACCCTCTTCCCAAGGATATACAATTTTAAAATTACGAGAATTCATAGTATCTGGCATAATCTGATACTCAACAGGATAAAGCAATTTGGCAGTAATCATATTTTTCTTGGCATCAGCATTTTTCTTTTGCGTATCCATACCAACATCGCTTTTTCGTCTGCGGTTGTTTTTATCGTTTTTAGGTTCTTCAACAGCCTTTGGTTTTATAAATTTTAAGGTGTCGTGTTGCAATAATTTATTACCAAGTCTATCAATATTATCATATTCAATGGCAAGATTAAGCGTATCAACTGCTGCATCTACCCTACTCAAAAACAGAAATATAGTATCAGATTTTTGCGAAAGCGAATCAGACATCTGCATTTGCCAACCCTCGGCATGTGTTACACGTGGTTTTTGTATCAACGAACGTTCAAAACAAAGCCTTAAAGTGTCTTCAGATACCCTCGTATATGACTTAAGTTTTTGAAATGGCGGTTTATAAATAGAAAACAATGTATCGCGATAGTTAATGTTTACATACTTCATTTTTACCTTATTATAAACCTGTCTGTCATAAGAATTTATCTTGATTGCCAACGTATCTTTATAAATGGCAGTAGTATCAGTGAGCAACAAAATCATTCTATCGTTGTCAATCTGTTGTGTAAACCACTCACCAATAGGAGTAATATTGATGGCAGAAACCTCAACACCTTGTTTTGGATGTTTTTCAAACTTTACAATAATGCTATCACGGCTTGGACGCGAATATTCTAAAATTTTTTGCGGAACAATAGTCGTAGAAACGCTATCACGAAGTTTTTGGGTTTGCCCACAATAAAACTCATTAACATGTTTTATCATATTTTTAAACGCAGGTTTGTGCCACATAGCAGAATCTGTTACCATTATATCAATAGTATCACGACCTTGAGAATAAATTGCATTATACCAACTGGAATTAACAACAGTATCCGTAGGATAAAAATTTATGTCGCCAACCACTGGACGTTTGAAAACAAGCCGATAAAAACCACTATCGAGCCTAACTGCTTTAAGCAATTTTTGGTTAAGATCCTCCACAAACGAAGAATCTACACATTCATAAAGTTTTATACGCGAGGTATCTACATTATATAATGGCACAGGAATTTCAACCGTAACATTACTATTAAGATCAAAATCCTTTGATAACGAAGTTTTAAGTCTAAACTGCAAAGAATCTATTCCCGTATCAACAGGTTTTTGCTGCTGTTTTTTATTTTTTGATGCTTTTTTTACAACAAATTTCAACGGCAACGTGTCTGTTTCAACAATTGGATTTTGAAGACTATCAAGAGTAGGAAAAGAAACCCTAAGTTGCAATGTATCGTTGTAAATATCGGTTGTATCGGTAAGCCAAACAACAAGGCTATCACGAGTATGATTGTAGTTGAAAAACATTTGCGGGCTTTTTAGCGTATCGTCAACATAAGTTATAATAACGCTATCACTTGTTTCAACGGGTTTGTTAAAATATAAATTAAACCTTATTCTCATATCGCGAGAACGTTCTGTAATGTACTGAACAAGTTTAATCTCGTTAAAAGCATAAAGTTTAAGGTTATTAGGCGTTGTGTAAAGTATGTCTTGCACTATAACACTGTCGGTTTTAAGCGTATCAAGTATTGGATGACCATACGTACCCAAATGTAGAATAGTTCCAGCTCGCAACGAATCCTCTTTGTGCATATTTTCAGCCTTTGGTTCTATAACAGCCTCCATAAATGCAATTTTCTCGTTTTCAAGGTCAAATTTTTGAGTTTCATTAATATCAGCGAGAGCAAAAATTCTATACTTTCCTGGTCTAATATTGTTTATTTTAAATGCACCAGCTGTATCTGTTCTGGTAATAAAATCGGGTTTGTACTTTATAAACGCACTATCATCTGGCATAACACCATCTTTCTCACCATAAATACCAACAAGCATATCCTTTTCTTTTTCGAGAGTTTTTGCGTCATAAACATGCCCCGCAATAGCAAAAGTATCGGTTACACTGCCAGTAGAAAAAACAAATTCATAACCCGGCAATATGTTTCCTTCGTTATAATCTTTTATTGCATCAAAAAACTGCAAAGTATAAGTAGTATCAGGTTTAAGTGGTTCTTTAAACTTAACAATAACTTTTTTACCTTTCACCTTTATCTTTGGTTTTTTATCAACATGAGGTGGCGAAATTAAAAACTTACTTTCAATATTATCGAGTGTAAAAAACTCGTCGAATTTTACTTTTGCCTTTTTTCCATCAAAATCTCCCGAATAAATTTTGGGTTTAGACCTTACCATTACTGGTGCAGAAGTATCTTTTTCGCCACCACCGATAGAACCAACACGTGCGCACGAAAAAAACATCGCACCAATTAAAAAAGTTAATAAACTGATTTTTAAACAATTATAAAAAAAATTTGTTTTCATTGCAATCTTTATTTTCTATATTTTGCAGGATATTCATATTTTTGGCAAAGAAAACAAAAAAAAATGAAACATTTAGACCTTGAACAATCGGTGATTAAAACATCAAGCATAAAATTTGATTTTGTGCTCTACAACGCGGATTTTACCGCCGCACTCACCGCCTTGCTGTTAGCCGCCACAGGAAAAAAAGTATGTCTTATATTCCAAGACGACTTTATGTTTTCAAACGTTAGGTACGTTAGATACATCAACGAACAACCTGTAAACGGATATAAACAAAAGAGTACTTATTCACAAAAACAACTTGACTATGGCGCAACAATACTCAATAAAATATCGCCAAACACTTTTTATTTTAACAAATGCTACGCAATAAGTTGGCAACGCAATATATTAAAAGTAATAAAAGACGCATTAACGTTAAAAGAAATACCACCAAAAGCCAATTGGCAGAAATCAGGTGTGTTTGCCGATGGCTGTGGTCCCTCCGAAAATCACATTGTAAGAGTAGCTAAGGCATACAGAATGAACGAAACAAGATTTTACGTTAGTGTTTTCAAAACATTAGAAAATCTCGGCAGCATAGTTATAAGATATTCACAATTTACGGGTATGTCTCCCAATGGAAAATCAATGTATTTTAGGTGCAACAAACTTAAACGAAATTTTGAGGTAAACAATGCACCCAACATGGATTTTGACCCAATAGGACTAAAATTAAAAAAACGTATTTTTTTAAAAACACCCATCAACAGAAGTCCCATTAAACAACCTGTGTACATAAACAACGACAAAATAGACATATACCTATTCAACAGATACGATTATTTTTGTATATCTCAACAAGCATACGAATATAGCGACAAAATAGCAGCCATTTCTGGCGAAATATCAGCCATTGCCGACATAATAAACGAATCCATAGACGGAGCAGCATTTAGACCAACAGACTTTACTGTACAAAGCGTAAACACAGTTCCAGCTGGTGAAAATCCATGTGTATCACTTCTAAAAGCAAGTGATAACGTAGCCAAATTACTCAACACCAACAAAAATCCGCTATCGTATTTCGACAAATTCAAACTTGTTGGCAGCAATTTTGACTTCGACCCAACACCTTTTAATATAATAGAATATGCAGATAGAAAATACGACGAGGTAAAGTTGATGAACGTTGACATAAACCGTTTTAAAACAACAGTTTTCGATTTTGGGACAGAAATTGATGAGATTATAAATAATTTTTACGATATTTACCGCGATTTTAACGATGGCACCAAGGCATTTTTGGAAGCTGTAAAAAAATACCGTTTGCAACACGAAGGCAACGGTGTACAATTGACGATTAACAACAAACAATAAACAAAAAAACGTCAACAAAAAGCAAATATAAAAGATGTACATAAGACTCGCAACAACAGAAGATTCTCAAATATTTGCCGACATACTATCGCAGTATGTTGACACACCATTTTATTTAGATTTTCAACAACCCACGGCACAATTTATAGCCGATAAAATAAAAAATGTAACCCAAAGATATCCATGGCTCGTTTGCGAAAAAGCAGGCGTAATTACTGGGTTTGCATACGCAGAAACGTTTCGCGACTATCAATCATACCAATGGGACGCAAGAACAACAGTTTATGTTGACAAAAAATTTCAAGGCAGAAAAAGTGGGTCTTATCTTTACAATACACTAATAGACCTACTCAAATTGCAAAACACAGCCAACATATTCGCATACGTAACACGCCCAAACCTTATGGGCGAGAGTTTACACCGCAGTAGAGGATTTAAACCGCTTTGCATACTTCCCAAAGCAGCTTTCAAAAACGGAACATGGCACGACATCACTCTCTATCACAAAGCAATAAGCACGTTGCAAGAGCCAAAAGAATTTGTTCCATTTCCAAAACTCGACCCACCCACGGTGTTTGAAATATGCGATAAAAACGCAAAAAAATAATATGAAAGCCAAAACAATTTACGTTTGTCAAAACTGCGGAGCAACCACTTCAAAATGGATAGGTAAATGTCCTTCGTGTGGGCAATGGAATACTTACCAAGAAGAAATAACTGCCACACAGAAAACAACTACATCGCGCATAACATCAACAGTCAAAGCACTTAAAATAGAAGATATAGAGATAGCCGAAACCAATCGCATTGACACAAAAAATCAAGAGTTCAATCGAGTTCTTGGAGGCGGCATAGTACCCGGTTCGGTGGTACTTATTGGTGGAGAGCCTGGCATAGGCAAATCTACTCTTTCGCTCCAAATTGCTCTCAACATTCCACAACGAACACTTTATGTATCAGGCGAAGAAAGCGCATCACAAATAAAACTACGTGCTGATAGACTTCATCACACAACAGACTCATGTCTAATACTTTGCGAAGTTACTGTAGAAAACATTATACCAGCCATTAAAGAATACAATCCTGGATTGGTGGTTATAGACTCCATACAGACTTTACGAACAGAAAACGTAGAATCATCGCCAGGCACAATAACGCAGATACGCGAATGTGCCGATTTGCTCATACGTCACGCCAAACAATACAACGTTCCCGTGGTACTTATTGGCCATATCAACAAAGAAGGCAACATAGCAGGTCCCAAAATACTTGAACACATGGTTGACACAGTACTTCAATTTGAAGGAGATAGTACACATGTTTACAGAGTTTTACGCGGAATAAAAAATCGATTTGGTACAACATCCGAAGTTGGCATTTTTGAGATGTTGCACGATGGACTACGACAAGTTGAAAACCCAAGTGAACTTCTACTACACAACCACGACGAAAACGTTTCAGGAGTAACAATATCCGCCGCCATAGAAGGTATGCGACCGTTTATGGTAGAAGTGCAAGCACTTGTAAGCACGGCAGCATACGGAGTACCACAACGTAGTTCCACAGGATTCGACTACAAAAGGCTCAATATGCTACTTGCTGTAATAGAACGACGTGCAGGATTTAGACTAAGCACCAAAGATGTGTTTCTAAATATAGCAGGCGGAATAAAAATAAACGACACCGCCATGGATCTCTCCGTACTTGCCGCCGTACTTAGCAGCGACCTCGACATACCTATCGACTACCTCACCTGTTTTGCTGGAGAAGTTGGACTTACAGGCGAAATCAGGCCAGTAAGCCGTATAGAACAACGAATAGCAGAGGCAGAAAAACTTGGATTCAAACGCATATTCCTATCGCAAAGCCATAAAAAAAACATAGCCAACATAAAGCACAGCATAGAAATTGTACTTGTTAGCAAAATAGAAGAAGTGTTCCGACACTTATTTGCATACGCCCACAAAAATCAATAACCACCAACAACCAATGTTAGAAAAAATAATCGACATTATCAATAGTATAATATGGAGTCCAGTACTTGTAGTAGTACTCATCGCAGCTGGAATATTCCTAAGTTACAAAACCCGTTTTGTTCAGATTACACGCATCGGACTAATGGTAAAATCGCTATTCGGCAGCCGTAACAACGCAACTTCCAAAGGCATAACATCATTCCAAGCCTTTTGTATAGCCCTATCAGGACGCGTAGGAACTGGCAACATAGTAGGAGTAGCATCGGCAATAGGTTTTGGTGGACCCGGTGCAGTATTTTGGATGTGGCTAATAGCATTTTTTGGTGCTGCCACTGCATATACAGAATCCACACTCGCACAAATATATAAATTCAAACACAATGGCGTTTTTCGCGGTGGACCATTTGCCTATATACACATCGGACTTGGACACAAAAAAATAGGAATAACATTCGCCATAGCCACTATTATTGGTTATGGCACACTTTTGCCAGCAGTGCAAGCCAACGGTGTAAGTTCTGCAATGCAAACCGCCTTTAACATTCCTCCAATATACGCTGGATTAGTACTTGCCACACTTGTTGGACTTGTAGTAATAGGAGGTATAAAACGAATATCAAAAGTTGCATCCATAGTAACACCTTTTATGGCATTAGGTTATATAACGTTAGCAATGATTGTAATATTTTTTCACATTAATGACATTCCAAACATTATTACCATAATATTTAAAGAAGCCTTTGGTGTAGGTGCGCTTGGCGGAGGAATAATAGGTTCTACAATAATGATGGGTGTAAAACGTGGAATCTTCTCCAACGAAGCAGGGCAAGGTGGAGGAGCAATAGTTTCAGCTTCAGCCGACGTTCCACACCCTGCACAACAAGGTCTTGCTCAAGCATTTTCTGTATATATCGACACACTTCTTGTATGTACAGTAACCGCTCTAATGATACTTTCATCAGGATGTTACAACATCATAGACAGCCAAACCAACACAATAATCGTAACCAACGCACCAGAATTGGGTACAAACTACCCTCAATACACACAAGCAGCAGTAAATACAGTATTCAACCACACTGGAGCACAATTTGTTGGCATTGCACTTGTATTTTTTGTTTTCACCACCATAATGGCATATTATTTTTATTCAGAATCTGCACTAACCTACATTTTTCACCACAGCGGCACGCCCGACAATCCTCGAAAAGAAAAAATTTGCATACGCTTTGGACAAATTGTATTGTTATCGGCTGTAGTTTTTGGTTCTACAAACGGAGCCGATCTTACATGGAAAATTGGGGATATAGGAGTAGGTCTAACAACTTGGATAAACGTTGTAGCATTGTTTCTGCTTTATCCAAAGGCAATAAAAGCACTTAACGATTATCTTAACAACAAATAATAATTTTTTTTACATAATATAAATTTTAAAAAATTATAATTTAAAAAATAAGAAATGGATTACAATGGAATGGATACATTTCAGATAAAATATCCCAATGGTAATATATATAAGGGTTCTGTGAAAATTCGTATAATATTAAATAAAACAGAGAAAATTCGTGATGGTTATGGACGTATGTTGTACAAAGATGGTTCTAAATTTGAGGGTGAATATGTGAACGATAAAATAAATGGATTCGGGATATATACAAATAAAAGTGGAAAAAAAGTATACGAAGGTTATTGGAAAGACGGGAAGAGGGAGGGCATAGGGGTATATTATTGTGACGACGGTGCCTCCTATGAGGGTGAGTGGAAAGAAAATATCAAGCATGGAATAGGAGTATATAAATTTAACGATAATTCAAGATATTTAGGTGAATTTAAAAATGATATAAGAAATGGAATGGGTATAATACATGGAGGCAATTCAGATAAATATGAAGGAGAATGGATGAATGATCAAGGAAATGGATTTGGTACTTATTATTATAATAAAGGAGAAGTATATGTCGGAAATTGGAAAAATGGACTTAGAGAAGGATTTGGAATACTAACTACCCAAGATGGAACTGAAAAAAGAGGCATATGGGAAGAAGGTGAATTAACTCAACCCATGGATCTAGATAATAATCCTATACTAAATAAAGATAAAAATTGCTTTATTTTTTGAAATTAATTTATTAATTAAATATGAATATTTATTTTTATTATTATTTAATGAATAATATTTATTATTTTATTATTTAATTTTATTGGGGATTGGGGATGG
>ERZ842401.2996-NODE-2996-length-21625-cov-8.200556_pt1 | contig 21625 bp, 23 predicted proteins | sample MGYA00521270_ERZ842401 | MGnify/ENA primary metagenome ERZ842401 (study PRJEB31892, sample SAMEA3878208) | bioreactor metagenome | biome: Moose rumen | place: Sweden | collected 2011-10 | study: EMG produced TPA metagenomics assembly of the PRJEB12797 data set...
TGGTATCCAGTCTGTCAGCCAATGCTTTGGTAAAACCTGCCGGCATATGCTGCACCACGACCACGCCGCAGGGTAAATCCCCCGGCAGGCGTGTTATCACCTGTTGCAAGGCCTGCGGCCCGCCGGTAGATGTTCCGATAGCCACCAGCTTCTTGGCACCATTGCCTATACTGCCCATGGCTACAGGAGTTACCTTGTTTGCCGCTGGCGGCTGTGGCTTGCCTCGCGGCTGCAATAACGGATTTACACGCTTGGCGCCAAAGCCCTGCCTTACAGGTAATTCCACCCGCTTCATCACAGGTGGTGCCGGACTAGGTGTACTCAGCTGCGCCAGTTTTTTCTGTGGAGTGTATGGCATGCTGTGTACCCTGGCTTTAGCAGCATTGCGGCATTTTTCCAATAACTCATCCTCTATGGAGTCAAGTTTGGATATACTGCCACCGGCCTTGCTGATAAAATCAACAGCCCCTAAACTCAATGCCCTTACGGTAGCTTCTGTGCCCTGCTGGGTCAGACTGCTGAGCATGACCACAGGAGTAGGCTTTTTTTCCATGATGACCGCCAAAGCATTGAGCCCATCCATAACCGGCATATTCACATCCATGGTCACCAAATCCGGCTCCAGCTCCAACACCTTGCTTATGGCTTCCTTGCCATTTATCGCCGTACCTGCTACCTCAAAATCCGGCTGTTTATTGAAAAAATCCGTCAATATCTTGCGCATGAAAGCAGAATCATCAGCGATCACGACCCGTATCATCCCGCTCACCTCTTTTATCCGGCTAAAAATCCTTACATTTTGATTTTAAAGCTTTATTCCTTAATTCCTTTAGCAATATTGGCACGCTGCACAGCAAACAGATAGCGAACTATCTTGTTGCTGACTTCCTTCGGTAAATGCAGGAAAGCAGCGCCCACATGATAAACCACGGATTCATCCGCACGTTCCACCGGCAGGCAGCGCACGACACGGCACATGACATCTATGGTTCCTGTTCCGGGAATCCCCGTCAGCATCAACCCGGCCTTGGTCTTTTCGCTCACTTCATGCGGAAAGGCCAGACAAATGCCGCTGCCGCTTAAATCGACAACTGGTACCAACTCATCATCATGAATTGTCCCATCTTCATCAACCAGCCTTACCCTGGCCTTGAGATTCACCTTAACCCGCACAAACTCACGGTTCTGGAAGCGTTCCATTTTTTCCGGTTTGGTCACATACCACACAGGAATGCGGTCATCCTTTTGCCCCGTGCCTTTGAATACTGTGAAAAAACGAAAACGGCATTGATTTCCCACCGCCACGCCATAGAGCTTCTCATTATCCTTAGGGATAACAGGCACACCCTGACGAGTCATCGGCATGGCTACTTCCAGCGTATCGTCAGTCATATCCTCGATACGACTGGCATAGCGGGTCTCATCACCTTCCACATAGAACTCGACCCGTTGGCCAATTTTTAAGTTTTCCTTTGCTTTTACTAATTCGCCTGCCATAATCAAGTTCCTCCATGTTTAATGCGCAAAATTAAATATTTGTCGCAAAAATCCTTTCCAGCCACGTTTAACAGTCATTTTACTGCCAAAAAGCACGCTGTTAGCCAAGCCTTGTATGCAACGAGCAGCTACACTGCCAGGCTGTGCCGCCAAAAATGGCTGCTGCTGACGTACTGACCTCATAACGGCACTATCTTCAAAGACATACCCCACACATTCAATGGGCATATTCAAAAAGCGTGTGGAGGTCTGCTGTAATTTTGCCACAACCTCCCGGCTTTCTGCCTCATCATAGACACGGTTTACCACCAGTTTAATATTTTTGTTGGCTGCGTACATGCTGTATGCCTTGAGCACCGCATAAGCATCCGTCAGAGCAGTGGGCTCCGGCGTTGTCACCAGCAGAACCTCATCAGCTGCCAGAATGAAGTCCATCACATTTTTGCCCAGCCCCGCACCGGTATCAATGAGAATGATATCGGCCAATTGACCGCAGGCTGTTAATTTCTGCATCAGCCGCTGACGTTCCTCATAGGTAAAATCTGCGGCCTTTTCAATACCGGAGCCACCGGAAATATATCTCACTCCATAGGGGCCATCAACCAGCACATCTTTTAATTCTGTGCCATTTTCCAATAGGTTTAATAAATGTCTTTTTGACATGCTGCCCAGCACCACATCCACGTTAGCCATTCCCAGGTCAGCATCAATTACCATAACTCTTTGCCCAGCCTGTCCAAGCGCAATCGCCAGATTAACCGTAATGTTGGTCTTGCCGACACCGCCCTTACCACTGGTAACAGCAATTACCCGCGGCCCCAGAGCAGACAGCGACGGGGTACTGGACACAGTTTTCATCTTTACTTCGTATTCACTTTTATCCACTAATTGACGCAGTCTCGCTGCCTGATCTCCCATATTATTCCCTCAATAATAATGCGGCTAATTTATCAGCAGTGGCAGGCACAATATCGTCCGGCACACTCTGTCCATTGGTCATAAAGGACAGGGAAATATCCTTGTCCGCCAGCAGGTTGACAATCATCCCTAAGCTGCTGGTTTCATCAGTTTTCGTAAAGATAACCCGATTCGGTTCACAGACAGAAAACTTCTGCAAAATTTCTGCCACATCACGATTTTTGGTGGTAGCACTCATGACCAGATGCTTTTCAATGCGGGAATCCACAGAAAGAAAATCCTGCAATTCCTTCATCTGATATTCATTATGCTGGCTGCGTCCTGCTGTGTCAATCAAAACCAGGTCTTTATCCCGATGCTTGTGAATAGCCACCTTCAATTCATCCGGCGAATACACAATCTCCAAGGGCAGTCCGATAATATCCGAATAGGTCTTGAGCTGCTCTACTGCGGAAATACGATAGGTATCCGCAGTAATAAGCGCTGCCCGAATATTTTTCTCCAAGACAAATCGCGCTGCGATTTTGGCCAAAGTTGTTGTCTTGCCTACGCCCGTGGCACCGATAAGCGCCACGATACGCACGCCGTGTTTATTGAGCTTTATCCCCTCGGCAAAGTTCATCTTGTCTTCCAGATAACCGGCTACAACGCCCTGTGCCCGTTTATCCAGTGAATCCATCAGCATATCGCCGGCAGCGGTTTTCGCTGCCATATCCTTGAGGATTTCCTCGTCAACTTCCTGACGGCGCAAAGCCTCTTGCAAAGAAACTTCATCCTGCGGCTGGTCTTTACTCATAACCTGCGTCAGCAAGGTCTTCATCTGCGCCAGCTCCGCTTCGAGTTTTTGAATCTTTTCTGCATCCTCGGGATTTGAGGCTACCATCACCGGTTGTACCACTGGTTCACTTACGGAATTTGCTGCACTCACTTCTTCATCGTCCCTTTGTTGTGCTACATTTGCTGTCGTTGCTTCATCGAAAGTTTCTGTGGTAAGAATTCTTGCCTGTGCAGCTAATGTGTTCTCAGCAGGTTCCGGTATCAATGGCTTGAAAACCGGTGCCGCTATCGGTGCTTCAGCCATACGTACGCCGGTTTCTGTACCATTGGTCTTGTACTGGGACAAAACCGTATTCGGCATAGGCGCCGCTTGGGAGAGGATATCCAGCTTACCGCCCGTAACAGGCGGCCTGTCCGGTTCGGGCACACTGCGTCTTGCCCGGTTCTTTAACGCATTTTCCGGTGCATTTTCTTCAATAGCAGCCGTTACCTCGACCACTTCTTTGCCATTGTAGCCCATAAAACCGCCTTCACGATATTTTTTGGTATGCAGGATTACCGCATCACGGCCCAATTCCTCTTTAACTTGCTCCATAGCCTCCTTCATTGAAGGAGCCTTAACTACTTTTATCTGCAACTTAAATCTTCACCACCCCAAGAATTTGAATCTCTACACTCTGTTCAATTTCCGCATGGGACAAAACGATAAGCCCCGGAACAGAACGTTCCACCAGTTTGCGGAAATACAGACGTACAGCCGGGCTTGTCAGCACAATCGGCTGATAGCCCATATTGGTAAGTTTCGGCAACTCTTCATTGAGTGCCGTAACCAGTTTTTGCATAGAATCCGGATCTATGCTGACGTAGGAACCATGTTCCGTACGCTGCACGCCTCCGGCAATGCGATTTTCCAGTGCAGGGTCCAGGGTAATACATGGAAGTGTCCCATTCTGCACATTTTGCTGGGTGATATGCCGCGCCATAGCATGACGAACATATTCGGTGAGTATCTCCGTGTCCTTGGTTGCCCGGCCATAATCAGCCAGCACTTCCAAAATGGTACTCATATCGCGGATGGAAATACGTTCCCGTAAGAGATTTGCCAAAACCTTTTGAATTTCGCCCACGTTGAGCAAATCCGGGACGACCTCGTCCACCAGAGCCTGATTGGTCTTTTTGAGATTGTCGATAAGATTCTGGGTTTCCTGACGCCCCAAAATTTCATCAGCATGCTGCTTGATGACTTCTGTAAGATGCGTTGCCAGTACCGACACGGCATCTACTACAGTATAGCCATTTAGTTCCGCCTGCTCACGTTCAGTCTCCGGAATCCACAAAGCCGGCAGCCCGAAGGCCGGTTCTGTAGTCTCGATGCCCGGCACTTCTTCAAAAACAGTACCGGAATTCATGGCCAGATAATGGTCAAGCATCAGTTCGCCCTTAGCAATTTCCATGCCCTTCAGCTTGATGATATAGGCGTTAGGCTTTATCTGGATATTGTCACGAATGCGGATGGTAGGCACAACAAGCCCCAATTCCAACGCACACTGACGGCGAATCATAACAATACGGTCCAGCAGGTCACCACCCTGTCCCGTATCGACCAGAGGAATCAGAGAATAACCAATCTCCAGTTCCATGGGGTCAACCTGCAACAGAGAAACGATATTTTCCGGTGTGGTAGCCTTACGCTTTTCCTGCACCTTCTTTTCTTCCTTTTGAACCTCCGACTTAACTTCCGTCTGCTGTCTAAGCAAACGGCCAATCATAAAACAGAGCAATGCCAAAGCAAAGAACGGTATGCCCGGAAGTCCCGGTACCACCGAGAAAAATACCAATACGCCGCCTAAGATCAGGAAAATGCGGTCATTGTGGAAAAGCTGGGTCACAATGTCACTGCCCAGATTCCCCTCAGCCCCGGCACGGGTAACGATAAGACCCGTTGCCGTAGAAATCAGCAGCGCAGGAATCTGGCTTACCAGACCTTCACCTACCGTAAGCAAAGTGTAGGTCTGAAGTGCCTGTACCGCCTCCATATTACGCTGCAGCATGCCGATAACAAAACCACCGGCAATATTGATAAGCATAATGATGATAGCGGCAATGGCATCACCTTTAACAAACTTCGAGGCACCATCCATAGCGCCGAAGAAATCCGCTTCATGCTGGATTTTTTCACGGCGCACCTTTGCTTCAGCATCGGTGATCGCTCCCTGATTAAGGTCCGCATCAATAGACATCTGCTTACCGGGCATAGCATCCAAAGTAAAACGAGCTGATACTTCAGCTACACGCTCAGAACCTTTGGTAATAACGATAAAATTGATGGCGACCAAAATAACGAACATGATGAAGCCGACAACGGGATTACCACCGACAACGAAGTTACCGAATGCGGTAATGACTTCCCCCGCATAACCATCCAAAAGAATCAGTCTGGTGGATGAGATATTCAGTGCCAGCCGGAATAGCGTCGTGATGAGCAGCAAGGATGGAAAAATCGATAAATCCAAAGCTTCCTTGTTGTAAATTACAGACATCACCAACAAGAGCGCTATCGTGATATTGAGACAAATCAACATATCCAGCAGCAGCGTTGGCAGCGGTATAATCATCATGACAACAATGGTAACGATAGCTACCGCTATCATAACATCGCTGTATTTTTGTACAAAACTGCCCTTGCCAAAAACGGCATTCGGGGCAGCTGCCTGTTGTGCAGCCATAACTTCTCCTTTAAATCTTACGCCCGACGACGGCGGTTCTTGAGCCTATACACATAAGCCAGAACTTCGGCCACTGCCTGATAAAGTTCTGCAGGAACAATATCCCCCACCTCTACGCTGGCATAAAGCGCACGCGCCAAAGGCTTATTCTCCACGATAGGAACCTTGTTTTCCCTGGCCAGTTCCTTAATGCGCTGTGCCACCAAGTCCTGACCTTTAGCCACCACTTTAGGTGCCACCATCCCCTTGTCATACTGCAAAGCTACAGCAAAATGGGTCGGGTTGGTTACAATAACATCAGCCTTTGGTACCTCCTGCATCATACGGGCCATAGCCATCTGACGCTGTTTCTGCTTAATCTTGCCCTTAATTTGCGGGTCACCTTCAGACTGCTTCATTTCATCCTTAACTTCCTGTTTGGACATCTTCAAATCCTGCGTAGTCTGCCATTTCTGATAAGCATAGTCGATAAAACCAACAATCATGATAACTCCGATAACTTCAAAGGCCATATTAAAGATTATATCAGAAATTTGCGCCAAACTGGTAGTCAAATCAAAATAAATAAACTGAGGCATTTCCATCAAATGGTCAGATATGAAATCATACAGGAAAAAACCAATAATTGCAATTTTCATCAGTGATTTCATCATTTCCATCAATGAACGCTTGGAAAAAATTCTTCCAAATCCATTAATAGGGTTTAATTTATCCGGTTTGAACCCAATCGCCTCAGTATTGAAATTCAACCCTACCTGATACAGATTAACAGCTAACCCCATCATCATAATCGCAATCATGATGGGCAAGGCTGTCTGCGCTAGTAATTCTATAATACCAATAAAAATCCGAATTACGCTTTCTGTGTCCACCGTCTGATTAAGATGGGAAAACACATAAACCGTGTAAGCTGCTATTTTACCATAAATAGATTCCCACAGTATCTTGACGATAAGAAATCCCATGAGCAGGACAAAAGCAGCACTCATATCGGTACTGCGCCCTACCTGCCCCTTTTTCTTGGCATCTGCACGCTTTTTGGCTGTTGGTTCTTCAGTCTTGTCATCCCCGGCAAAAAGCTGCAGGTCAAAGACAAAACTATCTCTGTTGTAAGGCTTCCAGCGCAATGGTGATATTTCCATACATTTCATCAAACACCACATCCAGAAACAAAACGTAAAAGGGCAGCACCATTGTAAGAATCAACATTCCGATCATAAGATGCAATGGTATGCCCACCACAAAAATATTCATTTGGGGCATTGTACGTGCCAGTATGCCCATACCGACATTAACCAGCAATATTGCAAAGGTCACTGGCATGGCAATTTTCATACCGGTTAAAAAAATCCCCGTCGTAAAGCGCGCTATGATAAGTGGCAAGGACAAATCAGGACTAGCTCCCCAAATAGGTACCAGCTTAAAACTTTCGAAAAGGGCCGATATAATCATATGATGACCATTGGTCACCAAAAAAACAATTACACCCAAATTATAAAGAAAACTTCCGATAAGCGGCATTTGCTGACCGGAAGTCGGATCCATTACATTTACAATGGCAAAGCCAACCTGCATATCCATAACCTTGCCTGCCATAGTAATAGTGGCAAAGGAGATATACGCTATAAACCCGATTAGCCAGCCCACAAACAATTCACTGAGCACAGCCCCTGTGTATCCCAAAACCGTTGCTGGCGCCTCCACTCCCTGAACGTTATCCACCACAGGAAAAAGCACCAACGTAAAGGCAAAGGAAGCTGCCGCCCGAAAATAAACTGGAATATTCAAACTGCCAAAGAATGGTGAAATGATGAATATTCCGCTAACCCGGGTAAGCAATAGAAGAAACACAGCTGCATGACCTTGCAACAGTTCATAAAAGTCCATAGCCAGCTCCTTTAGCCGATGTATCCGGGCAAATTAACCAGAATATTGGTCAGATACTCCGTCATAATTCTAAGCATCCACGGACCAAAAACCAATATCGCCACAAATACAGCGATAATCTTAGGAATAAAAGCCAAGGTCTGTTCCTGTATGGACGTAGTCGCCTGAAATACGCTGACCATCAATCCTACAATAAGGCCCAGCCCCAGCATAGGAGCCGCCACAATCATTACAATGAACAGTGCTTCCTGCCCCAGCTGTACGACCAAATCCCCCGACATATGCACCGCTCCTTAATTCTATCCGATAACTACTTAAAGCTGACAATCAGCGATTTTATCAGCAAATGCCAGCCATCTACCATTACAAAGAGTAATATCTTAAATGGCAAAGAAATCATTACCGGTGGCAGCATCATCATACCCATAGACATCAGGGTACTGGCCACAATCATGTCAATGACAATAAAGGGCACATAAATCATAAAACCTATCTGAAATGCTGTCTTTAACTCACTGATAACAAAAGCAGGAATCAGGGTAAATGTAGACACATCATCCTGCGTCTCCGGTCTTTCATCATCAGCCAGATTCACAAATAAGGCCAAATCCGATTCGCGGGTTTGTTTAAACATAAATTCCCGTATCGGTGCAACCACATTGGTAATTGCCTCTTCCTGCGTTATCTGCCCAGCCATATATGGCTGAATGCCATTTTCATTGGCCTGACTCCAATAAGGAGACATAATGTAAAAGGTCAAAAAAAGCGACAAGGCAATAACCACCTGATTGGGAGGCACATTCTGCGTGGACAGGGCATTGCGCAAAAATCCAATAACCACAACAATACGCACAAAGGATGTAGTCATAATCAAAATCCCCGGAGCCAACGACAAAATCGTCAGCAAGGCCATGACCTGCAGCGTCACCGCTACATCCTGCGGCTTATCAGAGGAACCCACATCCACATTTACCGACGGTATAAGCGGTGCAGCTAAAGCAACTCCTTGTGCCATAAACAGCAGAAGGGCTATCCCTCCTAGCATGAAAAAGACATTTCGGCGGTTCAACTGCCCACAACTCCTTCTTTTCATAACCTACTGGCGAACTCATTTACGGAATAACGGCGGCACCTTCTGCACCAGCCCGGCCAAGGTACCAAACTGCTGTGAAAACATATCCGGCATCTTGCCCAAAGCCAACTCTTCACGATGCAGGCGGTCAATTTCGTCCGGGTCTGTTATTTCGGACAGCAGCGTAATTGAATGCTCCGTAACCCCGAGCATAAATACCCTGCCGCTCATCTCAATCACACACACGGAACGATTGGGACCTAAAGGCAGGTGAGACAAAATCCTGCCACCATAGCCCATTTTTTGCTGGGCAAATTTACCACCGATAAACCGAGCAGCAAAATAAGCCAGCCCTACTACAAAGACAAAAATAGCAAAGAGGCTGACCAGATAAGCAATCGTTGACCACCAGGAAATGGGTGCCGGACGCGGGTCAGTATTTTCATAACCGGCCAGATACCCGCCCTTGGCGGCCTCATTGGCCGCCAAAGCAGGTTCTGCCAGCATAAAAAACATGAGTATTCCCACGAAACACGCCAGAAAAATACCTTTTCTTTCCATTAGCCCACTGCTTTACGGACAGCCTCCAATACGCGATCAGCCTGGAAGGGTTTAACGATAAAGTCACGAGCACCAGCCTGAATGGCTTCGATAACCATTGCCTGCTGCCCCATTGCACTGCACATAACAATTTTGGCATTGGGATCGACTTTCTTAATTTCCTTAACCGCGCTGATACCATCCATTTCCGGCATAGTGATATCCATGGTTACCAGATCCGGTTTGAGTTCCTGATATTTTTCCAGAGCCTTCATACCGTTTTCTGCCTCGCCTACGACTTCATAGCCGTTTTTCGACAGAATATCTTTAACCATCATTCTCATAAATGCCGCATCGTCAACGACCAATACTCTTACTGCCATGTTCCATCTCTCCTCATCTTAAAAAACATCCGACTTGGTTCAACATTGTTTTTATTATATAAGAAAGTCTTGTTTTAGACAAGAGCTTCTCTATACACGAAGTACGCTACTGAAGCTTGGCAGCCCGTTCTGCGGGGCTGGCAATTTCGGTGATACGCACACCGAAGTTTTCATCAATAACTACCACTTCACCTTTGGCCAGGAACTTGCCATTGACATTGATATCCACAGGTTCACCGGCCAGCTTGTCCAGTTCCACGATGGAGCCGTTGGTAAGTTCCAATATGTCCTTGATGGACTTATTGGTTCTGCCAAGTTCCACCGTCACAGACAGCGGCACATCCAGAATAAGACCAATATTGGCATCATTCACCTGTACCGGCTGCATATTCAGCGGTGTAAACTGGGCCGGCTGTACCGGTACATTTGCCGCCATACCTTGCATAGGCATGCCGTAACCGTAACCAGCCGGTGGCGGTGCCATTACAGGCGGCGCCATCTGCTGAACAGGCGCAGCCGCCGGTGGCGGCGCTGCCGCAGGTGCTGCTGCCGGTGTTGGTGGTGGCGGCGGGGCCGCTGCAGGTGCCGGTTCCGGTTCTGGTTCCTCAGCAGAACCATTCGTCAGAGCCTCCACCATCTCCTTGGCCACTTCCACAGGCAAAATCTGCATGATTTCGCTATCGATAAGACCATCTACTTCCATACGGAAGGAGGTACAAACGATAGGTTCATCAGAGCCAATAACCTCGGTAACCTTTTCTTCATTGCCAAAATCGATGAGATTCACCTTAGGCGGCGATATATCGATTTTCTTGTTGAACATCGTGGACAAAGACGTAGCCACTGTCCCCATCATCTGGTTCATGGACTCGCCCACGGCGCTCATAGCAATTTCATTGATTTCTGTGTCAGGATTTGTACCATCACCGCCCATCATCAAATCGGCGATAATCGAGGCATCCTGAGCCTGAATAGCGAGAACATTGTTCCCATCAATACCAATGGTATAACCAACTTCCACGATAAGGTAGGGCATTGGGTACTGTTCCTGAATAATACTCATTGAAGAAACAGAAACCGCAGGGGTTGTAATATTAACCTTATGCCCTAATAGCACTGAAAGCGTTGTTGCAGCGCTGCCCATGGAGATATTGCCAATCTCTCCTAAGGCATCCTTTTCCACATCCGTGAGTACATCATCAAACTGAGATGAACTACTGTCGGAGCCAGTTGCGGCTTCAGCCGATGCTTCTGCCGGTGCTTCGGACTCTCCCGCCGGTGCCGGACTGTCGTCTGCTGCTGGTATTGTGCCTCCATTAAGCAGGGCGTCAATCTCCTCTTGCGAGATCATATCGTCACTCATCAGTATTTTCATCTCCTTCGTTTATAATTTTGGTAATCTGGACCGCCATTTTCTTGCCGGATTTACCCGGACGACTGTAAAACTTTGGCCGCTTGCCTACCAGACATAGCAAATTATCATCCACACGGGTGTCCATTTGCAGGACATCCCCAAACCCCAAAGTCAGGAACTCCTGAATCGTAAGATGGAGCTCTCCAAGCTGTACCACAAAAGGTACCTTGGTGCGTTCAATCTTCTTTTGCAGGAGTTTAACCTGTTCAGGGTCATCATCCCTGGATACTGATGAAGCCACCCAAAAGGTAGTTGTAAGCTTTGACATAACCGGCTCAAGCACCAGATAAGGAATACAGATATTCATCATTCCCTCGACTTCGCCCACCTTCATTTGAATGGTCACGATAACCACCATATCGCTAGGCGGTACAATCTGGGTAAACTGAGGATTTGATTCCGTTGTCTCCAATGCGGGGAAAAATTCCACCACATTCATCCAGGCTTCCTTCAAATGCCCCAAAGCCGTGTTGATAAACCGTTGAACAACCACATCCTCTATTTCCGTGAGGACTCGGGGTTTTATCCCCACCCGACCTTCACCGCCAAACACACGGTCTATAAAAGCAAAGGCAATCTCTGTATTTATCTCCATGATGATATTGCCCTTGAGCGGTGGCACAGCCACAATACTGATAACCGATGGATTAGCCAGTGACTGGACAAATTCCTGATAGGTCAGCTGTTCTACGGAAGCCACTTCCACATTCACCAGCGTACGCAGGTGCGTAGACAAATAGGTATTAAGCAACCTGGAAAAACTCTCATGAAGCATAAAGAGTGTTCGAATCTGGTCCTTGGAAAACTTATCCGGGCGCTTGAAGTCGTATGTCTTAACTTTCCTTTGTTCTTCGTCTGCTTTTACTTCTTCTGCCGATACGGTTCCGTCTGACAGTGCAGAAAGCAGTTTATCTATCTCAGATTGAGATAGTACTTCATCTGCCAAGCTTACGCCCTCCTCCCTGCTGTAATACAAACATTTTTACTGAAGCAGGAAGCTCGTTATATACACATCATACACAGAACCAGGCCCCAGTTTGTTGTTTAGTTCATCCTTAATCTTCTTTTTCAATTCATCCTGACGGTTCGCATCGAACTCGTCCAGTTTCGCACTGCGAAGAATCTGCATGGTGGTATCGAGAATCTTCGTCTCTGCTTCTGGAAGCAGTGCACCTTCCTCGGTCATATTGGCCTTCTTACCGGGATTCATTTCCAAAACGATTCCCGCTTTTAAGAACTTACCGGCCTTCTGTCCACCAACATTAACCATTATACCTTCTTTGGCATCCCCCAGTTTAATAAATTTACCGGGGTCATGGTGTTCATTCACCTGTTCAGTGGCGGTTTCAGCCATCATCTTGGTCGTAATAAAGAACGAGATGCCGCCAGCCAGCACTAAACCTATCAAAACCAGCACTACGATAAGAACTATCGGTGATTTTTTCTTTGGCTCTTGCTCCGCTACTTCCTCTGTGTCTTTTTCTTCGTCAGCCATAGGTTCTATCCCTCCATAAAAAAAGTTACTCTCCCATTATACCAGCTGATGAGGACTTGTCCATATCAAAATTAAAATTGATGGAGTGCCCGACGATATTTCATAACCCGGCGAACAATTTCGTCCATAGGCTCCTCTACAATGAACTTTTTTCCATTGGTGAGGGTTATGACCGTGTCCGGCGTTTCCTCTATCGTTTCTATTATTTCGGCATTAAGCACGAATTCTCCTTTTTTATTTGTCTGCGAATTAAACTTTGTCAGCTTAATCATTTTTTCTTCTCCCCCTTACATCCTTGGCATACTCTTCTACTTCTCTATAAATTTCGTCACACAATGTCTTTTTCCCTTTTTAATGTGAAAAGTTTCTTAGAAAAATGCAAAAAAATTACCTGTTAAACAGTAAATGGCCGATGCAATGCCGCATCGGCCTCAAATATATGATGCTATTAACGTTTCATATTGATAAGCGTTTCAAGCATTTCGTCACCTACGGTGATGATTTTGGAGTTGGACTGGAAACCACGCTGGGTGATAATCATATCGGAGAATTCATTGGCGATATCTACATTGGACATTTCGAGCGCAGACGGAGTAATGGTACAGCCTAAATCAGCCGCCGTCTTTACATTCGCCGTACCGGAGTTATTGGATTCCTGATAGAGGCTGCTACCTGTCTTGGTCAGGCCGGAAGCATTCGTAAACTGGGCAATGGCAATCTGTGCTTCAGACTGGCGGACACCATTGGTGTATACGCCGGTGATAATGCCCGAGCCATCAATGGAAACACTCTTTAAGGTACCTGCGGCATTGCCGTCAGCCGTTCCTTTTATTGTATTATTGCCTGCATATTGAGTAAGACTTGTGAGGTCTATAGCCACACTTTGCGTGCTGGCCGCACCATTAGTCAATGTAAGCGTAGCTGTGCCTGTACCAGTATTGTACTTACCAGCAGTGGTAAAGTTTATGGATACAGGATTTAACGCAAGCGTAAGTGTTGAACCATCATCTTCCGTAATAGTTTTTGTCGTAGTCGCTGTATTGGAATCCAGTGATAATGTCCAGATGTTGCCTGTAGCACTCGACACAGCGGTCTTGGTAAAGTACAGCATAAGTGTATGGGCATTTCCTAAAGCATCATAAACATTGACACTAGTCGTTATGGGCAAACTATATCCCGTGGTATATGAGCCAGAAGTTTGGGTAACTGTTGAGCCATCACTCATAGTTAACGTTAGCGGTTGAGACGTACTAGCAGTATACGTTCCACTGGCATAAATATCACTTACAGCCGTGCCAGCTGCAATAGCTGCCGTCGTAGCAGAACTAAGTGTACAAACAACATCATTTGTACCATCCGTCAGGGTGATGCTAGTAGCACCAGACGCTGCCGCCGTTTTGACCGTCCACGAAGCACTTGAATCTAAGTTAGCATTAATAGTGTTTACAGTATACGTTGTGCCGCCTATAGTTAATGTAACCGGATTAGTTGCACTAATATTCGCACTCTGTATAGCGCCACCAGATATCTTGGAAATCGTCAAGGCCGCCGAATTGAGATTATTTTCATAGGTAATCTTTTCCGAAGCAGCGGCGGCCATGCTTTTACCTGCCTTGACCACAATATTTTCCGTGGCTCCATTGGTGCTTAGCACACCATCCTGAGCCATCCAGCCCTGCACATAATGACCGCTTCCCGGCAATACATAATTGCCGTCTGCATCGAATTCGAATGCACCATCACGAGTATAATAAGTATCATTGCCGGATTTTACAACGAACAAACCATTGCCCGCCAAGGCAACATCAGTATTTTTGCCCGTAGACTGCGCACTGGCATCGGTAAAGAGCAAATCAATGCTGGCTACACCTGTACCAAGACCAATCTGCTTCGGATTCGTACCACCCAGAGTATCGCCAGGAGCCGATGCCGCCGTCTGTGTCTGACTAAGCGTATCGGCAAACGTTACACGGCTGGATTTAAAACCCGTTGTATTTACATTGGCAATATTATTGCCGATAACATCCATTCTCGTCTGATGGCCTTTAAGACCGGAAACTCCCGAAAAAAGTGAACGCATCATAATGAATCGACTTCCTTTCCTTACATGAAAAAGTCTTTTTTCTTATGATGCAGCAATCAAAATATGCATTTGTCTGAGATACGTCAATCAGTCGGTATCTCCAAGTCTCCTAGGGATTTTTCCCGTCGGTCCAACTCTTAAATGATTGCTGCACTGTCAATATTTGTTATTATGTTGTCTGTGCCCTGAATTTTCTCCAGAGCGGTGATTACCTTGCGGTTGGCTACGCTGACGACCAGCGCCACCTCCTGCATGTAGATGAGGGATTCCCTCGCTCCCTTTTGTGCCAGCTTGTCAACGGCTGACTGCAGACGAGCCAAATCTTCATGGCTCAAATTGATTTGCCTTTCTTGCAAGCGATTCTGCGCATGCACGGAGAAGGTCACCTCTTTATTCTTGTTGGTTTCCTTCTCCTGAGCAGTTTGCAGAAAATCTTGAAAAGAGATTTGGCTCGCATTTTTCGGCTGCGTCATACTTGACAAACCGGTTATTCGTCCTTGAAGCGGAAGGATAGGATTCATGATTTCTCTCCTCCCTTTATGTTAGCCAAAGTATTTTAGCTTCCCTGTACACCTTCACCAATACGGGTGATATTCCCAATGGCAACCTTGTAGCTGTGCCCGTCGGCGCTTGCCACAATGGTTGGCGAACCATCGGAAATGCTTACCCCTGTAACCGTGCCCTCCAGCTTTGTAGTGGTTGTGGTCACTTTGCCATTTTCATCTGTACTGCTGCTGTCAACAGACCACTGAATGTTCTTGCCAATCATATTGCTAAGCTGACCAACCAGTACAGAGGTATCAATGTTGCTTACAAGTTTCGATACATCCCCAAGGCCATCAGCTACGTTCGTCATCTGCTCCAAAGCAGAGAACTGTGCTAACTGCGCCAGATATTCGCCGTTATCCTGCGGGTCAAGGGGATCCTGATACTTCATCTGCGTTACCAGCAGCTGCAAGAACGCGTCCTTGCCCAAGGCACTGTTATCCTTGTTGGCCTGCGTTTGACTGGCCTGATAACTTTCTACAGTCTGGGTTACACCATCTACTGTGATTGTATTTAATGAATTTGCCACGTTTTTCACCTTCTATGCATTAGACTCGGTAGTCAACACCATCAGCAGCGTCTGCGGTATTTTGCATACCGGCAGTTATATTTTCGGACGCTTCTCCATAATCATCCACATTCCCTGTATTCCGAATACTGCTGCCATGTTGTCCCTGATTCTGCTGCCATGCCTGCTGTCCTTCTCCCTGAGGCAGCTGCCCGTCCGTGAGTCCGGCATAGACATCTACATTGTCCACTTTTAGACCCTGATTGTTCAGTTCCTGCTTGAGCTGTACCAAAGTGTTTTCAATGATGGCTCTTACCTGAGCGTTGTCGCTATGGAAGGATGCGTTAACCGCACCATTCGGCGAAATGGAAACCTTAAGGGTAAGTTCTCCTAAATAGTCAGGGTGAAGTTTGATTACCATCTGGGTATCTTCCCCACGGCGCAGGAGTCTGGCCTGTTCTACAATCTGCCGCGGAACATTGAAATCATCCTGCACATTCTGTGGCTGGCTTACCTCATCTGCTGCTCCGGCTCCTGTCAAGCTCTCATTGAGACTTTGCTGGAAAAGGCTGACCGACGCATTACCTGCTGTCTGCTGTGCCATTGCCGTAGAAGCCAGCGGGGCTTTATCTCCTGCCGCTTCTTCTGCCAGCTGATGAACAGGCTCACCATCTTCTGTCGTCACCGTTTCCATAACAGGCATCTGTGGTTGATTTTGCTGACTGAAATTACCCTGCCCCGGATTTTGCTGCATATTCATGGCGTGATTTGCCACCGGAACTTCTTCTACGGTTATGCTGATACCCGCCAGCGGATTTTTAACCGGTTGAGGATTATCCTCTTTGCGCGGCTGTAATTGTACAGTTCCTTCAGGAACAATAACCCTGCCCGCTTTCTCTTGTATCACCGGCTCATTCGTCGGATTCACATTCGTGAGCGTTACTGAATCATTCACCTTTCCAACAGGCATGGACGGCATCGTCATTTCGCTCTGCTCAAAAGGCGCCATTCCCTTGGCATCTAATGTTTCCCTGCCATTATTCAGTACCGTCAATATGGGGTTATCGCCCTCACCAACCGTCTGATTAGCCAGCTGCTGATTGTTCAGCTGGGCTTCCAGCATAGTCGCGGGTCTCCCCGCTTGCAGATTGTTATTCAGTGAACCGGTCAGCTGGTTCTGTACCTGTGGCTTTACTAAATCCTGCGGTATATTTTCTACCGCTGTTTCATTGCCCGTTAACTTTACCTGTTGTCCGGAAAGCATTGCCAGGAAATTTTTGTTTTTCTGAGCATCTTCCGTGGACTGGGGCAATAAGCTCTGCAAATTTACCGTTGCTGCGGGCTCTGCCTGCTGTGGTACTTCCTCCATAACCAGCGCGGCCTGCCCTTCCGCTGATAAACTTAGCACTGCGGCCTGCGCTGCCAGCTTGCCTAAATCCTGAACCTCTGTGGTATCTTCTGTGCCTTCCGTAGCTTTTTCTGCCTGCATTTCCTTGCCCTGCTTATCCGTCAGTGCAGTTTCCGCTTTATCCGGCATATCGTCTTTTATATCCGCTTCCTTAGCATCAACATTCCCTTGTGTACTTCCTTGTGTATCCACCGGCGATTTTGCCAATTTTCCTGTTACTTCTTCTCCTGTCCGTTCTAAGACCTCACCAAATGAATCTTTATTCAGTTTAGCCGCAGGCTGATTAACCGTCCTTGTAAGCTGCACTTTGCCTGCACCAGACTTAGGAGAAATAGCCATTACATTTGCTGCGTTCACTAAATCACCTCCTTTTCATGTTATTTATCGTTAAAAATCGCCATTTACTTAAATAAAAAATTCCCTACAAACAAATTTTGTAGGGAATTTGTTTATTGTTCCTGCGATTCTTGTCCGTTTTGCTGCCGGGCTCTTTCCTCCAGCATGCGGCGTACGTCTTCTTCGGTATTCACTTCTTTCTGCGTTCCGGCGTACATGATTTTGGTAATGCGGGCAGTCTTGTCCTCATCAAATTCGGTCATGATTTTAGCCACCACTGCCTCATCCATGCGCTGCATAATCGCAATACACATATCATCATCCAGACCATCCATGGCCTTTGCCGCATCCTTAGGCTTCATTTGGTTATACAGACGAGCCAGCTTGGATACGCGCTTTTTTTCCTCAGCCTCCCGCTGTTTCATCTGTTTTTCGATTTCTTCCTTGGTAATGACAATCTTCTTGGATTCTTTTTTATCCTTGTCGTCTTTCTTTACATCCTTGTCTTTGTCCGGCTTGGCATCCTCCACAGGAAGATTTTCCATTTCGGCCTCGTCAGGTGCAGGTTTCACAAAATATTCACCAATCACCGGCAGATCATATAGTTTCAGCTGCTTGTTGGCTTCCTGCGTGTCTATGAGCTGCAAATAAACGCCCAAAGCAAAACCGCCTATGACAAGCACCAATAGCAGGAAGAGCACCAACAGCACTTTCACTATTTTACTGCCTTTTTTCTTTTTTTTCTTCGCTGCCATTGTCCAACCCGCCTTCTATTCTACATTATCTGTAAATATCCAATACCTTGTTTACATAATTCTGGGTTTCCCTGTATGGAGGAACTCCGCCATAATCCTTTACCGCCCCCGGGCCGGCATTATAAGCCGCCACCGCTTTTGTAAGGTCCCCGCCAAATGTGTCGAGCATCTGACGCAGATATTTCGCTCCGCCTTCGATATTCTGCTGCTCGTTATATGGGTCAACCCCCAGCGAAGCTGCGGTATCCGGCATTAACTGCATAACGCCAATGGCTCCTGCAGAGGAAACGGCTTCCTGCTTGCCATTGGATTCCACTTCAGCCACCGCTGCTACCAGTTTAGGATCTACTTTATATTTACGAGCGGCTGCTTCGATAAGCGTACTGAGATTCTGGTCAGCCAGCGGTAAATCTGCCAGCACCGGCTTACTATTTTCAACCTGCTGTGTTTTTCCCGTTTTTGCCGCCGCAGAAGGCTCATTTGTCTTATCTGCCGTCTCCAGCCCCAAGGATTTTTGCATTTCTTTTTCCAGCTTTTGTGAAAAGCCCGTCCCGGGAATATTTCCCGGCATACCAAATTGTTCCTGCAATTGGGCTATCCTTGCCTGTACATGGCGTACACCGGTTAAATCCATCATGTGCTTACCCCTTCCCTTCTGCGCCGCATAGTGAGCTGCAGACCAATTTCATCGAGCATTTTCTGTTCTTCATGCAGGACTTCAGCCTGATATTCCTGAAAACGGCGTTCCTTCAACTGTTCTATACTTTTCAGATAGCTCATAACCTCCATCAAGGCTTTGAGTTTTTTTTGTTTCTCAGCTTTCATCTGCAGAAGAATGTTCTGCTGCATTTCAATCTGTTCCCGCTTCCAGGCAAAGAAACTGTTAAAAGTCATCAGCCGGCCTACACTAACCCTTACGCCCTCTTTGGAGAGCGCATCATAGTCCTGCTGGCCTTTTTGCATTTCTGCCAGCAGGGTGTTAAGGCCATCACGGGCTTCTTCTACCTTGCGGGAAGCAGCTGCAAAGTCACGTTCGGCATCATCTTTCTTGCGCCGGGTGACCCGAAGCAGGGTTTCCAGCTGAAATTTAAACTTTTTCATGAGCTATCACCCGGAAATACCCATCAATTTCTTTTCGGTTTCCTCGTAGGAATCCACCTCATAAATCCCCTGACACAGGAATTCATTTATCGCATCAATCTTTTGAATGGATTCATCAATCTTGGCACTGGAACCTTTTACATAGGCACCGATATGAATCAAATCCTCTGCATCCCGGTATACGGCCATGAGCTGACGCATCTGCTGCGCCGCCTTCAAATGCTCCGGCGACACCACTTCATTCATCACACGACTGACGCTGGGCATAATATCAATGGCCGGAAAGTGATTCTGCGCCGCAATATTACGGGAAAGCACGATATGTCCATCCAGTATCGAACGTACGGCATCAGCAATCGGCTCATTCATATCATCACCATCTACCAGAACGGTGTAAATTCCGGTAATGGAGCCAGTGGCGTTCGTTCCTGCCCGTTCCAGCAGCCTTGGCAGCATAGCAAAGACAGATGGCGTATAACCACGGGTTGCCGGCGGCTCACCTATCGTCAGCCCGACTTCACGCTGTGCCATAGCAAAGCGGGTCACGGAATCCATCATAAGGATTACTTTGCGACCCTGGTCGCGGAAATATTCGGCAATAGCCGTAGCGGTCATTGCGCCCTTGATACGTACCAACGCGGGCTGGTCTGAGGTAGCCACCACCACCACCGAACGCTTCATGCCCTCTTCGCCTAAATCTCTTTCGATAAAGTCCCGCACCTCTCGGCCGCGTTCCCCCACCAGTGCGATAACGCTGATATCCGCTTCTGTATTACGGGCTATCATGGAAAGAAGGGTGGATTTACCCACCCCGGAACCGGCCATAATGCCGATACGCTGTCCTTCCCCCATGGTGATAAGGCCATCAATGGCTCTTACCCCCACATAAAGACTGTTATGAATACGTGGTCTCGACAGCGGATGCGGCGGATCTGCGTTAAGGCTATATTCCGTCTTGCATAGCAGCGGCCCCTTGCCGTCAATGGGATTGCCCAAGCCATCCAAAACACGCCCCAACAGTTCATCACCCACTCTGACGTTCAGCATGCGCTGGGCAGCCGTCACTTCACAGCCAGGTCCAATCCCCTGCATCTCGCCGACAGGCATCAGCATTACATAACCTTCCCGAAAGCCTACTACCTCGGCAGGAATTGGCGGCACATCCGGGTTATGGGAACTTACGTAGCACAGCTCACCTACACTTACCGTAGGTCCCTGCGATTCAATTACCAGACCGATAACCTGCGTAACCTTTCCCGTCAGTTTGACGCTGGAACATTCATATATTGCCTCGGTAAACTTGTCGATATTCAGTTTAAAGTTCTTTTCCTGTACATCTTCCATAGTGCCCCTCAAGGGAAATCTTAAAGCATAACATTTTTAACTGCCTGACGCACCAGTTCTATCTGCGTGGCGAGCCTTGCATCCACAGTACCATTAGGCGTTTCAATCAAGCAGTCTCCCGGTTTCATGCTCTGGTCAGATACCAAATCTATCGTAGCGTCACCATAGGTTAAAAGCCCCCGGAATTCATTGCGTGCCATCAGTACCAAATCATAATCCTGCGGCGCAATATGAATTTTGAGTTCTTTTTGGTCTTTGACCTTGTTTATGGCCTCTCTGACCAAAGGCAATACCACCTGCGGCACATCAATGAAATGCTGCGGCAATATCTTTTCCACCACGGCCATGACCATACGCACTACATCCTGTTCAGCCTGCTGGACATAGTCGCGGGTAGCAGCCTTAGCATCTTGCAGAGTTTTTTCGGCCTTGGCACTGCCTTCGGCAATACTCTGTGCCATCTCTTCACGGATTTTGGCTTCGCCATCCCGATAGCCGGCCTCATAGCCTTCCTGATGCCCAGCCTGTACAGCTTCTTCTTTTGCTTCCTGTATCTTTGCCTGTGCTTCTGCCTTCATGCGCTCACATTCGGCTTTAGCCTCCTGCCGGACAATTTCTGCATCCACTTTGGCATCTTTTAACAGCTGAATAGCGCGCTGCTCCTTGGCAGCAATTTCTGCCAGCATACGGGTACGGGCTTCTTCATCCAGACCACTATCCTCTGCCGCATCTGCCTCGGGCTTAGGCGGCTCGGGGGTATGGATAAGATGAGGGTTCTCCTCCCATATCGCGGCTTTGATAACTCTAGACAATCATCTCGTCTCCCTGTCCACGC
>ERZ842401.2997-NODE-2997-length-21619-cov-8.975097_pt1 | contig 21619 bp, 27 predicted proteins | sample MGYA00521270_ERZ842401 | MGnify/ENA primary metagenome ERZ842401 (study PRJEB31892, sample SAMEA3878208) | bioreactor metagenome | biome: Moose rumen | place: Sweden | collected 2011-10 | study: EMG produced TPA metagenomics assembly of the PRJEB12797 data set...
AGGGCGCGCAGCTGTGGGCGGAGATACACAGCCTGAACGGCGGCTACGACTACGAGCAATACACCTTGTTCTCGGGGATGGACGAAGGGTTGGACGGCCTGGCCGACCGCTACCTCAAAGCCTCCACACCTGAAGACGCGGCATTGTGGCGCGAGGCGATGGAGAAAGCCAAGGCCGCCATGGTGGCAGTGCTGGCGAACCCGAACGCCAACGAGCGGCAGGAGAATCTTGACAAATATTGGAGGCTGGTGTACGGGTATTATGACAAATGGCACGAAATGCACCCCGGCGCGGAGTAGTCCTCGTGCCGGGGTGCGGAGGGTGCGGGGGCGTCAGTCCCCGCACCACTCCTCTTCCGTTGTGCCGCCGCACTCCTCTTCCGTTGTGCCGCCGCACCCCTCTTCCGTTGTGCCGCCGCACCCCTCTTCCGTTGTGCCGGCGGTCCTGATGTCGATGTCCGCCTGCGGTTTCAGCCCCAGTTCCTCCTCGAGGGCGTGGACGCGCCGCACGAGGTAGTCCTGGCAGTAGTCCACGGCGGCGTCGTGGACCACGCAGGTGTAGAAAATCTCCGTGGCCCGCTCCTCGGGGAGAGCCATGCCTTCCGTGATGGCGCGTTCGAGATAGTTTTGCAGCAGGGTGGCGAGGCCGTTGCGGAAATAGCAGATGTCGCCGAAATCGGACAGACCTGCGAAGCAGGCGGGCTCGGGGACGAGGCGGCGGCCGCCGTCGCTGGTCGGTGCAATGGAGGGTCTGCTCATCTGTCGCCTCCTTTCTGTTCCATGAGTTTGTGGAGCATCACGCGGCCTTTCTCGGTGACGACGGTGGAGAGGCTTGTGCCGACGGAGCCGTCGGAGTGGAAGAAGCGTGCCGTGCGGGTGCGGAAGAAGCCGGAGGCGGCGTATCTGGCCGTGGGGAGCCAGCGGTCGCTCTGGCGGTAGAGGACGCGGTGCTGGCGGCAGAAGTCGGTGAGCCCGGCCACGGAGCGGAAGCCGAGGTCCTTGGCCACCTCGGTGAGGGTGTAGGTCGAGGAGGACTGCAGCACGTCGCGTGTGTAGTCGGCCATGGGCGCGAGGCTGTCGATGGTGTGCTGCTGTTCGCCGAGTCGGAGCTGCTGCTGCTCGATGGTGCTGTTGGCGATCTGCAGCTCCTGCGTCCTTGCGTCGAGGCGGCGCTGGAGCACCTGCATGGCGTGGGCGATCACCTCGTCGTCGTCCGATACCGTGGCCACCCCCTGTGTCAGCAGCTCCTTGATGCGGTCGTTGCACCAGATGGCGAACTTGGGGGAGAGCCAGCGTGCGAACTCCATCGCCACGTCCTCGTGCATCCAGGTACCCTGTTGCTTGTTTCCACCTTTTACAACTCGCACTAAATCAGCCGAAGTGCATTTTCGCACTTCGGCTAATTCTTGCAGGAAGTCTTTGGTTTGTTGCGTGTTAGTCCATTTGGTTACTTGTTTGCCAAATGGTTTGGCCATTTCTGTGGCGTTGACCATTACGTTCTCACCCTGCGAGAAGGTGATGTTGCTACCCTCGTAGGAGTAGACTTGCAGTGCCGTCTTTCCGGCTGCCGTTGTCTGTGCGTTCATGGTGGTAAGTTTGAACGTTAAACAAAAAGGCCTGGTAGGAGTTGTTCAGGACTTACCACAATCCTTGCGGGCGTTACCGCTGCCGCACTCCCCAAGCCTTATGACTTGACTATAAGTATGGGTCAATAAAAAACGCCGGCGTTCAACCGACGGCAACTATTGACCGTGGTAAATTTGAACTGGTGCAAAAGTACACACTTTTTCCGACATGGCAAAATATTTTTTTTCAGAGCCCTGACGCAGGCACACGCGAATAACGCGGGAAGGACGAAGATTATTGTGCGAAACGACTACAATTATAGCAGAAACGACTATAATAATAGCAAAAACCGTTAAAAACATCGCATTCCAGCATCGAAAAAAAATTGCGTGTCCCGACCGATGAGGGCGGCAGGAGGGTGAGGAATACCGATGTTCCCGCCCGTCTCCGAGGCCGATTTCAGTGCGACCAGCAAGCGACAAAGCAAGCGACAAAGAAAACGACACACAAAACGACACACAAAACGACACACAAAACGACACACAAAACGACACACAAAATACCGCTACAATAATCGGAGAACAAGAAAGATACAATGATGAGAAGTAAGCAACTCGCTGAAGAAACGGGACTTACGGAACAGCAGATCAGAACAGCGATTAATCGCCTAAAAACGACCAAGGAAGTGACCAGCAAAACAACCAAGTGTTACACCATCATAGGTGTTTCAAATTATGAGACTTATCAAGAAAACGACCAAGAAAACGACCAAGAAAACGACCAAGAAAACGACCAACAAGCGACCAACAAGCGACCAACAAGCGACCAACAAGCGACCTATAACAAGAATAATAAGAAAGATAAGAAAGAAGAGAATATATATATCACTCAAAGCGCGTGCGCGCGTAATATAAAAAGCGAGACCGACGAGAAAGAGGAAGAGGAAATGCCTTTTTAAGAGGGAAGAAAAGATACAGGGTGTGTGTGGGGGGGGGCGTACCGTCATGGGGGGACACTTGCGGAATACGTTTCACAACATATTGTGTGGTTGCGCGGACGAAAACGTATTTTTGCACTCCACACAGGAAAAGAACAGAAAACGACAACAGGGATGGCAGAGCAGACATTGCACAGGATGAGCCGCGTCGGCGTGCCGAAAGGAACCGACAGCCCCGACACCGTGATCCGCAGCAAGGCCGTGAACAGGGACGACCGTGCCCGTGGGCAGCAGATACTCCTCGAGGCGCATGGCTACTATGCGGCGATGGACAAGTTCCGCCGCGAGCGCGACCGCAACAAGCGGTACAACTACGGCGACCAGTGGGGCGACATGATAGAGGTGGACGGGGTGATGATGACCGAGGAGCAGTACATCAAGTCGCAGGGGCAGGTGCCTCTGAAGAACAACCTCATACGCCGACTGGTGAAGAACGTGATGGGCGGCTACAACAGCCAGTCGCTCGAGCCCACCTGCATAGCCCGCGACCGTTCGGAGCAGCCGCTTGCCGAGACCATGAACACGCTCCTGCATTACAACATGGACCTGAACCGCATGGCAAAGATGTACTCGTCGGCGTTGGAGGAGTTCCTCATCAGCGGCCTCCCCGTGCACCGCAAGATGTACGGCTGGAAGAAAGACCGCATGGACTGCTGGACGGAGACCGTGCAGCCAAACAATTTTTTTGTCGATAACCACATGCGCGACATGAGGATGTGGGACTGTTCCGTTGTCGGCGAGCTGCACGACCTCACGTTCGACGAACTGTGCACCGCCCTCGCCAAGACACCGACCGACTACCGGAAACTTGCCGAAATCTACCGCCAGTCGCGCGACACAAGTGGCACCATACCCACCTGGGCGGACTTCGGTTTTGGCAGGCGGAAGGCTCTGACCGACTTTCTCGTACCGTCGGAAGGAAACCTGTGCCGTGTGATAGAGGTGTGGAGGAAGGAGAGCAAGCCGCGCTACCGCTGCCACGACTACAACACCGGCGACCTGTACAAGGTAGACCCGTCCGACCTCGGCGGCATCGTGGCCGAGAACAACCGCCGCCGTGCCATGGCCGCCCGCAACGGCATTCCCGACGAGGAAGTGCCGTACATCAGGACGGAATGGTTCATGGACAGCTACTGGTACTACTACTTCCTCTCCCCCATGGGCGACATTCTCGACGAGGGCGAGACCCCCTACCTGCACAAGTCGCACCCCTATGTATTTGTAGCCTACCCGTTCATCGACGGAGAGATACACTCCTTCATCGGCGACGTGATCGACCAGCAGCGCTACACCAACCGCCTCATAACCCTCAACGACTGGATAGTGCGCGTCAGTGCCAAAGGTGCGCTCCTTATCCCGGAGGACGCCATCCCGGAGGGGATGTCCGTCAGCGACTTCGCCGACACATGGGCCAAGTTCAACGGTGTCGTTGTCTACAAACCCTCCAAGACCGGGGACGTGCCCAAACAGATCTCCGCCAACTCCACCAACATAGGCATCAGCGAGATGCTTTCGTTGCAGCTCAAGTTCTTCGAGGACATCAGCGGGGTGAACGGGGCGCTGCAGGGCAAGGCCGCGTTCAGCGGGGAGAGCGGGAGCCATGCGCAGGTAATGGCGCAGAACGCCGCCACATCGCTCATAGACCTGTACGCCAGCTTCAACGAGTTCGTGCGCGAGTCCGCCTTCAAGGACGTGAAAAACATGCAGCAGTACTACGACGGGAAGATGATACTCAACATAGTGGGGCAGACCAAGGCCGACCTCTCGCAGATCAGCGATGCGGAGTTCGACTTCAGCATCATCCAGAGCACCAGTTCGCAGTCCTACCGCGCCAGCGCCAACGACTTCCTCATTTCCCTGTTCAAAGCGAATGCAATATCACTCAAGCAGATGCTTGAAGTGGCCAAAGACCTGCCCTATGCCGACGCTTTGCTGCAGAGCATAGAGAGCCAGGAGCAGGCCGTCGCCAACGGGCAAGTGCCGGAAGGCATCTCGCCGCAGCTCGTCCAGCAGGTGAACTCCGCTGCCGACGAGGAATCGGTGCAGCAGCTCCGGCAAGCAATGGGCGCACCCAGCACGACATGACAGAAAAACAGCGGATAAAAGAACTCATAGCAGAAAACGAGCGGCGGCAAAAACAGAACAACATACCTTTCAACCCTGTAACCGGGCAAGGCAGCGTCGGGCGGCGCCGTCAGTTCTACCTGCCCGACTTCCCCATACCCACCCAGCACCTCCCGCTCGCCATGCACCGCGAGCCGCTTGTCAAAGCCCTCGCCAAGGCGGGGAGCGTGGCCGCGTTCATCCGCCAGCTGGGCCCCGAAGCCGACCCCGCGTCCGCCGCCGCCACCGTTGTGCGCGAATTCTGCCGCCTGCGCAACCGGCACGACTTTCCGTTCTGGGCGGCCACCCTCGCCTACATCAAGCGCAAAGGCGGCGGACCCGACACGCTCCTGCGCCTGAACAGGCCGCAGCGCCGTCTCGTCGACACCCTCGAGCAGCTCCGCCTCCAGCGCAAGCCCATACGCCTCATTCTCCTCAAAGCGCGCCAGTGGGGAGGCTCCACCTGCATACAGCTCTACATGGCCTGGCTGCAGCTCTGCCATCGGCAGGGACTCAACTCGCTCATCATCGGACACGTCGGCAAATCCTCGTACGAAATCAAAGACATGTTCGACAGGATGCTCAACAACTACCCCGTCGAATTCCTGCACAACCTCGGCGAATCGTACAGCCCCAGCGAAGAGAAAAAGAAAAACGTGGACAAGGCTGGCGACATCTTCCGAATCCCCCAGCGCAACTGCAAGGTGAAGATAGGGACTGCCGAGGAGCCCGACTCCTGCCGAGGCGGAGACTACAACCTCGTGCACCTCTCCGAAGTGGGGCTGTGGAAAGCCACGCCCAAAAAAACGCCCGAATCCATCGTCCGCTCCGCCTGCGCAGGCATTCCATACGCACCCGGCACCATGATCGTGTACGAGTCCACCGCCAACGGGACGGACAACTTCTTCCACACCGAATACCTCGCCGCGAAGAATGGAACCTCCCAGTTCCGGCACCTCTTCGTCCCCTGGCACGAAATCGAAATCTACTCCATCCCGTTTGAGACGGCTGATGGGAAGGCAGACCTTGCAAAGAACCTCCTCCTCCACCGCACGGACCAGCAGGCCGACAGTCCGCGGCAGGAACCGGGTGCCTACCTCTGGAAGCTGTGGAGCGCCGGCGCCACGCTTGAGAACATACACTGGTACATCCTCGAGCGCCAGAAATTCAACTCGCACTCCGAGATGGCCGCCGAATATCCCACCGACGACATAGAGGCCTTCACCTTCTCCGGCCGGAACGTCTTCCCCGACGCCGACATCGAGCAGCTCCGGCCTGCCTGCCGCCCTCCAAAATTCACCGGGGAGATATACGGAGCCGACGACCAGGGCCCCCTCGCGCTCGAGGGCATCCGTCTCACGCCCGATCCCAACGGACAGCTCTCCATCTGGCACCACCCCGAGAAAGACACCCCCGAAGCCACGGTTGCAGACCGATATATCGTGGCCGTAGACGTCTGCAAGGGCCACACAAAAAACGCCGACTTCGCCGACATCCTCGTCCTCGACCGCCTCCCCGTCATCGACAACGAGCCGCCCGTAGTCGCGGCCGAATGGCACGGGCACATAGACATGGACCGCCTCGCATGGAAAAGCGCGCAGATCGCCACACTCTACAACAACGCCCTCCTCGTCATAGAATCCAACACTCTCGAAACAAACAACACCAAAGGCGAAGCCGAATACATCCTCCAGCTCGTCGGCGACGCGTACCCCAACCTGTACATGCGCAAACAATCGGCGGAGGACATCCAGATGCAACGTCCGCGAAAATACGGGTTCCACACCAACACGCTCACCAAGAAAGTCGTCATCCTAAACCTAAAAGTCGCACTCCGCGAACACCTGTACATAGAGCGCGAGGAGAAAGTCCTGCTTGAATACCACACCTACATCGAAACGGATAGCGGAGCATTCGAAGCCCAGAAAGGGCACCACGATGACCGGCTCATGACCCGCGCCATCGCCCTGCAGATAAGCACACACGAGATGGAGCCGCCACGGATCATCAACTTTGCACAACTCAACCGGCAGTCAAGCCGCATCATCAACGAAGCGACTATATGATGTTCCGGGAACGGTGTTTAATCTGGCGGTACACAATGTTCCTTGCATAGCCCGGGCTCATATAAAACTTCGGTGCAGGGCCATTGACCACCCTGAACACGGCATCCTGAAGGAGGATGCCATCTACCTCCTTCATTATCTTTTCCACACGGATGCAGATTTCCCTGAACATCTCCATCTTCGACTGTCGCATGCCGTCAAACGCACGGTCGCCTACCTTCATCCACCTTGAAACCACCGCCAGCGAGCGCTCTTCGCTGACCCAGAACCGGCTGCACGGATGGTTAACCACCTTCTGGAAATCCTTTCTTACTTGAAAAAAAAGGACCTCCTTCTGGACAATCCGATAAGCCGCCATCAACTCCCTGTCTCTGAAGTCAGAAAAGTCGGATATGCTCCCATTGTGTTTCACCTTGTTTTTCTTTTGTGGTGCAAAAATACTAAAATTATAGTCAAAAATGCTATATTCAGTGAAATATTTTCACAAGATATAGTGAATAGTCCTTTTGTTGTAGGTATTTTTGCGCCTGAAAAAACATAAACCTATGGCAGAGACAACACCACAGAAGAGCAAGCGCGATATTTTGTACGAGCGTATCAGTGCGAAATATCCGGACAAGGAGTATGCCGACGACGAGGCATTGTTCGGTCAGGTGAATGACGACTACGACGCGCAGGAGGCCGAGATAAACAGATACAAGGAGAGCGAGGGCAGACTTACAGACTTGCTCGCCACGAACCCATATGCAGGCCGGTTCATCGCCGACATGGCCAGCGGGCAAGACCCTTGGCTTGCCGTGATAGAGCGGCTTGGCATAGACGGAATCACCGACCTGATGAACGACCCGTCCAAGCAGGAAGAGTATGCCGAGGCCAACCGCAAATATGTGGAGCGCATAGCGAAAGACAAGGAGCTGGAGGCGGAATACCAGGCCAACTTGTCGGAGAGCCTGAACACCTTGCAGCAGATACAGCAGGAGCGTGGACTTGGGGACGAGACGATAGACGCGGCGGTGAGCCTCATCATGGGCATTGTAAACGATGCCATCATCGGCAAGTTCTCTCCCGAGACAATCGACATGGCATTGAATGCGGTGAACCGAGACGCCGACCTGGAGAACGCCAGGACGGAGGGAATGGTGGCCGGACGCAACGCCAAGATAGAGGAAAAGCTGCGGAAACGGTCTGCTGGCGACGGGATTCCTGCTATTGGAGGAGGAAACAGCGGTGTTCCGAAACCGGAAAAGAAGGGATTCCTTGACGACCTCCCACTGAGAAAATTCTAAAATAACAATAAAAAAATAAGATTATGGAAAAAAGATTCATTCAGCATCCGTTCATGCGCTTTGTCGTAGGCCCTGGCTCCGGCGCGGTCGTGGAGACTGCCACAGACGAACCTAATGGCACTACCATTGTTTCCGCGACCGCTCCTGGCAACACTGTCGTTGAGCCCGATTATCTGGACGACGATCTCGACAAGAAAATTGTCATGATCCGCCCTCAGGACACTCCTATCGACACCTTCACACGCTCTATTGCGAACAACGAGTCTTGCAAGAGCTGGGAGGCCGGTGGTTGGGAAATCGGCACACGAGAGACCCGGGACACGGTATCCGCCGCCTATACAGCCGGTACCAGCACCGCCAATGTTCTTTCCGTTGACAACATTGAGATGTGGAAGCCCGGCGACACCTTCCTCATCAACGCCACCAGTTCAGGTGCCGACAAAGGCCCCATGCTCGACGCCAGCAACAACCCTGTGCAGTGCCTTGTCAAGAGTGTTGACAACACCAACAGTAAGATTACCGTCCAGCGTGTCGGTGCATTGAGTTCGACTCTGCCCAACGTGGGAGAGGACTACGTGCTCTGTCGTTTGTCCCCGGCCGTATCCGAGCTGGAAGCCTCGGTTGAAGGTTTCAATGTCCAGCCTTCGGACCGCAAGTATTATAATCAGACCCACATGACCCAGGTAGAGGAGTCTGTTATCCACAGTCTCCTCAAAAAAAAGGTCGCTATGGATTTCTCCGTTTACAAGGAGCAAACCATCTGGGACTTCAAGCGCGGAATGGAACTGTGCAACCTGTTCGGCGTAGGTGGTATGGCGAAGAACGCCAAGGGCGAGCCCGTCCACCTGTCCACCGGTCTGTGGTGGCAGATGAGCCAGCAGTCCACCGTGGACTTCTCGCGGGCCATGACCGACCAGCTTTGGAACACTATCGGAAAGTCTATCTTCGAGGGTAACAACGGAGCAGATCGTCGCCTGCTGTTCGCTGGCAATGATCTGCTGGCTCAGATTGCCAACGCCGCCTCCTACTCCAAGCAGCTGGCGGCCAAGAATACAGAGATAGTGCTTGGTCTCCGTGTTTACAAGATCGAGACTCCCTTTGGAGAGCTTATGGTCAAGCCTATGGGTTCCCTGTTTGAAGGGTATTTCTCCAAGTGCGGCATGGTCATCGACCCGAACTTCGTGAAAAAGTACATCATGGAGCCTCTGCAGACCACCAACCTCGACCTGAACAAGACAGGCCTGCGTCGTGTGGACAATGCAGTCCGTATGCACGAGACCTACTCACTGTTCCTGGAGAACCTTCCCTGCCACCGCAAGATTGTCCCTGCAGCATAACAGGAAATTCCCATGACTAAAATCCGGGCGGTGGTGCGTTTTCAACCGCCGCCCTTTTTTTTCAATAAAAGAAGTAATTTATGGCAAAGAAGACATACAAGACGTATTCCATTAAAAGCCTACAAGTTCTCTTATTCGACGGGCAGGGCCGTCCGATAGAAGTGAACTTCAAGGGCGGACTCCATATTGATTCCACCGCCAAGTTCAGCACAAACGACGAGAAGGTGCAGAACGCCCTGGAAAAGTGCAGCGGCTTCAACCGCGACTTTTACCTTGAATCCGTCCGAGAAGACAAACCAGCGGATGCAGCCGGGTCTCTTGCTCCTGCCAAGGAGGCTGATGACGTGGCAGACGGGTCTGACTGGCAGACAGTCGATGTCGCTGACAAAGCCGATGCCATAGAATGGCTCAAGGAGCATTACCCCGAGAAAGGCTACACAGGTGCGAAACTGAGGTCCCGAGAAGCATTCGTTGCAGCCTGCACGGAATGCAACGTGCGGTTTGTCTTCCCCGAGTAATAGCGGCAAAACACAGAAGACATGGTATACCAGGTCGCGAACATCGTTCATGACGTACACCTCGCCATTGACCAGAACGAGGAAAGCGCGCCGCTGCTCGCAGATGCCGACCCCGACGCGCTCACGCTCGACGACATCATCAAATCGAAGATAACCGAAGCCGTCGATGCCGTGCACGCCGCAGCGCCTGTGCATCTGCTTGAACGTGGGCACAACCTCGACGCAACCATACATTGGCACGAGCTCGAATCAGGGCACCTGCTGCTCCCGGACGACTTCCTCCGCCTCGTGGTGTTCCAGATGGACGACTGGGAGCATCCGGTGTACAGCGCCATAACAACCGACGACCCGCTGTACGAGCGGCAGCACAGCCGCATCAAAGCCCTGCGTGGCACATCGCAGCGGCCTGTCGTCGCCATCTGTGCGAGGCCGGAAGGAAACGCCATTGAGTTCTACTCATGCAAAACCACAAGAGCCACCATCAAACAAGCCGTCTACATCCCTCTTGCGGCCATCGACCGCCACGGCGGAGTGGATATAAGCCAGCGGTGCTTCAAAGCCGTAGTCCACACCATCGCGGCGTACACACTGTCAGCATGCAACGAGCAAGATAAGGCAAACGCGCAGATTGAATTAGCAAAAACATCATTACAGCAATGATTAACGACAATAATCATATTGACGGAGACTTATCCGTCGGACGCAACCTCGACATCGGAGGGAAAGCAGGCATCGCAGGCGATGCAACCATAGGGCACAACCTCGTTGTCAAAGGCTGGCTCGAAGCCCCAAACATCAAAGGCATCAACAAAGGCATCTTCCTGTCAGTCGCAGAACTTAACGCCGCCTATCCAAACCCCGAAAACGGGTGGCTCGCCGGTGTCGGCAAATCATCACCATTTGCAGCTTATGTAGCCAAAGGAGGCAAATGGGTGGCAACAGGAGGAACTATAGATATAGGCGACGGCGGAAGCGTACAGCCCGGCCAAGGTATCTATGAACGCCCCTCGGAAGACCCGACGGATGGCTGGATAGATTATATTGGGCAGGGCGACCCGGATGAAAGTGCAGATACAAAGCCGTATTACGGGTCAGACATTGGCGGCGGACAAATCATTGTAAGAAATCCACCGCCAGGAGGAGGGGAACACAGTGTTACCATAGACACCGATCAAACAACCATTGGTGCAGACAACGGCAGTCAGGTGAATATCGGCAGTCAGGTGAGCGGCGATGTAACCGTCGGCAGCGGCAGCGCGGTAAGCGTCAGCAGCGGTGGTGCTTCGGTAACGGTGTCGGCGAGCGGCGGCGTGGCCATCGTGGGTGCTACCACCATCAACGGGGCGAACGCCGACCTTCGGACCGACGGCACGGCGGCCAGCGGCAGCATCGGGGATGTGGTCTACGGCTTGACGCAGGGCGGCGGAGGTGGGAGTACCGCTGTGGAGACAGACGACAGCGTGGTGCCGGCGCTCAATGTGGCAGGTGGCGGCTTTACGATGAATGTGTACGACAGTGATAATCTCGTACCCGTTATCAAAGCAGAATACGACACAGACACGGGCGGCTCTATTGTAACCATCGGTGATACTACCACTTGCAGTATCCAACTAAACACAGGAGAAGCAGACGGGCAGGGTGGCAGCACCAATTCGGAAATTGATATTAGTGCCGACGATATCCAGATCACCGCAGGGAATGCGGTAGTTGGCATAACCCTCGACCAATCCAACGGTGAAACGTCAATCTCCATCGATGCCGACTCGTTCACGGTCAACGGCAGCGACCTGCTGGGGCTGGTGGACGAGTTCAAGGCAAGCACACAATATGACCCGACGCATATATACACGCAAACCGACTTGCAGCTGATTGCGGGCGGAGGTTCGGCGACCATAAGTTTCAACAGCGGAGAAGATGACGGGCAGGGGACAATCATACCCTCATCCATTTATGTTGCAGCAGGGATTGCCATGATACAGGCCATCAACGCAACAGACGACGGGCAAGGGAATACAACACCCGCTGTTGTCGCTATAACAGCTGATGAAATAAGCATAGACGGCGAGTTCACGACCCTCGGGCCTCTTACAAACCCGCAGAAGATAGACATGGAGTTTGTGGACAACAACCAGAACATCTACACCGTCTCGCTGCTTGGCATCATCACGGTATAAGGAAGGAGGCGGAATATGAGCATGGCAAGCACGGATGTGATAGCGATAGGCGACATCACCATCAGCGACGGAAGCACCACGTTCACGTCGGACACGGCCACGCTACCGGCCGGTACTGTGGTGAGGCATATAGTAGGCGGCCGGTTTGTCGAGGAAGTATTGCAGGCCGATGTGGAACTGAACACGGTAACCTTCCTCGATTATATAGAGAGCCAGCAGGACGGGAACAACGAATGGGGCTATATCGGTATCGACAACTTCCCGATAAACAGTTGTGCCAAAGTGGCCGGGGATTTTGAATGCTACCCCTCTGCAAATGAAACTGTCCAGCTGATGGGTTATTTGGTGAATGGCGGCTATCATGAATCTTTGAGTATATTAGGGTCATATACTGCAGGCACACAACTGATGTCAATAACTCCACGTAAAACCACCAGCACCGGGACAACTGACGGAACCGGTATCGTTACGAGGAATATACTCCGTAACAAATGGTACTGTGAAGTCATACCGTTGAACGAGCCTTTAGGAACCATTCCGTTCGGAGTGTTTGCCGTACGTTCCAATATTACGGAATCAGGCGGGAGTATAACAAATCTTACTTGGCGGCAAAATACCGGGACAGTCAGCAAACCTCGTGTCTACTACATGACTTTCTACGATGCCAATGACAGCGCCCTGTATGACTTCCGCCCCTGCAAGGTGAAGCAGAACGGGGTGTACCAGTACGGCCTGTTCGACACCGTGAACAAGAAACTGCATCTCAACACAAACCCCAACGGGGGCATCATCACAGGAGCATAGGACATGGCATACCAACTTATATACAAGCACTTCATCCTCTGCCGTTTTGCGATGGACCTGGACAAGACCATCGACTGGGCGGATGCCGACACCTTCGGCAGGCATCTTGCCATGGCGAAGCAGGCCATCGTGCCGACGCTGGAAAACCAGACAAAGAAGAACTTCATTCTTGTGTTTCTGACACACCATGACACAGAGGAGAACACGGATATGCTGAAGGGGCTTACGGACAAGTTCCCCGTAGAGGTGGTGAACCCGGTCAAAGAAGCCGTCCTCACAGGCGGTCGTATCGGCAATGCCGAGGTGGTCATCACCAGCCGTCTGGACTATGACGACTATATCGACAGGGAGGTGGTTGAGCATATCCAAAGCCTCGTCAAGGAAAACCCCAAGGCCATGCTCTACGGCATCAGCACAGGCTGCACATACGATATGGAAGAGAAGCAACCCTATCTCTTTGCCACACCGCCCTACGGTATGGAGATGCACGGACTGCACGCCCCGATGCTCTCGGCGATATACAACCTGCACTATGTACGCAGGCCGTTCACGGTTCTCGACCTCGGACAGCATGACAAGTGCATAGACACCTTCGACAAAAAGCAGGGTGAATGGCTGCGGTGGACTGTGGACAGCAGGAAGATAGCCGTATTGGACTACCTCAATGAGGTGGGGTTCCTGTGGACAAGGCATCCGCTGTCGTTCACACAGAGGGACGGTTTCCTGCACAACACAGCCATCAAGGTGAAGATTTCGGAGGAAGATATGGCAACCAAATTCGGATTCAGATAATGGATTGGTACAACATCATACTTGCGGCCATATCGGGCGGGGCGCTGCTCTCGGTGCTGACGCTCCCGTCGGCCATGAAGAAGGCGAGGGCGGAGGCGCAGCGTGCGGCCACGGAGGCCAAGGCGGCGGAGATAGACAACCTCAACAAGGTCATCGAGGGCTGGGAGAAGTTGGCCGACGAGCGGCAGGAAGCCAACGAAGCCCTGCGCGTGCAGATAGAGGCGCTCAACGGGAAGATAGACAACCTCTATTCTGTGAACAGCGACTGGCGGGACAAGTACAACGCCAAGTGCGAGGAGAACACGGCCCTGAAAGTGAAGCTCGCCACCGACGAGGTGAAGCTCTGCATGGTCAGGGGATGCGGCAGCCGCGAACCGAAGAGCGGGTATTGAAAACACATTCAGACATGCTGATAAAGATACAGAGACACACGCGCAAGCCCTCCTACACGGTGGGCAAGGTCTACATCGACGGAAGTTATTTCTGCGACAGCCTCGAGGACACCGACCGCGGGGCGACGCAGGTGATGCCGTTCACCTACACGAGCGGCAACGCGGGCTACTGGACGAAGCCCGACTTCACCAGGATAGAGAAGATACCCGGCAAGACGGCCATACCCACGGGGCGGTACGACGTCTGCTCCTACTGGTGGGAGAAATACAAGTGCTACGTGCCGATGCTTCTGCGTGTGGGCGGCTTCACCGGCATACTGATGCACAACGGCATGACGGCGGAGCACACCGAGGGCTGCCCGCTGCTTGGGAGGAACAACTCCATAGGGCGGCTGGACGGCAGCCGTCTGTATATGGACGCGCTGGCTTCAAGGGTGCTGGCCTGCGAGAAACGGGGTGAAAAAGTAACCATAGAGATAGTATGAAAGACGGAAAACATTGCGTCGACTGACGCTTTTTCAGCGACGAGAGCGTGTCCGGCGCAGGCTACTGCTCCGTGCTTGACAGCGCATGGTGCTACAGCGACAGCAACGTGTGCGGACACTTCGAGGAGGCTTACAATGCGGCAGATCATGCGGGAAGCCACACCGACGAGATGGACTTCGTAAACAAAGGAGGCGAGGAATGAGCAGGATATGCAACGAATGCCGCTTCTCCCGTGTGGACGAGGAGGCGACTGACTACGGCATCGTGAAGTGCAGGAAAGACGGCCTCGCGCACCACTTCTACGACCCTGCCTGCAAGAAATTCAAACAGAACAAATAACATGCCAATTTGCCGTTTGAGCCATGAAGACACACAACACACTGAAAGCCATAGCAGTCTTATTTGCCTGTAATTTGCTGCTGTCAGGCTGCCGAGGCCTGCGCGAGGTAGAGAAGCCCGTGTACCTGCACGACACCGTGTACCGGGTGCAGCACCACCGCGACAGCACCTATGTGGACCGCTGGCACACCGTGGAGGTCAAGGGCGACACCGTCTTCGTCGTCGAGAAGCAAATTACCAGCAAATTAATAACTCGCACAGATACAGCGTACAAGTATGTGGAGAAGCCCGTCGAGGTAGTTGTCGAGCAGATTAAAGAGGTGGCGAAGCCGCTGCGCTGGTGGCAGATAGCCTTGATGTGGACGGGTGGCATCGGGCTGATGATTATGGTCGGTACAGCCATGTGGAAAGCGAGGTGACGGCTCATAACATGACAAGCGGGGAGATAACACCCGAGACACGCCTGCTGCTCATCGAGCTCTCAGAGGGCTTTGCCGAAAGCATCCGAAAAGGCACCATGCGCCTCTCAGAGGGCAGTGCCAAAGCCGTTGCCGAATGGGCGGAGCAGGTGATGCACCCTGAAAGGAACAAGCCCGCAGCCGACGGAGTACATTGGAAGAACGCCACGCAGATATGCGACTACATAGGGTTCACTCCGCAGACCTTCCGCGCCTACGTCCGCAAGGGCATCATCCCCAAGGGCGAGAAGGTTCGCGGCTTCACCGAGCCGGTATGGAAAAAGGAGGACATAGACACCTTCGCGCAGTGGTACTTTTCGCATAGAAGAAAACGGTAACCCGTTAATATCGTTTGTTTTGTTGATTGGCGCTTTCGCTGTTAGGAAAAGACAGCGGGAGCGCCTTACTTTTGCGTCCGAAACCGGTTTCAAAAGAAGTCAAACATTCAAACATTCACAACAATGGAAAGCATCAAATCCTATCTTGTGGACGGCGCAGGCGGCAGCAGCGACCTCGCGGCCATCCTTGCCGCCAACAACGGCAGAAACAACAGCGACATGTGGAACAACCCGCTGTGGGCGATTGTGTTCCTGGCTGCACTCACCAACGGCAATTTCCTTGGGGGGAACAACCGGGGCTCGAACAACGCCAATGTCGACTTTGTGTCCTCGCAGCTCGGCGCGGCCATTGCAGGCAACGCCAACGCCATCAGCAACCTCGCCACGCAGCTCAACTGTTCCGAGGGCCAGATCCAGAACGCCCTCAACAACATGCAGAACAGCCTCACCGGCCTCGCCACCAACCTCGGCATGAGTGTCAGCGACATCAAGTCGGCCATCAGCACCGGCAACATGAGCATCGCCAACCAGCTGTGCAACTGCTGCTGCGAGATGCGCGAGGCCGTCACCCGCCAGGGCTATGAAGGACGTATCCAGACGCTGGAGCAGACCAACGCCATGCAGAACACCCTCGGCGGCATCCGCCAGGCCATCAGCGACATGGGCAAGGACGACACGCTGGCCATCTGCCAGCAGACCAACGAGCTCAAGAGCAGCGGCAGCGCGAACACACAGGCAATCCTCGGCAAGCTCGCCTCGATGGAGACGCAGGCCCTCTTGGACAAGCTGGATGCGGCCCGTGCGGAGAACACCTCGCTGAAAGGCGAAATCTCGCAGGCACAGCAGAACCAGTACTTCGCCGGAATGCTCGGGCAGACCCTCGCACCCATCAACGCACAGCTTGCGGCCATGAGCAAAGAGGTCGAGGCCATCAAGAACTGCCAGCCCAACACCATCAACGTGCCGTATCCCAACGTGCAGGCGGTCAGCACCACCCCGTGGCTGGGGCAGTACGTCGGGGTGGCAGGCCAGGGCACAGGTTTCTTCGGCTAATCGAAAGGAGGTGCGTATGTTCTTCAACAACGGCATCACTATCGGCAACCGGTTTGGCTCGCTCACCCTTGCAGGCAGCGTGCTGGTCTCGACAGAGACCGTAAACATCACGCTCCCCAACAACTCGTTCCGTTTTGTCGGGAGCAAGGGGGATGCGTTCATACGGCTTGCGACTCCTATACCCACGGGGACGACAACCACGCTGCCCGTCGTGCTGGTATGCAACGGAGTTACGCTTCCGCTCACAACCACCTCGGGCGCGGCCGTAACGGCGGCAGACCTCGGCCAGACGAACCTGCTGCATGTCTTCATCGACAAGCAGGCCAACACAGTCCAGTTAATCAACCAAAACATTTAAGACCATGTTCAGCGCATTACGGGAAAACAACCCGATATACCTCCTTGTCAAGGGAGGCAAGAGACCCGAATTGAGGACCGGCACCGTGGTCGGTGTCAGCAGCCCAGTGCCGAAGAACGCGATGCAGTACCCGCCCGAGACGGAGGTGAACATCACCGCCCGCTTCGGCGAGGAGCAGGTGTCGTTCGACCACCTTGGGGCGAACCAAAGCATCGCCGAGTACAAGCCCGGCGTGATAATCTCCGAAAGCAGGGAGGCCATGGCCTCCGAGGTGGAGGGGATGCGTCGCACAAGCATGATGGTGATTGAAAGCCAGGAATACCACCAGGGAGTGGTGGAAGCCTGCGACGACATGCTCAAGGAGCTCAACCCGAGGTTCGCCAAGGAAAAGGAGAACGACGAGCGGCTTGACAGCATGGACCGGAAAATCGAGGCTCTCGCCAAGGGGATGGAGGATATTAAAGGATTGTTTATGAAATCGCTGGACGCAAACAGAAAGGAGCAGCAATGACAAGAATCATTGAAATCACACAGGAGAAAGGGTCAAGCCTGGCCCAGATGTGCGGCGAGGCACTGCGTGCCAACCACGCCGCCATGGAAGCCAACAAGGAGCTTATGTCGTGCATTGACGAAATCATGCAGGGCGGCGGACAGTTCGGCGAGCGCAGCATGGGCATGCGGGAAGGCATGGGGATGCGCGACGGTGGTCGCTACGGCAACCGTGGCGGCTACGGCAACCGCGACTGGGAAGACTCGTACATGGAACGCCGCAATTACCGCTGATACTAAACGTTCCAAACGGGAAAGGGCGTCGTGGCTTGTTCCCCCGCCCTTTCTTATTTCCCAAAAGTAAAACAACCAACCGCCTTGTTTTCATTTAAGGCATAAAAGTAAAATAGCAATGAGTTTACCACTTGATTATATGGATGAAATTCCAAGAAGTATGCGCCGTTATCTTGATTACTACGGATGGCATTTCAACAAGCCTGCATACGAATATGCCGCTTCTTTGATGTGGAAAAAGGACAAGGACGGCAAAAAGGCCAAGGTCGAGCCTGTCAAGAAAGAGGACGTGGATAGAATCCTCAAAGATAACAATATCGAAATCGAGAACAAGGGCAACTGGGACTATATGTACTGGGCGATGCAGTGCAAGGCAGACCTTATGCCAGAGGCTATCGAGGACGAAAAGCACATGGCAAAATACGTCAAGATGATGACTGACGACCCAGATGTGCCAGATGATGTCACAATGAGGATATGGTATGCAAAAATGGTCGCCTCAGGCAGAGGCATTCCATTTGAAGAATTTCTATAATGATACGCCAGCATATCTACATTCACCGCTACCACTGGGACGTGGTGGTGTACTACGACAGCGACCACAGGGACGCGCCGGAGATACTTGGCGAGCTGGAGGCGGCGGGGGCGGACTACGGCACATGGCTGCAGGCAGCCTCCAACCTTCGGGACGGCTTCCCCGACACGGGGCTTACCTACTCAAACCCCGCCGAGCGCATAAGCGTCGTGGTGCTGTCGCACACCAGCAGCGCGGCGGAGTTCGCAAACACCTGGTTCCACGAGGTCGGGCATTGTGCCAAGCACATAGCGCAGGCCAACGGGCTCGACTGCAACGGGGAGGCCGTGAACTATGTCGGCGGCGAACTCGCCAGGGACATGCAGCCCATAGCCGCGCGGTTCATGTGCCCGGTGTGCGCACGGCACGCGGCTTGAAAATAAACAGAATATTAACAAACAAAGACAGAAACAGATGAACTACATCACAATCGAGAAACCGTCGGAAGACGGCACAGTAATAAGACACCGATACGCCGTAAGCGAAGAGGTAATGGAAACCGTCGGCGGGCTTGTGGCAGATGCCGAGGAAGTACCCGTACTTCCCGACACGCAGGGAATGATGAACACCCTGCTGCAGTCCCTTCCTGGCATGAACCGCGCCATAATCTACGACATGTCGGAGAAGCCCGACAGCAGGTCGTTCGAGGAGGTGCTGGCCATCTACAAGAGCTTCAACTTTGTCGTCGCCGACAGCAAGGGGAAAGGCACGCTCAACACCAGGATCGGTGTCTGATTGCCTTGTTTGGCATCATTACCTTGTCCGGCGCAGAAATGTGCGCGGAATACAGCACTTGCTCACCTTATCTATGAGGTGAGCAAGTTTTATTTTTGCTGAATATCAGACGTTTTTTTGAAATAATTATCTGTTAGCTGTAAATTTCGTATCTTTGCAATTCCTAAATCAAATGGCGGCGGGTAGTTCCGCTGACTCAATCGCTTTGCCTTTGCATGGTGGTGGCAGCGGAAACGCCCACACGGCAACCATTTGAGCCGAGGACACCTAAACAGGGGCTTTCTTATTACCTAAATACAAATGGACGAATCTATAGACAAAATCAAGGACGAAGTGAAGACCGCCAAAATAATGATGGAGAGTGCTCTTCACTCGTGCAGGATGTTGTTATGGTCGCTTGATGCGCAGTGTGCAGGACAGATGTCGATGGACAGAGACAGGCTTGTTGCTATGGCAAAAGCATTGGAATGCTCCGTAAGATGCGTTGAAGCAATGCCATAAGTTCACAAGATATTGCTTTTGTGGTTTGTTGCTATACTATCTTTGCATTAAAAATAAGACAGATGCATATAACACTTACCGTAAGCAAGGACAATGTATTCTCCGTAGTGAATAGGATGACTGCGTATGCTGGTGCGAAGGCGGTGGGGGACGATAATGAATCGTACAACCGAATACCGACTATAGACGAGGATGAACCGTTGCTCAGTCATTTTTGGGATGAGTGTAAGGCAGAAGCTGACCATACGTTGGCAGCATACATTGTAACGGATAATTTTGAAGACTTGATACTGAATGTTCACGACACATTCAACGAGGAACTTGTTCCGAGCATTCAGACATCACTTACAAATTTTTTTATATATGGTATTATAGCGAGGTGGTATGGCTACACCAATAAAGAAGAGGCTGCGGATATGCTGGCAAGAAGCACAATGGAACTTAAATCTGTTCTACATGCGGTTATGCCAAAAACATTCACGAGGAAGATGCATCCAGGCTGGTAAGTTACATTATACGGTTATCTTAGCCATCTCGTTGGCGACAGTTTCGTCAAGGAGTTTCGCATAAACCTCGCGCGTTATCTTTGTTGATGAATGACCCAACACCTTGCTCACAACCTCCATCGGAATACCGCTGTTTAGGAGCAACGTTGCCCCTGTGTGCCTTGCCCAGTGTGAGCTGACTGGTTTCTCTATGCCTGCCATCACTGAAAGCATCTTTAGATAGCAATTATATTTTTGGTTGCTCATCATCGGGAGTTTTCCTCCATACATATCCAGCACTTTCAAAGCCGGTTGGAGCAACAGGAATGTAAACTCCTGTTTTGTTTTCCCTCGTTTCCCGACGTACACCTTTTTCCCGTCGAAGTCCTTAATCCGGGAAACGTCGAAAGAGGCCATGTCCACATAGGAAAGGCATGTGTATGTCTGGAAGACGAAAAGGTCGCGTGCGTGTCGCAGGTATTCGACAGGAGGGTTGAGGTTAGCGAGGAGAGAAAACTCTTCCATTGTCAAGTATTTCCCCAAGCCGTTGCTACGTTTGGCCTTGTCAATATGCAGGCTTTTATATGGGTTGCGTCTGATTAGGCCTTCCTCCATAGCGTCGAGTATGAATGAGTTGAGAAAACGGTGATAGTTGTTCCAGATAGAACAAGTTTTAAGACCTCTCGCCGTAAGTGCTTCGTCCATTTTGATTATGTTCGCTTCTGTAATGTCGTCAAATGATTCCATCCCTCCCCATCGTTCAAACCACTTCAAAAAGCGGTCGTACCGTTCCTGGCTGTCCGCCACTCTGCCATACTTGCGTATGGCCGCGCGCTCGCGGAAGAACGGCATCAATGCGGCTTTGTATGTGTTGTTAGCACCTGCAAGTTCCTTTTGTTTTCCGTTGATGATAGCCACGATTGTGTCCATGTCAAGAGTACCCATTTCCATCTGTTCATTGACAACCTTCCTTGCGTTTGCAACAAACAAGTCAAGTGCTTGCTGGAGCTCAAATGCATCCAGCCTGTTCACAATATAGCCGTTTTTCCATTCACGAGGCAGAACTCTCACCCCTGTCGTCGCAAACCGCTGAATGCGATTGTATGTGATTCGCAGCTCTATTGAACCCTCTTTTGTTTTTGTCGCTCTGTGCCTCCTATCGAAAAGGAGTTTGAAAACTGGTGTTCCCATTTGTTTATTTTTTGGTGTTTTCATTTTGGTATTACATTTTGTAATACCACTGGTATTACATTTCCAATATAAAATGATATATGTACATATATAGCAATACAATCTTTTTTATTCATTGCCCTCCCTTTATTATGGCAAAAATAGTTGTAATGCAATAAGATAAATTGGTAAACTACTGAAAAACAGAAAGCGCCGTTCGGTGTCTCTGAACAACGCTTTCTGCTGGCTGGCGGAGAGACAGGGATTCGAACCCTGGGACCAGCAAGCTGGTCAACGGTTTTCGA
>ERZ842401.2998-NODE-2998-length-21612-cov-11.618082_pt1 | contig 21612 bp, 25 predicted proteins | sample MGYA00521270_ERZ842401 | MGnify/ENA primary metagenome ERZ842401 (study PRJEB31892, sample SAMEA3878208) | bioreactor metagenome | biome: Moose rumen | place: Sweden | collected 2011-10 | study: EMG produced TPA metagenomics assembly of the PRJEB12797 data set...
CCCAAACAGTGCACCCCCACACTTCCGCTTCCAGCGGCAAAAACACCGTGTCTTTATACCAACCCCAGTTTTCCTTCGTTGAATACAGCCTCGGCACTTCCAAAAGTACATCACCAAGCACCGCCTTTAACCCAGCCGCAAACTTGCTGTTAAGCCACCCTCTAAGCTCCGTCGCAGGATACCCGCCCGAATTGGTGTCTGTTGCATTCATTCGCTTTTCAAGCACGCAATTTCTAAACTGCATAATCAGATGAGGAACAGCAAGCTCTGTTTCTCCGCAATGCAAAAGTGTATTAAAGCCCATAATCATCAGTCGCAGGTTCTTGTATTCCGCATTCCACGTATATGTTGTGCCGTCTACCGTAAGCTCCGACAAATCCACATACGCGCACAACTTTAGCCCGTCAAAATGGTTTGCCTGATACCATTCACGCAATTTCGGCACAACCAGCAATGCTTCTTCCGCTGTTGCAGGCTCGTCGGAATGTGTTTCGCGAATACCCAGCAAATCAAGCAAATTCACCGCCTTGCTTTCGTCAAACAACGCCGTTGTATCAAACGAACATTGCGCAATCAAAGCGTCCGTCTGCGACTTGGAATACGCGCCTACTTGCTCTGCTGTTACTTCGTGCGGGTTCGTTTTTGCCTCTTCGTGCGTTTCAATCTCTTTTTTCAGCCATTGCGTACGGTTTGCCAGCTGTTTTCCCTGCACGTTGTCAATTCCGTCTGCACCGCCTTGCACGGGGTCGTCAATCTCAAGCTGATAAATCCCGTTTTCCCACTTGCACTCTTCCGCTAAATTCGCCATATTTTTTCCCTCCTATCTCAAAAAAATTAAAAAATCCACGTCCAATGCCCTTCAATGCTGATGTCCGATTCCTTATAAATCGGGTTCTGTCGCACCTTGCGGCAAAGAAGCGTACCGTCAGCACTTAAAAGCCCAAACTCCATAATCGCCATACCGTTATTCTCGTTCACACCCAGCTCCCAATTCGTCTGCACTTGACCCATATCAGGAAACTCAAAGCCCGAAACAGCCTTGGTGTATGCGTTTGTAATCACAGTATCTGTAGCCTGAGGGGTTACCCCGCTCGTGCCGAATGCAATGCTCGCAATCTGTCTGTCTTCGCCATTTCCCGCAAACAATCGCGCCGCCTGATTTCTCGCACCATTCACAATGAGGTTATGGTCTTCATATTCCTCAATCACCTTGCCGCCCTTTTTCACCACAATCTTAAAAATCCCCTTCAATGCGGGAAACCGCTCTGTCTCTTGCATAAAAAAGCTCCTTCAAAATCTATAATGCTTCAAGCACACCGCTTTTTCGCGTTATGCCGCCATTTCTTGCATAAATCCCCGTGCGGTAAAACCAAAATCGCCTGCCGCACACAAACTCATCGCTTTCTTGCCATTCCTCTTTCTCCTCCGCATTTTCACCGACCAAAAAGCGCATATTTTTCTTATCAATTATAGCATAACTTGACCGAAAAATGCTAGAATTGCGCAAAAATTTGCCATTTCTTTTATATTTTCTGCCGATTTCGTCAAAAATACTACTAGAAAATGTTCCTTCTGTGCTATTATCACTCAAAAAGAATGTATCTTTTGCACTTTTTCTTATGCTTTTGAACAAAAAGCAATCGTTTTCTTTCCATTTATCGATGTACTTTGACAAAAATTTGCTGTACGAAACAATATCCAAGATGATTTTTGCGTGTCTGCGATGTTTTTTGTTCCGTTCTATACTTCCGTTTCTGTAATACACCCTGCCCACACTGTCCGAAGCGCAGAGCACGGCTTTCTTTTTGTCTGCCTCCCTCATTTCCACGCGCTCAGAAAAGAACTGCTTTACCGTGTCAAACGCAAACTCGTCTGTCTGCGCTCTAAACTCGTCCACAAACGCCTTTGCAAAACAAAGCGAGAGCAAATCCAAAAGCCCAGAGTTTCGCAAAATCGGCGTGTTTATCTCTCCTAAAGCCTTTACTCTGTGAAGCGAATTTCTGCGCTCTACCGCTCCATTTCGCTTTTCTTCCCCGTTCCTAAACAAAGGCACAAAATGGCTTTTCAAATCTGTCTGCCCGTCGCGAAGCACTCTGCCGTCGTGAAAAACAGCATTTCTGGCAAAATATTCGCTTTCCACTCTATGAACTCTCTTTTCATCGCTTTCGTCAATCGGGAAATCTTCCGTCATATTAAAAAGCTCACGAGTGTCGTACGCAATGCCCGCACCCACAATCTGCTTGATAATGCGATTGAAATCCACAGTGTCATTAAAGCCGTCGTGCAAAATGCGAAGCCCCGCAGGATAATTCGGCACAAGATGGACTGTTTCCGATGTAAAAAAGAACTTGACGAAGCGGATAATGTTCTCAACCGTTCCGTCCGCAGTGTTCAGCATTGTCCGAAGTTTAAGATAAATCCTGTAAATACGGTCGCTGTTGCCGCCCCTGTTCTCTCCGAGAATCTTTCCGATTCGGTCAAGTTCCGCACCGCTTGCGTTGTCGATGTCGTATTGGTCTGCGATTGCTCGGATATTCTCGTCGATTTCAGAAAGCTCTTTGTCGCTCAATTCTGCCAATTTGAGCGTATCGCCGCCGCAAAGCCAAGAGGGAAAATACTTTGGTTTGTTGAAAGACGAAAAATCAATCTTTTCCATAGCTCTACGAAGACACCTCCACGCTTATTCTTCCTTCATCAATCACGGCAATTTCCACTTCACCAATCTCAATATTAGCCGCTTCATAATCCTCGGCAGCGGGCGGTGTGTCTGGGTCAGCCGTAACCGCCACTTTTATATCCGCGCTCGCAATTCCTTGCACTTGATACACTGGAATATTGAGCCGCTGAAAAATCAAATCCACTCCAACGCCCAAGTTTTCCGCCCCCCAATCCACAATGTTGCTTTTCACAGCATTTATGCCACCGTCGGGGAATTCTTCCTCGCTGTAAAGTGTCAGCACAATTTTTATCCAGATATTACGATTTACAGGACGCGAAAAGCCGATTTCCCAATCAAAGCCCTGACTGTCCTTTACTGTCATTGAGGTGTTTCCATAAGGCTGAATCCCCGCTGGTCCATTCTCAAAAATCGTTTCTGCAATCTCTTGATTATCTCCGCCCACAACAACAGTCTCATAACATTTTGGCGGTCGCTCTCCGTCTGCCACAATGTCGCGGTTAGAATGTACCCGCACATATTTCACGCCCGTCAATTTTGAGAGAGCATTTTCAATCGCAGTTTCCGTGCAAGTTGCTTGCTTCTGTCTTGTCGAAAGGCTCGCTCTAAGCTCCGTGTCGCTTTCGGCATCGCGTCCTGTTATTCCTGTAGCATAATTTGTGATTGACTCAGCACCCGCCACATTCGACACAAAAGCATTAAGAGTTCTGCTTGGCGCGTAGATTTTGCCCGCTTCTTTTGCCACAAACACAGCAGGAGAACCAAATAATTCAGCTTCCAATGCACCTTCCACATCAGCAGAAAACGCTGTAACGCCGTCAGTCGAAAGAATCCTCAAGCCGTCATCGCCGATATTCTCTGTCGAAATTGTATCGCCTAGCTGTGCCGTAATTGCCGCCGAAAGTTTATTGCAAAGCGATTCTTTTGTGTCCTCGATTTCCGCTGTAACCGAAATTGTCGCAGTTCCAATCGTGATTGCAAAGTCAGCTATTTCACTCACTTTCACGTCAAGCCCAAGCAGGTTTGTTCTTGTAATTTCAATAGCTTTTGGAAGCACAAAAATATCATCTGTTGTCGAAATCTTGGCAAGCGTTCCTTTTGGCACATTCGTTTCTTCCGCTCCCCACACGCAAGCCGTAACCTGCGTATGCTTTGCTTCTTCTCGCTTCACATTCACGAAAGAGACAAGCCTGTCCAAAAACACTCCGCTCGCACTGTCCACATCACCTGCGTTCCACAATCCCTCGAGCTGCTCCCACAATGCCGCAATTTTCGCCGCTTGGTTTCCCACATACACACCCGCCACGCTCTCGTCCGACAAATCCACATCATCGCCAAAAGCCTCGCGAAACGCCTGTTTTTCCTCTTCCAAAATCACAGCAAGAGGCTTTATCACAAACCCTGCTTCTGTAAGCCCGTATTGCGTTGTTTTCATTCTGTGCCTCCTACTGCCACATTACTCATTTCAAGCGTTTCTCCATTATCGCATTGAGCAGAAAAACTCACGCTCAACTGCCTTGTTTTTGCGTCAAGCTCACTCGAAAACGAAATCAATTTCTTTATGCCGTCTATGCTTGTAATCTTTACGCGAATTGCACTTTCTAAAATCGAACGATGAGAGCTTTTTGTCATATCCCAAGAAGCGATATACGGCAAGCCAACCCGCGTATCAAGATACCATTCACCTTTTATGAGCGACAGACAACAACGGACTTTCTGTTGCATATACTGCAAAAAATCACTTGTCATTTGCAAACCGCGTTTATTCCAGAGGAAATTCGTTGTGTTAGGCTCAAGTGCAAAATCTTTCATTGTATTTTTCCCGTGCCACTACCAGCTATGAACGGACTTTTTAGCGTTACGCTAATCGTTCCGTTTTTCAAATACGAATCAACAGCTTCCGCCATTTCTTTTGCAAAATATTCATTTCCGCCGCTTGTCATAGAGTCCATTGCAGAAAAACACGCTTTCAACTTACTCTCAATCGTCGCTTTATTTCCGCTGAACTTGCCCTGCGCCGTCCCCGAAAAAGCCGATGTCGCGCCGCTTGAAGTCGTAACCGTTCCTGTCGATGTTTCCGCTACCGTGTTTTGAGCCGAACACGCCTTGTCTATGTCCGCCGCCATTCTCGAAGCCAAATCATCATTGTCTTTTAAATTCACAAAAGTGCTGTACAAATCGTTTGCAAGACTGGAATTGTCAATCGTCATCTTTCCGCTTCCTTTGCCTGTATATGCACCCGCAGGAGCAGTTCCCGTGTCCGTTGTCTGAGTGTTTCCAGTGAGAATATACGATTTTATCTTTGCCGCCACATTGTCAGCCATATATCTGTCGCCATTTTCATAGATATTGTTCATCGCCAAAAACACCGAAAGCAAATCGTTCTGCAAAACCGAAACCACCAACGCCATTATTCTCCTGCTCCCATAACTTCGCTTAAATCGCTTTTATCCTGTGCAAAATTCTGCGAATCCGTGTTGAAATTCTGCTCATCAAGCGCAAACTTTGAAATATCATCAGGGCTTACTGTATGACTTGCAGGACTTCCCGCGGTCTTATGACTTTTCACATTTCCCGCGTGTGTCTTCATATTCTCTGCCGCAGTCTTCATATCGTCTAAGACCTTGCTCATTATCTCAAAGAAATCTTTGCTTCCGTTCTTAAAACTCACCTTGTTTCCCGATACGGTAAGCACAGCGTCTTTTTGCTTCAACTCAATTTTCTCATCGTCGATTACGACAGAAGAAATCAAATCTCCGTCTGTCCCCGATTTATGCACAATGCAAAAACCGTCGCCCTCTGCACCGATAAAATCAAGAGCCTGCAATCCTGGAATCGCAATGCAATCCATAAGATTAAACCGTCTTGGGTCGCTCTCTTCAATTCCGTTTCCGCCAGTATCTCGCCAAGCGTCCGTTCCGCGTTCAAGGCAAATACAAAGCACTTCGTCGTCCTTTTCAAGCGGATAGCAAACAGTGTATTGCTTTGTCCCCGAAAACAGCACTGGCACATCTGGAATTACAGGCAAATCCAAAAAATCTCCGCTCGGCAATTTTCGCTTTATACTAGGCTGCACGTCTGCACGTCGAGTATCTTTATCGTACTTCACAACCACCGCAGGAAAAGCCGTATGCACATTCGTCATAGAGTAATCAAAACTATCCTTCAAAAGCAGTGTCAGTTCGTCCATTCAAACAGCCTCCGCTTCAATATCCACTCTAAAATCTCCGTCCATATTGCTTCCCGTGCTATAAGCCGTCTTTATCACGACCTCACCCGTAAATGTGGAAGAACTCACTTTAACCATCGCTCCCGACACAAGTTCAGGATTCAGCTTTGCACTAAAAGCCCACCTATTAGCCGCCTCTTTTTCGATATCGCTTGTTTCAGTCTTGTCGCTCACAATCTGCGGAAGCGAAAGCAAATCGCCGCCCTCTTCAAGTTGCAACCCTGTATTTTCCATTTCCTTGCCGTCTTCATAGATGAAAAGTGTTTCATCTTGAATCGTAAAACAAAGTCCAAACCTAGCAAGCAAATCTCTCAAACCGTCCACTGCCATACCAAAAAAGCAATAGCCGTGTGCATATTTTTCGCCGCTAGGAATCAAATCCGTGCCTTTATTTGCCAAGCCTATAGCGTCAAGCAAAGCCTGTGCCACAGTGAGTGCGTCAGTATCTGGAGCATACGAAAGCGACACAATCCCGCTCATCACAGCAGTGCGTCCGTCAAAAGCCTCAATCGTCGTAATATAATCGTTTCCCTCTCGCTCTCTCGTACCGCGAACAATATCGCCTGTAAAAATCGTGCCGACCGCCTCGTCCTTGTAGCCTGCACGAAGCAAAATATGTCCGTCAGCCTCGCTAATCTTTGCCGAAGTTTCTTTCGTCAAATTGTAAACTCTCACAACAGCACGGTTATTTTTCTCAGAGCTTGTGCGCTCAATATCGAAATCAATCCTCAATTCGTCAATTTTTACGCTCTCGCCGTCTTTCGTTGTTACAGAAAGTTCGATGTATCTTTGAAACGCCATTTCTCAACCCCTTAAGAAAAATCAAAATAGCCAAGCAAAAAACGGCTTCCGAAATTGTTTCTGTCAAGCTCGGCACTTTCAAGGTCGCTCATCTTGTCAAGTACAATCAGCATACCGCTCGGCAATTTTGGCACACTCACCCTGTATTTCGCGAGCAAATCAATTTCTGCTACGAGCCGAATCCCACCCAAAAGCAAATTATCCTCAGCGTCAGAAATCGACATCTGCCAAATTGCTTGCCTTTCGTTCCAAGAAAAATAGAGCTTATAAAGAGAACCGCCCATCGTGATTTTCTGCGTCCAACGAGGATATTCATCTGCGTGCGTTGTGATAATAAACCATTCCATACCTTACAATCCCGTGTTCGTCTTAAATGCCGAGCGTTCACTATCGCTTATCATTCCTCGCTCATTCCATTCATCTGCCCGTCTGGTGATAAAATTTTCTTTCGGTTGCTCAGTGCCGCTTTTTCCCGTGCTTTTCACGCCCTGCGCATTTTCCGTCGCTGGCGTTGCACTCGATGTTGTAACAGGAGCTTTGCGGAACGAAATTGAAAAAAACAAATCCGCACCAGTTTCCTCATCTCTGGTAATATCAAGGCTTTCGATTACCATTGCGCTCATTGTGGTCAATCCTGCCACAATGTCCATAGGCTGTTTTGTTTCCTTGAGCCGCTTCAATTCCTCAAAAGCACTCGTTACGCGTTCAAAAGGATATTCCTCTTGCACTTCCACGCTATCAAGATTTTTAGGCGGGCTAGATTTCACAACCTCAAATTTCGTAGCACCAATAAACGCTTCTATCGTCAGCTCGTCGCCCTCGTCTGTAACCGTACCCGCACCGCTTTTCTCATCGCCCTCGCTAGGCTTGTCGGTAATCTTATTTTTGAAGCTGTACGATTCACTCAAAAAAGCGTCAATCTCAATTCCTGCCGTAGCGTCTGCGTCTGTCGGATAAATGCACTTCACGATTTTCCTTGCCATTTACGCCCTCCTTGCCTCAACTGAAGAAAGAGAGCCACGGCTTCCTCTTATCGCGTCTTTCAAAGCTCCTCTAACGCCACTTTCCACAGCCCGCCGAGCCACCTCCGCACTCATACCGCCAGCGTTTACAACGACGTGAATCGGCGTGTTGTAAGACACCTGATTGGAAGAACGCGAATAATCATTGCTTACGCTTTGCTGAATCGACTGCGACACGCTTTTATTCGCCAAAGAATCATTTTGAGCAGGAAGAGTCGCCGAAAAATACTGAGCAAGCCGTTCAAAAAGCGAATACGGCTCTTTCATTGCAAAAATCACATCGTCTGGGTGTGTCGAAAAAGCTCCCTCTGGTGTCAAAATCAAATCGTTAACTTTTCTAGGATTTCCTCTGTCCGATGTTGGACGCTCTTCGTCCTCGGTTTTCCCGAAAAGAAACTCTTTCGCACCCTCAAAGACATTGCCGAAAAATCCTTTGACCTTTTCAAAACCGTCTTTCAATGTGTTGATAACACCAAAGAAGTTTTCTTTGATTTTGTTGAACATTCCCAAAAATGCGTCTTCAATAAACGTAATCGCTTCAAGAGGACTGTCTTTGAGTTTTTCCCACAAGTCGCCAAAGAAATCAGTGATACCGTTCCAAACGCCTTTTATCTTCTCCAAAACCGCAGAAAATGCGTCTGCAATGCCGTTGATAATGCTTTTAGTATTCTCTACGATTCCGCTCCACAGATTTGCAAAGAATGAGCCTATAGCATTAAAAGCAGATTTTATTCCCTCAACAATTGTTTCAAAGAAAGCTACAATACCGTTCCAAACAGCCTTTATTGCATTGACTTCAACTTCAAAGAGCTTTTTGTAAAATCCTACAATCGCATTAAACGCTGTCTTTATTCCCTCAACAATCCTCTTGAAGAACTCAACAACACCGCTCCAAGCCGATTTCACACTTGAAACAATGCCAGTCCATAACTTTGAGAAAAATCCCTTTATCCCGCTCCACGCCGATTTTATTCCACCGATTACTTTTGTAACAGCCTTTTTGAGTGTATCAAATGCCTTGTGCGTTATTGCTATTTCAGTTGCAAGCAATCCCTTATAAAACCCAACTAACCCATTGAAAACGCCTTTTATCCACGAAACAACTTTTGCAACAATCTTTTTTATGCCGCCAAATGCGCTTAGTGCAACCGAAACAACCCCGCTCCACAACTTCGCGAAAAAGCCAACAACACCGCTCCAAGCGGATTTCACACTTGAAACAATGCCAGTCCATAACTTTGAGAAAAATCCCTTTATCCCGCTCCACGCCGATTTTATTCCACCGATTACTTTTGTAACAGCCTTTTTGAGTGTATCAAATGCCTTGTGCGTTATTGCTATTTCAGTTGCAAGCAATCCCTTATAAAACCCAACTAACCCATTGAAAACGCCTTTTATCCACGAAACAACTTTTGCAACAATCTTTTTTATGCCGCCAAATGCGCTTAGTGCAACCGAAACAACCCCGCTCCACAACTTCGCGAAAAAGCCAACAACACCGCTCCAAGCGGATTTTATTCCCTCAACAGCCTTTTTCGCACCATTTATAAATCCAGCCTTTACCGCCTCCCAATTCTTTGCAATCAAAGCAAGACCGCCGATGATGAGTGCTGGTATCGGGAACATCACCGCCAAAATCACTGCCGCCGCCATTGCAACAGCCTTTGAAAGTGCAACGAAAAATCCTTTTATCGCATTGCAGACTTTCTCAAACACAGGCTTTACACTTTCCCAGTTCTTTTTCAGCAAGGCAATCGCGCCGATTACACCCACAATGCCGATAGCAATTAAGCCGATTGGGTTCATCGCCATAACCGCATTCAAAGCCGCTTGCACTGCCGTCCAAATTTTAATCGCACCAATAACGCCCAAGATAATGCTTGTGATTTTGATTAACGTGCTTGCGATTGGCTCAAGACGTGGCAAAATCACCGCCAAGCCGTTCGCAAAGACAGACACAACACCACCGATAATGTTACCAAGAACGGAGAAAATCGGCGTTATGCCTTCGATGATTGTCGCAAATGTGCCTGTCGCTTTTTCCGCGCCGTCCAAGCCGTCATAAATAACATTGAAAACAGCGTCAAAAAGCGGCTTCAATGCAGAGAGCGCAGGAGAAACAATACTATAAATCGGCTGTATCATCGCTGTTATTGCCCGCGCGGCATTCTGAAAAATCGGAGTTACTTTTGCAATAATCGTGCTGACAGCGTTCCCGAAATACTCAAACGCAGGTGTGAGTGAATCAATAATCGGCAAAAGCTCTTGAATTATATCCGCACCGAATCCGAACACTTCTCTAAACAGCGGTTTCAATGCACTAAGCGCAGGAGAAACAAACGCTTGTATCGGTTTGAACGCAAGCAGAATCACCTGCGCCAACGACATAAAGAGTGGAATCGAGCTTTGCATTACATCAACGAAAAAGCTAAACACATCTTCTGCGAGTGCTTTTATCGGTGTGAACGCTCCGCCGAATTTCTGCATACGGATTTTCACAATTTCTATGCCGATTATCACATCAGCAATCCCTTTCAAAATCGCGTCAAAAGCCCTCGTTCCCACTCTGACAATGCCGTTTTGTATGCCGCGTCCAAGGTCGAGAAAATACTGCATAAGGTCTTTCACTTTGTCGATGACGGAAGTTCCTATGCTTTCTTTTATTGCGGCAGTCAATGATTGAAACTGCTTCACCAAGCCTGGAAGCGTTCGGCTCTGTTTGGCAAGCATTCCGTTGTATTTTCCGCCCTCGCTCGTGATTCTATTGAGAGCGGCGGCACACATATCATAAGACACGCCCGCCTTTTCGATTTCGGCTCGGCTTTTTCCAGTCATTGCGGCAACTTCACCCACAACATCAAAGCCCTGTCCGACAAACTGCTTTAAGTCAGTGCCGTCAGCCTTTCCTTTGGCAAAAACCTGCCCCATATTGAGCGAAAGGCTTTGGAATGCTTCTCCATTTCCTTGTGCGATGTCGCCTAATCGTGTGAGGACTTCGCTAGCTTCTTCGGCTTGCATACCGAATGTAACCATTCCTTGCAAACCGCCGATTGTCGCCGCCGTGCCGTAAAAATCGGAAACACGAGAATAATCCAAATCGTGAATAATCTGATTTGCTTTCTCTTGGTCGCCAATCATCGTGCCAAGCGTTACACGATACTGCTCAACCTCGCCAGTTGTTTCGAGAATGCTTTTTCCAAGTGCTGTAATTCCTGCCGCCGCAACTGCTCCGCCGATAAGACGAACGACTTTTCCCACATTGCTGACGGCATTAGAAAGCTCTGCTGATTTTTGCTTTGCGACTTCAACTTTGCGATTGTATTCTTTTAGCGTGCCGTCGTCGATTTTGAAACCAAGCCAAGTTACGAGTTCTCGAATTGTCATTTAGTATTTTCCTCCCTGTTTGGTTTCTTCCTCAATCAGTCCGTCAATGGCGGCTTCGATGTCCTCTTCCATATCGAGAACAGCATTCGCGTGTAGCAGGTCTTCATACGTCCACTTTTGCCGAAGCTCATCAAGCGGAACGCTCTTTTTCTGCCACACACGCCAAATCAAAAACTCTTCCTCAATCTCTGGAGAGAGAGTTCCGATGTTTCCAATTTTTTCTAGGCGGGATTTTCTTCGCCTTTTGCTTTGCCGAAGGTATTTATTCGACTTGTCAGGCTTCCAATATTCCCCGCCACTTTCGTGAAAAAATCAGGATAATTCGCCTCCAAAACAAGAAGCATTACAGGATAAATCGAAAAGAGCCTTCCCTCGAAAACCTTGTTGAAACTCGCTTCAAAATCGTTGCCGAACATTGCAACAATCGGCTTTCCGTTTTCGTCCGCTCCTTTCGCTGTAACGTAGAAAAACATTCTTTCGACAAGATGAATGAAATTCTCTTCATCAAGGCTTGCTGTCAATTTTTCCACCACACCCGAAAGCGATTCGCCTGAAATATCGTTGTTTTCCGCACTTTTGAACAAACCGATTGCTTCTGCCAGTGCAGGTCCAAGCGTTTTCACGAGATACGATTTCAATCTCAATGCTTCAATCGCAGGAAACGGTGCAACAGTGAAGGTGATTCCGTCGATAGTCTTTTCTTTTGTTTTTGCCATTTTTCCCTATCTCCTTACACGCCAATCGTACCGTTTGCTACAGCAACAGCCGCCTGTCCTGTATGGAATGTCCATTGTTGTTCACCTGCTTCTTTTCCTCGACTCCACGACGGACGTTCTACCCAAGCCTGAGGAAAGAAATGTTCAGAGCCACTTGAAATTTCCGTAATCGACAACGGCAACATTCCAAGCCCTGTCAATTCGTCCGAAAGTTGAGCCGCCGCAAGAGAGTTGTTCGACAAGCTCGTCTGCAAAAGCGTTACGGTTACGTCATAACAACGATTGTTGCTCTTAGAACGCACAACTTCGCCGTCCGCACCCACTTTTCGCGAAAAGCCTTCTTCGCTCGGAGTACATTCCACGAACGAATCTTCTGCAAAGCCTGTAATCGGCACACCGCCGAATGTAATCACGACCATTTTAGGGTCATATGTTGGCATTAAAAATTGACTAGGCATATTTCATTCCTCCTCAAAAATTACAGCGTTACCACGCCGTTAATGGCTGTTTTGTGAATTGCACCAGAAAGAGGAGCGTTAAACTTCACATCAGGCAGTTTTCTCTCCGCTTTTGCCGCCGCGTCCACTTCCGCAGCCGTCGGACACTCAATCGTATATTCACCAGCCTTGAGGATTGAATATGTTACGCCCTGCTCCAATCCAGCTTTTAACTGACTCTTTATGCTCTCAATGCCTGTATCATCAAAAGCAACTTTGTCCTGATTTGCAAGCGTTGTCAAAACAAGCTGCTGTATCTTTGCCTTGAGCCAATCACAACCGTGAATCACGTCGATATACTCTCCGCTTCCCGTTTTTCCCCAGCGAGTAAGCGGCAAATCCGAAACCGAAGTGTAAATATTTGCATTTTTAGAAAGAGCCACACTTCTTTCTCCTGCCGAAAGCTCCACTGTAGGAGTTGATTCAAGAGCCTTGTGTGCCCACGTTGCACTTCCTGGGTGTTTTGTCAACATTTTGCCAAACAAGCCTGAAACAAAATATGGGTCATTCGGCGAATAGAAACAGAAAACGCGGTCAATGTTATTTGTCTTGAGCCAATCCGCAATATCGCCCTCTCCATCCACAATCGTGCTGTCGCTTGAAACAATACCGCCGAGCTTTTCATTTGCCTGCACCCACTGCGCAAAATCCTGCAAATCTGTCAAAACTTCGCTGTGAATCTCGCACGCATAAAAGCCGTTGTTCTGGTCATTGAGCATTGCATTAAGAGCCGTCGTCCAATCTGTGTCAGCTGCAATCGCTTTGACAGAAGCTGTAACCGTCTGGTTGTGAGTATCTCCGCCAGTAACAGCCACATTCACACCGCTCACAGCCGTGCCAAAAATGCTGATTTCGTTTTCTCCCGAAACGCTTGCTTCCAACTGCCCCGCAAACTCTGCATTGATAAGCTCTGCCAACTTTTCCAAAACTGCCGCATTGCTTCCCTCTGTGTTGTAAGCAACACTATCAAGAGTTATTGAGTTCAATGTCAAAACAGCCTCGTTTCCCGCAATGAAATCCGAGCTGAAAGTGAGCTTTGTATCTGCAAGCCCGCTCGGAGCTTTCCAACCCACATAAATCTGCTTGATATGTGGACTTTGCGAAAACTGCCTTTCTGCTGCCTTGTAAACCCAAGAATCTGTGTCAAATCCTGCTTCTGCCACTTCTGCCGCACTACCAAAAATGCGGACACGATGAGTTTTGTCAAACTTCGGCTTAATCCCGACTGGATTAAAACAGTCTGCAATCAAATGTTCCGAAAATGAAGCCATAGAAGCAACAGATGTCTGTCGTGAAATATTGACTTCAATAATCTCATCAATTTCTGCCATTATTTTCCTCCTGAATATCTATTTCTGAATTGGCGGGCAAATCGCATTGAATTCCCACATTTTCAATCCAGCCAACTTTCTCAATCACAACACGAATGTAAGTAACTGCGATGTCAAAATATCCGTGCATTTCCGTTTCATTCGCAATGTCTTGAGCCGAAAGCGAAACATCGGTTATTTTGTTTACCACAAGCCCTTTTTCACGAAGCATTGCACGATATGTATCAGCACTTATGCTGTCTGCAATCTCGTCAAGCCGCTCTAAAGCCCGCTCACCCCAGCCGTGAATGCTCACCGTTTTCCGCATATCAAAAAGGGTCTTTCGCTCTCCTGTTTCTTTGTTTACGCGACTTTTCCACGGAAAACTACACCGAGAACCTCCAAGCATTTGAAGCGAAATAAACGGCTCTTTCGGTCTCACCCCGCGATTGATTTCCCACACAATCGCGCACGAAAAACCTTTTTCTGAAAGAACAGCCTCAATCCAATCATAAAGAGCGTCCTGCACAATTTCATACTGCGTCTTCACTCTCTGATTTATCATCTTGACTGCCCTCTTTTTCTTTCTTGCACAAAAGTTCCCAATGCGGCAAAAGTCCATTATCCCATTGAGAAGCCAAAATCACTTCATATCGTTCGCCGTCTTTCTCAATTCTGTCGCCCGATATTCCATTTTTAGCGTCTGCCGCAGTAAAGCTCATTTCAATCGGAGCAACCACCTTAAAAGTCGCATCGCTTCTTTTCCCCTGCGGCAATTTATACAAATCTTGACCATTTGCAGGCTGCCAAGAACCAGAAAACACCTCTTTTGTTTCCTCTCCCTCAACCCACCGCCCTTTCTCCCACGAGCCAGCCGAAAAAGAAATTTTTGCAAGCACTACGCTCTTAAACAAACTCATTTTTCAACCACCTCGTAGCGGATGGAATTCCGCATCGTTCCCGTGTCGATAAGAGGTTTTGAGCTTCCTTTTTTGGCTATGGTTTTTGGGCTGTTCGGCTTAAAATTGCCGACAATGATGTTGTCTTTTATCCCAGACTGTGCAAATTCCCCGATTCGCTTTAGTGCATCTTCTGCATTCCGCTTCCCCGAAACCACGCTGTTAAACGCCGCCGTCATTACCTTGTCAATTTGCTCTTGATGATTGTCCACCCACGAGCGAATAAACGGGCGTGACGGAATATGTTGAGTTCCTTCTTCGTTGAACGCTGCATATTCGGCAATATTTACACCGTCCTCCGTCTTATTATGACCTTCGACGATACCGACTTTCACACTCATTGACTTGAGTTTTTTGAGTTCAGCTTTTATTTCTTTCAGTCCTAAATCTCTGTCGATAACGCCACTTTTTGCCATACCTTACGCCTTTTTCTTTGTTTGTTCGTTCTTCAATTCAGTCTTTGCAGTATTAGTGCCTTTAATCACGCCGCCCTCAACCGTCATACCAAGTTTTGGCTTTGTCGGAATCTTGACAGGCTCATCAAAAGCAATCATTCCCCGCTCAAACAACTTCTTTCCCCACGGGTCAGACAAAATAGCCTTTGCCTGTTCCTTTGTAACAGTACCACCGCTCGGATTGAGCTTTATCCCGCCAGCATACTGCGCTTCTTTGATTTTCGTTGTGTACTTCATTCTCTGCCTCCTAACCTGCCGTATTCACGCCCATTTTCACTCTTGACTTTATCAACCCCAAAAGCATTTTGCCGTACTTTGTTGTTTCAAGACCTCCGTTTGCTTCTGAGCTAGAAGAGCTTGCAGCAAAACTCACCGAAAGACCTCCTTCGCTCATCGACGCAACCTGCCCCAAGCCCAACGCCTGATTACCACCAGCCCCAGCCGTAACAGCAAACAAATGACAAGCTCGATAAGCGACAGCATAAGCATACTGCTTGCCAAAATACTTTTTGCTAGTATTCTCTTGAGCCATTTTGACAAACGCCGAAACGCTCTCACTTTTGGCAAGCTCTGGGCAAATTGCACCGATAATATCGCGGCTTGTCATTTGTCCTCCTTACATCTTTGCTTCTGGATTGTCAAAATCTGGGATTTCGTCGTCATTCTTTTCAGATTTTTCAGACTTCTTTCCCGACTTTGAATCTTTTTTTTCAGATTTTTCCGAAGACTTTTCCGCAGACAAATTTTCATCGTCCTTGCTTTCATCGATGATGTCAGAAGCACAAAGCGATACGTCCTCGCTCATTTCGTCAATATCCATATTGAGCTGTCGCATACGGCGAACCACCGAAAGCGCAATCTCGTCCGAAAGCGATTCCTTAAACCACGCGCGGAGAGTATCCTTGTTTGAACACCCTGCAATAATTTTTGTAGCCACCGCAGCAGGAACATCTTTCAACGTTTTCGCCTTTGCACCCGATTTTTTATTTTCCACAGAAAACGGAGTGATAATGCCTTCGCTGATTTCCGCACTCAAACTTCCCTTGATTTTTTCCCAATTCTCCTCGCTCACTTCATTTGTGCCAACATTGAAAATCACATTTGCCGCCGCAACCGAACTATTTTCAACAATAGGCACAACTTTAATATGCGGGTGTTTTGGTGTGTATTTTACAAACATCTCAGCCCCTCCTCATTGAATGCCGTCCGCAAAAGCGAAAGCCTGAGGATAATACACGATTACGCCCGCTGTTGAAGCCATACAAGGAATCTGGTATTCCATTCCCTCCTGCTGAACATCACCCTGCTCAAACTGATTGACAATCTGGTTTTCCACGTGCTGCTCATCAATGCAACCTACCATAACGCGCCCAGTTTTTCCCACGCCAATCGTGCCAAGTTCATTGAGCCAATCAATCTTTGTGAGCAACGGAAAATTGTCCTTGATATACTTGAGCAAAGAAGAATCCGTATCACCAAGTCGGCGAGCCTGCAATGAAGTGTATGTATTCAACGGCAACAGCAGCGTATTTGGCACTTCAACGCCTTTTGTCGTTTCAATCACGCTTGAAAGCAAAATATTGATGTCGCGAATAATTTTGTCTGCGTCTTTCACTGCCCACGATTTTGAGCTTCCATCTCCGTCCGCAGGCAACGTACTTTCCGTTAATCCTGGAAAATCAAGAAGCCCATACGTTCCCGTTTCTTTGTTTGACACAAGCGTCAATTCATTGAGCTTTCGGTCAATCGCATTGCGAACCGTCGTTGCACGTCTTTGGTCAAGCCTCTTTCCCGTAAGAGCACTTTCGCGGATTTCTTTGATGTTGTAACCGTAATATGCCCCGATGTCGTAGACCTTGACCGTATCCTCTTCTCCGTACACATCAACGCGCGGAAAATCCTTTGCATAATTTGCGATAATTTTCGCCTGCCCTGTCTCAGCATAACGGCGGTAAGTGATTTCGCTCGTTCCAAGCGGAATTCCCGAAGCCTGCGGCACAAGCGTCAAACCTTTCAAATTTGGTGTTTTCTGGTCATAAGTGCGAGTTTTCACATACTCGCATTCACGCTGAAAAAACGCAGATTCTTTTGAATCCAATCTTGCAAATCTACTGCCCATTTTCTCCCCCTCTTTTTATTTCAATCCGTTCACTTCAATGAGTGCAAGCCCATTCTGTTCGTCAGAGCGGAACACACAGCCTGTGTCATAGTTCCCAGAAGCTTCATCTGTAAACTTTCCCTTGTCTTCTCCCGAAAGCACAACATAAGCCGCCTTTTTGTCCGCCACATCTGCGCTGTCTGCAACTTCCACATAGATTTTCCCGTGTGTCATCACGTTCACAGCGGTATTCTTTGCATAGTAGCCAGTACCTTCTCTGTACGCTCTTTCTTCGTGAACAGCCACACCCACAAATTTCATTCCGTTCGTTGCTGTTGCCACAAAAGTCGCTTGACTTGCGCCACCTGTTACCGCAATTTCAGCCGATACATCGCTATCACCCGCGATTGTAATCATCTTTGTTCCTGCAACAACACTTGCGCCAATTCCTGCTTCCGAAAGCTCATCATTAGCATTGATAGCCTCCGCCAAAGTCGAAAGAGTGGTGTCCGTATCGGTAACAAAATCAACAGCGTCAAGCTCAACTCCGTTCACAGTTGCAGAGAGCTTATTGCTTGCCACAAGGTCAGCAGAAGCCAAAAGAGCCACAACATTCTGATGAACAGAGAAAACTCGCTCATCGCCAACCTTACCAAAAAGAGCTGCGCCCATCTCGATATTTTCACCTGCAATGTGGCTCTCAGTAACACCTTGCAAACCACCTTTTTGCCCTGCAATAGCACAAACTGGATTTCCGTAAAGATTCATTTTAAGCCTCCTGTCCTCGTGAACGGCGCACATTGTATTCAATCATTCTCTGACGAGCCGCTGTAGAATCATAATTATCCGCACTGCCAGAAAGCGTATCAGAACCAACTGTGCGATTTACCGCGTCGCCTCTTTTTTCAAGTTCCGCCTTTGCACTGTCAAAGCAAGCTGAAACATAATCATCGTTTTTGCCGTCAAGTTTGACAGACGGAAATACCGAAGCAATAACGGCTCTCTTGATACCGTCCATCTTCATATCCGCCGTAACCTTAACACCCGCTTTGTCCGCCGCGTCCAAAACCGCAAGCCGCTCCTGTACAACCGCGTCGATTTTCTTTTCGTCCATTGCGTCGGCTCTAGCCTTTTCAAGTTCCGCATTTGCACTATCCGCCTTGGATTTTTCCGCGTCGCGCTCTGCTTCCAGTTTTGAAACAGACTTTTTCAACTCGTCGATTTCTTTTTCCAAATCGCGCTTTTTGTTCTCAGCCTCGTCAATTCGCTTGTTTTGGCTCGCGATGTGTGAAGCCACGCTATCGTCAACTTCAACATCAACCCCGTCAATTCTCACAGTCTTTTTCATAGACCCCTCCTGTTCTTTGTGGTCTTTGTTTGTAGTTTGATTTTGCACGGAAACGGACAGAATAGCGTCCGCACTGTCAAGATGAATTTGCGCCATATCTCCAGCCCGTGCCGCGTCCACGATTGCGCAATGGTTATAGCGGATTTTTCGCTGAATGCAGTCATACTCAACGCCCATATACACGCCCGCACTCTCTTCAATCTCGCAGGTGTACCCCATTGAAAGCGCACGCCGACCGTTCAAAACATCGTCTATCGCGTCCGCCCTGTTGATTGTCATATCAATCGCAACGTGAATTCCGTCTGTAATTTTCTCGCTATCTGTCCAACCGTCAGGATTCTTGTATTGTGTGGTGGTAGTAACATTGCTTCCAAGGCTTCCGACTTGTAATTCTTTTTGATTTTCGGGCGTAACAAAGCCGTCTGGGTGCTCATTGGTAACAGGTTTAAGCTTCATCGTTTCAAGACTTTCAGGAGCAAAAACCTCTTCGGGAAGACGCAGTTCACGCAAAACCGTGCCGTCAGAATATTTGTAAGTGAAAACGCCGATACTCGTTACAATGGCACGTCCCGTTAAAAATCCCTCCGCAGTTCGAGTAAACGGTGTTGCCAACCACCGAGAAGCGTCCAATGTGTCAAATCGTTTAACCGTCGTTCCCATATTTTTCCTTCGGGCATAAAAAAAATCTGCCCGCAATTTTTTCAAGAAGACACAATTCACCGTCTTCAAAAATTACCAGCAGATAAATTTTATGCGCCGCCATTATCAAGAGCGACGTTTTCGTATAACTATCTAAAATTTTAGCGCATAATCTCAATTTTTGTCAAGTCAATTTTTCTAATCACAAAAAAATAAACGCCGTCAAAAAAAATATTCAAAATTCGCGTATAGAGTATAGAGTATAAGTATAGAGTATAAGTATAGAGTATAGAGTATAAGTATAGAGTATAAGTAGTTCGACACCGTAGGTACGCCGTTATATCGCCGTACCCACGCCGTTATATCGCCGTACCTACGCCGTTGTATCGCCGTCGAACGCCGTATATACCGCATACTATCCACGATACAAGAACATATCGATATTGACTTTTTGCATTTTATCCCCGATAATTTAATTGAGGGATTGAAATGGCAGCACAAAGCATCAGACTTCAAGTAAACAATGATATTTTCTCTTGGGCTGTAAGGCGTGCAGGTTTTTCCAAGTCTGACATCGCTAAAAAATATCCGCATTTTACTCAATGGATAAGCGGAGAGATTTTTCCTACCGTTACTCAATTAAAAGATTTCTCTAAATATTTTCACTTCCCTTTCGGATATTTTTTTCTGAACACAATTCCTCAAGATTCTCTTTCTATCCCGATGTTTCGCAGTTTTGAAAGCGATGAAGCAATAGAAGACCAGAACATAAAAGATTTGATAAAATTGCTTTCAGAGCGTCAAGAATGGTTGTCTGATTATCTGAAAGCCGATGGAGCAGATAAAAATAACGCAGTCGGCTTATTCAAAGACTGCAAAAATATTTTTGAGATAAAGCAAGGTATTTTGTCTTTTCTGGGCTTGGAAGACGGCTGGCAGTTTGCTTTTAAAACCCCTGAACAAGCAATAAAGCACATAGTTTCTCTTTTGGAAGAAAACAATATTTTTGTAACGTTCAACAGCGTCGTAAATTTCAGCAACAACCGTCAGATTCCTGTAAAACTTTGTCGAGGTTTTTGCCTTGTCGATGATTATGCTCCGTTTATTTTCGTAAACAGTGCCGACAGCAAAAAAGCCCAGCTCTTCACATTGCTTCACGAACTAGCTCATATTTTTATTTCTTTTTCCTCTGGTTGCGGTGATTTCGGCATTGAAGAAATCGACAACGAAAAGGAAAGGCTTTGCGATAAAGTTGCAGCAGAATTCCTTGTGCCGAAAGGTTTGTTTTTGGAACAAGCTCTTAATACGACAAACGACGAATTGTCCGCTTTGTTCAAAGTCAGCGAGGTTGTAATTCTACGCCGAAAACTTGACTTAGGTCTTATCGATAAAGATTCTTTTTTTGCACAATATAATCTGTTGCCCAAATTTTCAAAAAAGAGTTCTGGCGGCGGTGATTTTTATCTTGCAGCACCGAACAAAATCGGCTCTAAGTTTCTGCGTTGTTTGAATATAGCTATGCAGGAGCGGAAATTGACACCAATGGAAGCCTATCATTTGGCAGGTGTAAAAGGAAACACTTTCATAAAACTAACTGCTGGAGAACGTAGATGATTTATTTAATAGATTCTAGTTGTTTTATGACTGCTTCCAGAGTTTCAAACCCGATTGATATAGCACTTTCGTTTTGGAACAAACTTGCAGAATTGGCACAAAACCATACGTTTTACAGCATAGACAAAGTAAAAGATGAAATAACTTTGAATGATGACGAACTGTCAAAATGGTGTGTCGCAAATTTGCCAGATGATTTCTTTATTTCAACCGAAACAGTCGAAGTTTATCAAAAATATGCAGAGCTTGTGAACTGGGCGCAGAATAAAGGCATAAAGCAAACTGGCGTTGATAAGTTTATTGATGATACAAAAGCAGATATTTATTTTGTTGCATTTGCATCTCTTTCCCCGTCTGCTTATACCGTGGTTACAGAGGAAACATCTGCGATAAACTCCAAGAAAGATATAAAGCTCCCTGATGCCTGTTCCGCTTTTGGCGTGAGAGCAATAAATCTTATGTCAATGCTCCGTGAACTGAAAATCACCTACTAAAAAAAATGTCTAGCGAACATCATTAGACATTCCCTAGACATTTTTAGACATTTCGCACCTGTTTCAATTCACGCCGTTTCAATTCACGCCAAAATGAGCGACAGGAACAGATTAGCACAAATAGATTATGTATTCAAGCATAATCCCCGAAATACCGCAATGCTCCCAAAAGATTTTCTTTTGACCTCAAGGCGATTTTCGCGCCGTCTTGCGTAAAGCCGTTCTGCTCAAAAACGATTAGGTCGCCGCTCATTTCAGAAAGCAAAATTGCAACGTGTCCATATTGGTTCGTCTTTGTGCTGTTCCATACAAGGACATCGCCCTCTTTGTACTTTGTGCCGTCCTTGTCTTTGACGAGCATAAAATACT
>ERZ842401.2999-NODE-2999-length-21606-cov-8.891606_pt1 | contig 21606 bp, 18 predicted proteins | sample MGYA00521270_ERZ842401 | MGnify/ENA primary metagenome ERZ842401 (study PRJEB31892, sample SAMEA3878208) | bioreactor metagenome | biome: Moose rumen | place: Sweden | collected 2011-10 | study: EMG produced TPA metagenomics assembly of the PRJEB12797 data set...
CTATTGATAATGTTTCTTGATTATAATTTTGTTCAATTTCAACTTGCAATTTACCTAAATAAAACTTTTAATGAAACTTTTAATTTTAGCCCCAACTGATGTATCCGGTTGTTGATAGAAATCATCTCCATGATTCAGCCAGTATTCGGCTCCCTCAGCTGTATAAAACACTTTCCCGTTACAATTAGGGTATCTATGCATTTGTGCTTCATATTCTTCGAGATTATCATATATACCAGGTTTTCTGCCAACTTTTACCGCAAAGAATTTTTTCTCCTTAGGAAAATTTTCAGGACTTTTCAACCATTGTTCAGCTTCTATTTTTACATCAAATCTTCTATATAGTTTCGCTGATTTTTTTGCTGTTTCCCTTTGAAAATCTTTGCTTCTAGTAAATATTTTTCCTTTCTCGCTACTGTAATAAACAGCATAAAACCTCATAGGTAATTTCTCTCCCTAATTCATCACGATTCCAAAACGATGCCTAGTAACTTTCAGGATAACATATTTATTATAAATAACAATAATGAATATCATAAAAATTATATATATTGTTTATTTTCTTAGTATCACCGTTAACTATAACCGTTATATACGTTGGATAAGTTGGATATGTCGTTCAATATATCCAACTTATCCAACTGTTTTCACTTATTATGCATCACTCTGATTATTTGCTGAATTTCATTGTTTTTTTCATTACCCGTAATTGCATTGCACAGCCAGACTTGTCTATCCTTTGCTGCTTTTTCCTCAGGGCTGCGTTCATCCTGCCATCCTTTTTCCTTACAAAAATCATCAAAGCTCCTAAAATGTTTTTTTTGCTCTTCCAAAGATAATTTCTCTATTTCTTCAAAATCCTTTATAGCAGCATCCAGCTCTTGACGCCTCTCACTTTGAGATTCCTCCGTCATACCATTAAAGGTCATTTCCGTCAGTACCGCATAAATACAATCTTGAAGTCCTTGACTTCTCAAATTTCCAATATTCACCTTATATCCCAGTATTTTCTGCCAAGGTGAAAACTCAAATGCACATCCTGTTGGCATATTTTTATGTATATTTTTGTAATACTCTCTCAGCTCATCAACTGATAATTTCTTCAGAATATCCCGAGGTTTCAATTCCACCGTTGATGCGACATCAGCATATTTAATTAATGCTGACCACTCGTATAAAGACACATCAACATATTCTTCAACCGAATCTCCAAAACCATCCAATGTTTTCACAAATACCAATACATCATCAGATTCATGACACGGATAATCAGACATATTTTTTAGAAAAGACTGCCATAACGTATATACTTCCTCTTTATCCGATATTTCTTCATTTGCAGAAAACTCCCTTTCTACTAAATCATTCATATCTACAAATTGAAGTAATTCCTTAACCGTCAAAAAATCCCTAGATAGCTTCGATAATTTTACTTCTTGCCATGTTGCCTTTTCAACCACTTCCGTGTAATAATCTTCACTAGCATAAATGTTTTTGAAATCAATTACTTTTTCACCGGGAAACAGATTTTCGCAGTATCTTGGAAAAGTCCCATTAGGAACTATCCCTACCTTGTCTGTAGCCAAACATCTCGCCAATAATTCATCCTTATCAGCAAGGTCTACCATGATATTATGCTGACGTAAAGCAATATAGAATCTTATGACTTCACCAGGACGATGTAGACCAGCAAGATAAAGATAATATTTTCCTGTCCCCACCTCATCATACGGCCCTACATAAAGATTTACATGGGTTGAGTTTCCACCTCTTAATACTTCCCAGGGATGGCCCCCATTAAATTCCTTCAATTCGCCACTCATCCAGCGGCTAAATTCTTCAGCCGAATTCAAGTCTATTTTGGTTAAACCATCATCCCTGCCATCAGCTAAACGCTTGTATAGTTCCACATCATCGGCAAACTGCTGACAATGCGGAATATAGTTGCCTTCATAGCCAATGCGGCAGTAAGCAAAAAATTGCGCTGCTGTCATGTTTTCGATGATAAAATCCTCATCATGAAAGTTCTTATGTTCTTCTACCATGTGTTGAAATGTACAGATTTCCTCATCTGTTAAACTATCATCTTCCCAGCCCGCAAGGTCAAACGCTCTCCTTGAAGGAATTATCTGCCAGAGTTCCCGCCTGGATATTGTTCCAGTCCGATAGTAAAATGGTAATTTTTCCTTGATATAACTATCATACTCGCCAGAAATTATTTGCTGCATAGCCGTCTTAGACTGCTCTAATGTCCATTCTAACAATGGCGTTAAATCATTCCATCCATTGTACTTTTCCTCAATAATTTCTTCACGAGACTCTATACATCCATCTTCCCCCAAGAAAACAGCAATGAATTTTTCATGTCTAAAATAAGTAAACCTATAGAATTTCACTTCTTCAGGATAGTATTCCAACCATGTTTTTTGATAATCTTCCTGCGATGTAACACCTTCATATTCTACTGCCTCTTCATAGGTCTCCCAATCCGTTATGGAACCTCGCTCTGCGGTAAACCACAAGTCAATCCGTGTATCTCCCTCATGATTATCTAATGGTTCCAACACTTTGCCTATTTGTTCTAGCAGCTGCCTTTCCCGACGACTGCTAATTTCCCGACCACTTATACTACCAGTATGTTCAATGGCAACTAAGGCATTATCCAATTCTGGTGCATATTTTATTGTTCTATTATCTGATTCCATGCTTATCGCCACCTCACTACGGCCGTTATATAAAACTTTTATCTAATTTAGCTGGAACAATCATCATATATTTCTTCAAACCAAGCGCTGTAAATAGTCGACTAACATCCCAAAATTTTTTTTACAACGTTAGGATTTAGACCTGATGATAAGTATTTTACAAAACAGTCACGACATACTGAGCGTCCATAAAAACCGGCATTTTCCATAGTCTTGAACCACCAATTATAAGAATTGCCTCTATACTTTTCAGAAATATCTTCTGCTTTCAAAGACAATTCATCATATACTATTCTTGCTTCTGTGGATTCATATTTTTTCAAACAAGCTGCACAGTGTGTTTCTGTTAAAGTTTCTTGTGCCTCATATTCATTGCCATCACACCAATGAACGGCCTTTGGAAAGGTTTTCACCATTTCCAAAGCTGCCTCCTTGGATATTTTGCCATCATCGTACATTTCCAGAACTTTTTCCATGATAAAATCAACACCACGACCAATATCATGACAACTCATAATTTACATCTCCTTTATTGCCAACATCATTCTCTCGTAGGTACTCCTTATACTCTGCAACCATATGATAAAAAGTCCCTCTTTTTATCCCCGTCACCTTCATGAAATCTCTGCCTGTAATTTCTCCAGCCTGCCATTTTTCATAAAGTTCTGACCAATTTTCAGGATAACGTATCTTCCGCCTCCCTAGATGCTTTGATTTTTCAGCCCGCAAGTCTACCAATTTAGCCTTAGGCTTAGTGTATACTTCCCATAAGAGCTGTAAAAACAAATGATTGGTCTTAATATCCAACTTGGTTAGCATTACCGGATAGTCCAGTACCAGCAGAACTATCCGGGATGCTAACAGCCTTTGCAACGCCTCAGGTACAAATTCCTTGCCGTTGCAGATACTCTCCAGGGATTTTACCATGACCAGCGCCGGGGATTCACCTATTTCCTCCAACAACTTCTGATAAACCAAAAAATCCCTCTGAGCTTCCTGATATAGTCTAGTATCTGCCTCTGGTATAGACAGCTTCCTTATCGCCTGCTCAAAAAGCTCAATGTCTTCATCCGTATGTTTGTATATGTGTATGCACTTACCGATTGTTATTTCCCCCTGAACCATTGATGCAGCTTGCTAAGCCAGCTGTCATCCTTTCTAAAATCTATGCCTGCATATTCGGCGATAGACGATAATTGTATCGGTAATGTAGAGCCAACACATGTATATGTAGTTGCTACCGGCAATTCATTTTTCAGTGAATCAATATCTTTGGGGCTTAGATTCGCCTTACTCAAATCCAACAAAAGCAAATCCTTATCCCGCATCACCGAAAAAATCTGCGGAGCAATTGCGTAGGCTTGCCGAATGATATTTACCGCCTTATCTGCCTTGATGGCTTCCCCCATGAAATCCGACCACTCATAGTGACGTAATTCCTCAGGTGGAGTTATGCCATACTCTTTGAATATATCAAGCAAAGTCTGAGATGACAAGGAAAAAATATCCGGTGTCCATTCTGGATTATCTACGCTGTCATTTTGAATCACTTCCATAAGGTTATCCACCTTGGGAATCATATAGTTCAGGTATTTCCGATAAAGGGCTGTTCCCATCTTCTTTTGCAGACGGTGCAAAGACCTGTCCATCTTGGTTGCAGCATCATCAGTAAGCTGATTGCGGATATTGAAGAGAATTACACGCTTAGCAACGTCAGCATCCACCTTCTCAGCCTCATTGGTGGTCAATATATAGCAACCATGATTGAGAATTCTCTCCCTCAGCAATATATCCTCATTTTTCACGATGTCCTTTAGATATTTAAAGCGATAATTAGTAATATCATCAATAAGGATGGGGCATCCCTTTATCTGTACCAGATATTCAGAAAAAGTTTTCGGCGATACCACACTAGGCGGCAACTTGGCCAGAGGCTTACCACACATCAGGCATTGTATGGTCTTGATTATCGATGATTTACCGCCATTTTTCGGCCCCCGCAGAATCATGTACATCGGAAATGGACGTCCTACAGAATTGGCCGGTGCTATTTCCCGATAGCTATAGCGTAACGGAGCAATAAATGGCGCACTGAACATATAAATCATGATTTTCCAATAGGTTGCCCGAAGTTCTGCCGTATCTCCAGTAAAATCATGGGTTCCCTGCATATACTGAATCACATTTTCAATGTCACTTGTTACCGCCTCTGCCTCAGGCTGCAAGTCCAGCACCTTATCGGCAAAAGTGACGGACTTCTGCCGATAATCCACCAATAACTCCGGATTCATAACTAGCTTCATAACTTTCTTGTTATGTTCTTCCTTCATGACCTGCTTCATTTTAGTCACGTTTTTAGGGTCAATGGTCAGGATATTTTCCTTACTGGCAGCAATACCGGCCTCATCGAGACGTTTAGCCCATTTTTTCGCCTCCGCAGTGGTCTGAATTATGTATTCCCTCTCATCATTATCAGGAACATCATGGATAACCACAGCTGCATTGGATTGAATTATGCGCTTTACTACCGGCAGATCATCAAGATTTTTACCATCTTCACTGATATCCTTGGCATCAATACCTATCTCATCAGAACTGTCAAGACGTATCCCTTCAAAGATGTCGTAGTAATAATCAAATGCCTCCGGTTCGTCCATATAAGTGTAATTTTCCTCCTGAGAACCCTCCCAGGCACACGCTGAAAAATTGGCCGATGACGTAATTACGCGTCGTTTATCCCCTTTTCCTTTCAACAGGTAGATTTTGGCATGGCACCCATTGGTCACATAGAATCGGAAGCTCCCATCATTCACACGTTCCTGCAGAGCCTTATTCCGACTAAAATAGCCAATATCATACTGCTGCTTAGCAAAAATCTGCGCAGGGAGCGAGTGTATTTGACTTGGACTGCCAATAATTACCTCACCATGCTGAAAATACTGCATAACAGCTTCAACCTGCTTTACCCCCACTGAATAAGTTATGGCATATAGCTCTTCGAAGCCTGAAAACAGCTCCTGCCAGGAAAGAAGCGCCTTCCCCAGAAACTTAGCATGTACTACTGGCAACCCTGTTGTCGTGAATAAATCTTGCATTCCACCGTCTATTACTTGAAAATTAGCCACTATGCCCACTCCTCTTATAAAAATACAAGAAACGTATTCATAGCAAGCTTGCTTAGCTAAATTGTATCACTATCCATTTTTTTTTTCAATACTTGGATACTATAAAAAATGTAAACTTTAGAGATTAGCCGTTTTCTATGCTTGCTATTTTAGTAAAGCTCGGTAAAAGTTAAGTTTTTACCGAGCTTTACTGAAATAGTATTTATATAGCTATTATATTGACAATATATATATTATAGATATAGGATGTATGCAAGGAGGGGATATTATTATGGCTGGTTCAACAACAAGCATGAGCATCAGAATGGATCGCGTGGTAAAAGAACAGGCTCAACAACTTTTTAAGAGTCTCGGTATGGATATGACAACGGCTATCAATATCTTTCTAAGACAGGCGTTAATACGGAAAGGATTACCATTTGAAGTTACTATAAAGGGAGCAGATTCAGTTCTGCTGCAGAAATTGGTCGAGGCTGATAATGACACTGATATTCACGGCCCCTTTCATACTACTCAGGAATTGATGGAGGATCTCAACACTGACGAATGAAGAACCGCGTGACACGCCTTATGGATGAATCAATATCTATAAATTATTTTTATTGATTATAGCTCAGTTAACATCATACGCATATTTTATCTCGAAAAAATTGTAGCGCCGGAGTTTATCACTTAATTTTTGGCATATTTTGACACTCCCCATGCGTAAACGCAGGGGATTCTTGGTTCGCTGAACACTGCGGTTTGACCGTAGCCAGACTGACTTACACGTTCTCCCCAAGCGTGAATTCCCGTGTGCCCCACGGTACTGATTTATGTTAGGCAACCTGTTTTTGTTCAAGTGCCTTTCGCAGTATATTTACAGCAGCATTGGTATCTCGGTCATGGTGCGAACCACATTCGGGGCAAATCCACTTTCTGACACCAAGATTTTTAGTCTCCACGTTCTGGTATCCGCATTTCGAGCAAGTCTGACTGGACGGGTAGAACGTATCTACCTTCAAGACTTCGGAGCCATGCAATTCCGCCTTATACTCAAGCTGACGGAAGAACTCAGACCAGCTTACGTCCGATATGGCACGAGCTAACTTGTGGTTTCTCATCATGTTCTTGATTTGCAGGTGTTCTATGGCTATAGTCTTGTTCTGTCTAACCAATGCCGTAGATGTTTTGTGCAGGAAGTCCTTGCGGATATTAGTAATACGTTCATGAACTCTGGCAACACGGATTCTAGCCTTGTCGCGATTCATAGACCTTGGCATTTTCCGGGAAAGCCGTCTTTGTTCTCGCACGAGCTTTCTTGTCAAACGCCGCAGGATTTTGGGATTGGCAACAGTATTTCCATTACTGTCCGAAAAGAACTCCTTTAAGCCTACGTCAATGCCTATTTCGCCGCCGTCATTAGTCTCGAGCAAAGTCTCCTTGTCCAATTCTACGCACAGAGATACGAAATATTTGCCAGAAGCATTACGGCTGACCGTAGCATTGAGAATTCGCCCGTCAACTTCACGGCTCTGCTTGATTTTCACAGCTCCGATTTTTGGCAGTTTAATTCGATTCCCTACGATACGGACGCCTTTGCTCTGATTCCTGGTACGGTAGGACTGGCTATGGTTATGCTTGGATTTGAAGCGTGGGTATTTTGCTTGGTGTTTGAAGAAATTCTGGTATGCTGTGTCGAGATTCTTCAAAGACTCCTGTAATGCCATGCTGTCTACCTCTTTCAGCCAGCTATACTCTTCATACCTTTTCAAGTCCGTCAGCATGGCACTGGTCTGATTGTAGGTTACAGACTTATGGTTTGCAGTCCATTCATCTCTACGGATGGCGAGAAAATGATTGAACACAAATCGGCAACAGCCCAGAGTACGGTTAATTAGTTCTTGCTGGGCATGGTTCGGATATATTCTGAATTTGAAGCCCATTGTGTACTTGTCCATTTTCTCACTTCCTTTGCGATGTTTTCTGGCTCTCGATATACTGCTTCACGATGTTAAGCGGAGCACCACCGACAGTGGAGCAAAAATAGCTGTTTGTCCATAGGCTAGGCAGTTTAGTTGTCAGCCATGGAAATTCCTGCCTCAAGATACGAGAAGTCTTGCCCTTGATAGTCTTTACGGCTTTGTGAATACCGAACTGCGGGTGAACCTCCAGTAGAAGATGCACATGGTCTGGCATGATTTCCATTTCGATTACATCGACTTGGATTTCTTCACAGATTGACTTGACCAGCTCCTTTAGTCTGGTGTCAACGCCATTGACCAACACTTTTCTGCGGTACTTGGGACAGAACACGATATGGTACTTACATGAATATACGATATTGTGGCTTGAATGATATTTTATTTCTCCCATATTTGTATTATACAACTTTAAGAAAACTAATACAACACAAGTTAAAAAGTAATTGTCCACCTTCAATTACTTACGTAAATTCGGTGGACACGCCTTATATCCCCATAACTAAAGTTAGGGGTTTTACGGCGTTTTGGATAAACTCCGGCGCTACAATAATGTCAATTAATCGGGCAATTCTCTATCTTTTTTCAATAAGATATTTAACCAGAAAGTTTACATTAGTAAAAGGATTGCTCTCCCTTGAAATTAGTTCTGTCTTTTCCCTCTGCAACTTATTGGTACGCTTGGCCACCCGCTCCAATGCAGACTGCATAAGCGGCTGTAGAATTTCATATACATCTTGTGACTTTCTATAATTTTTCAGCTTGGTTTGTTTCTCCAAAACATCAATGACCGCATCACAATCCGGCAGAGGACTGCCCGGTGACATAAAGTGATATAAAAACCATATCTCTATACACGGATTGGAAAAGGCAATTTCATAGCCCATCTTCTTAGCCATATCTTTTGCCGTCTGTAAATCAGTTGTCGTATTAGCATCACAATCAAAGACGCACCATAGCTTATCCCCTAAGTCTGGGAAAAAATCTTTATCTCCCAAGGTCTTTTCAGCTTTGCGAACTAAGCCAACAGCGCTTTTCTGCTTAGAGGTCACCGGTATTATATCTATCCCGCTGTTTCTAGTGCGAAAATGCTTAAAATAACGTATCTCGGTTTCCTTTCCCTCACAAACCAGATATATGACCGGCCTGCGCTGCCGTTTCCCTTTAGAACTTCTGTCTAATTCTTTTATTCTCGCCATAATAGTTCCTCACCAATAAATGGAATAGCACCATAACGGCCTTGCAGATAGCCTTTGGCAATATTTTCTGTTTTACGAGGTGAAAATTCCGTTAATGCAAATACCTCTGATTCTAGGCTCTTGTCATTCTTTTCTACGAACCATATCTGATCCCGGCGCAACAAGGTGCGCTCCAATAAACCAACATCATGTGTGGTGAAAATCAGCTGGGCATGGTTCCGATTAATATTATGGTCTTGTACCATCTCTACCAAATGCCTCGTCAGAAGCGGATGCAGACTTGTCTCGATTTCATCAATAGCGATAACACCGCCCTGAGATAACGCCTTTAGCCAAAGACCAATACGTGAGAAAAAGAACTGCGTACCAGCCGACTCCTGCTCCAGCAAAAGAGCATACACTTCATTGCCCTTTGTGCCGTCACCGATTCTGTGATAAGTAACTATCTGCTTTTTGCCCCCGCGCTCGATAACCTCAATATTCTCCAGCCCAAGGTCTGCTGTCATCATTTCCTGCAGCAATCTGGATTTTGAGTCATTCCCCTGCAGAACAGCTTCGATGGAAGTGGTATATAGATTATCTTCATCATGGGCGTTCAGCAGCCTTGTAACAAACCACATAAAGGCATTCTCCGTAAGGGGGTTGTTCCACTCGTTGGATGTTACCAGATATAGCCGGTTAGGCGCCGTTCTCTTGGCCAACTGATTCTGTTCCTGCATACTTTCCTTCGGAAAAGTAAATTCGTTGCCCTCCCTGCTAAAAATAAGCGCTTCCCGGCCTCTTGGCCAATGATATAAATACTCAGATTTGATGCTATCGCCGTCATAGGCAAATCCATAGGCATACTTGATGCCATTCATGTAAAAAATAATATCCAGCTCCGTAGGGGCTAATTTGGCCTCTGAGAAAGAAAACGGCTCATAAGGCAACCTGTCACCCTTGAAAACCCGGGCGTAGCTGCCACAAACCATCTGCTTCATCAGGAGCAAAGCATTAAGCAAGTTACTCTTGCCTGAAGCATTAGCACCATACACCGCCAAACAGGGCACCAACTTTACCTTACCCGCCTCAAACAGGTTATCTGCCATTTCCTTATCACTACTCGCCCGGCAACTTATCGTTGCCTGACTCCTGATAGACTTATAATTCGTTACGGAAAACTGTACCAGCATTTTCCCACCTCCGTTTCCTTAATTCTACTCTAAAAGCAAGTATTCGTCAATTTAAGTTAATATTTTACAGTAAAGTTGCATTTTTTCTAGTTAAATTTCTTAAAGTATGATTTATAATTAAATATGAACCATACAAAAAAGCTGGCAATAAATACCAGCTCAATCATTCATATACAAAATCTTATCCAAGATAATACCTACTACGCCCGGCTGGCTCGAATCCTCTGTAACTACCGTAACGCCCAAAACTTCGAAGAGAAGTTATTTTTATCTAGTTGCGGATATTTTTTCATCAAAGATGCTTGACTAACTTGTTGAGTTATGATGGAAGACACAGGAAACGGGGAAGGGGAGCATAGTGCTACCTTGAGGAAATATGAAAAGACATATGTCTCTAGTAGCACTACAAGAAAATGATGGAATCCACGAGGTTCCCGGTCTCTTTTCGCAATTCAATTAGTCATCACCACTACGGCGATACAGAGGTTTAATAGTGGTCTAAGTACCCCACACTACCGTGCCCCTCGGCGCGTTCCTCTGGCTCGGCTTATTTCATCCGTACTCTAGGCTTGGTATGCATGATACCTTGCCCTTTTAGCCCCCGCAGGCTTCTTAACGCTTCGCAGACACCAAAAAAGAGCGCATAAAACGCTCTTACTTTGTCTATATACTTTTAATCGGCCTATAATGGCCCCGCATACTGTCTGCCTACGCTTATTATGGGAGTTAGCCTGTTCTTCACCCACTTAGGTCATTGCCCTGTATTGAATAAACCAGAGCAAACCCCGCCTATTTCCCATGCTTCCGCTGACGATACGGTGGACTCTCTATGAGTTGCCGATATTATACTGCTCGCGTGCAGTGCGAAGGATTCCCCCTCCGTCTTCCGCAATAAGGACACGGACACCCTATGACAGCCTCTTCCTGTCATTGAGGAACCTAGAAGCCATACAGCTCCCACAACACTTGACACAGCACTTAATCTCTTATATAATGTGCCTATAAACTAAAAACCAACCGTTTAGGATTCTCTTGTGTTGTGGGTTCTGGACGGTATATCCAAGGCTTAGATGTTGGTAGCATCTGAGCCTTTTATTCTATGTTCATGTTAGATTGTCTTTTCATAAGCGTTATCCCCAATTAATTTGTGGATAACTAACTGCGTCTTATTGTATCATTGTCTATCTATATCGTCAACCGCTGGGAATAGTGGTAACCTAGTCATATGTTGAACAACAAAAGCAACAAGTCCAACAATAGCATGTTGGACTTGTTGCTTTTGTTGTTCAATCAATAATAGTTCTAACGAAAAGATTTACCTCTATATATTGTTATTTTATATTTATAATATCTATATATTGTTATAAAATGTTGGATATGTTGAACAACATATCCAACATTTTATATTTATTTGAATGTTGTTCAACATTCATGATATAATATAAAAAAAAATTTTTTTGGGAGATGATGTATATGCCAAAAGTCTTTGCCATTGCAAATCAAAAGGGGGGCGTTTCTAAAACGACCACCGTTCAGTGCCTTGGTGCTGGTTTAGCACATGCAGGATATAAAGTTCTCCTTATAGACCTGGACCCGCAAAGCAATTTAACATCCATTTGCCATGCAGTTTCGGATGCTCAAGATAAAAATACAGTAACCATGCTGGAGATAATCGCCAAGGAAAATAATATCAACGAAGGTATACAGCACTTAAACCTTTATGACTTCATTCCGTCTTCCATGTATCTGGCATCGATTGATTCCCGTATAACGGATCAAATGGCTCGTCCTTATCGTTTACAAAACGCATTAAAGGATTTAACGTCTGAATATGACTATATTCTCATTGACACACCACCAGCTCTTGGTACACTGACAAACAATGCACTTGTGGCCGCAGATTCTGTTATCATTCCGGCACAAGCTGATATTTTATCCCTACAAGGTGTAAGCCAGCTATATGAAACCATCGAGAGCGTTAGAGAACATGCCAATCCTACACTGACCGTCAGTGGAATCGTGTTGACCAGATTCCAGGGCCGCGCCAATCTTACCAAGGAGATTGTCACCCTGTTTGATGCAGCTGCTAAGCAACTTCGCACCAAGGTGTTTGATAGCAAAATTCGCGAGGCCATTGCCATCAAAGAAGCTCAGGCTGCATTAAGTGATATTTTCACAGTTGACCCACGGTCTAATGCCAGCATCGACTATAATGACCTTATCCGAGAGATTTTCAATATAGATGTTCTGGAAAAGAAAGCGAGTAACAAATAATGGCTAAGAAAAAGATTACCATTGCTGCAGGAGCAAATCCCTTTGATAAGTCCGTATCTGCCGCTGAACAAATGTTTGCGCCTCCAGCTACGGACAATGCAGTTCTTAAAGAGGCGAATATACCTAAGGACGATAATTCCGATGTTGGATATGTTGGAGAAGTTGATAATGTTGAACAACAAATCCAACATATCCAACAAGAATCTGAAGCCCCCCAATCGCCTAAGACAAAGAAACGTACCTTTGTCGGTAAGCAGCATATTCATCTTATATTACCCGACCGGCAGGCCGACATCATAAAACAACTAGCTAAAATGACCGGAGTAAGTGTAAATCAGTTCATGAGCCAATCCATAGAAACCCTCTATGAAGAACATTGGAAACCTGTGGTTGAAGTCCTCGAGCAAAATCGACATAAGCTAGGTTTAGATAAACGGACGGATAAAAACCTGTTCAACTAAGGAGCTTGAGCTATGGCCATAGAAAATAAACTAGGGATAAACGACTCACTGGAATTAGCTCGTGAAGAGGAACGCCTAACAAAAAAACGCGCCCTAGAGTTGTACGATAATAAAATTCTGGCTAATTTTGAGGTGGGCACCTTTGCTGGATTAAAAGCAATACACGGCTATTTATTTCAGGATATTTATCCCTTTGCCGGAAAAATGCGCACCGTTAATATAGCCAAAGGTCATTTTCGCTTTGCCCCTGTGCTATATCTGGAGGATGCTCTGCGAAATATCGACAGAATGCCACAGGATACCTATGAGCACATCATCGAAAAATACGTTGAAATGAACGTTGCCCACCCATTCCGTGAAGGAAATGGCCGCAGCACTCGTATTTGGCTGGATGCCATCCTAAAGAACGAACTGGGGCAGGTCATCGACTGGAGTAAAATCGATAAAGAAGACTATCTTTTCGCCATGGAGCGCAGTCCTGTTCGCAATAAAGAAATAATGATGCTGCTAAAAGAAGCGTTGACCAATCATATTGATGACCGACAAGTATATATGAAAGGCATTGATGCTTCCTACAAATATGAAGGTTACAGCACCTACAAAATTGAAGATTTATAAAATCCCGTGTTGGATAAGTTGGATATATTGGATATGTTGAACAACATATCCAATATATCCAACTTATCCAACACCTGTAAGAGGACTTTTTTATGAAACTTCCTATTGGAATTGAAGATTTCGCCATGCTAAGGCAAAATAATTACTATTTTGTCGATAAAAGCCTTTTTATCAAGGATTTACTGGATAGATCACCTAAAGTGCTGGTAATGACACGCCCTCCACGGTTTGGCAAGAGCTTACTTCTGTCTATGCTCAAATACTTCTTTTCATCAGAATACGGCAAAGGAAACCGCCACCTCTTTGACGGCTTGGCTATTGAACAGGCTGGAAGCCCATATATGGATGAACAAGGTGAAAAACCTGTGGTTATGATTTCTCTAAAGGAATGCAGGGGAATTACCTGGGCGCAAATGCTGGAGAATCTAAAAAGTAAAATGGCCGCTCTTTATCAGCAGTATATGTTCCTGATGAAAAATAAAGCGATAAGAGACGTTGAGCGCCGGTACTTCACCGCCATTTGTAATAAGAGCAGCAATACGGCAAGCCTTGAAATCTCTCTACAACAGCTTCTTCAATTTATCAAACAACACTACCATAAACCAGTTGTTTTACTAATAGATGACTATGATATGGTAATTCAACAAGCCTGGGAAAATGATTTTTACACAGAAGCCTGCACCTTTATGGGAAATTTCCTTGGCAGCGCCCTAAAGACCAATCCAGCATTGGATTTTGCCCTGCTGGCCGGTGTATTAGGCATACCTGATAATAATCGTTTCTGTAGCCTTAACAATGTTGTTACCAGCAGTATCGTAAACGAATCGTATTCCACAACCATGGGCTTTACTCGTGATGAAATTACCAAGCTGACCTCTACCTTGGGGCAGAAGCAAAGATTACCTGAAATAGCACAATGGTACGGTGGTTATCACTATGCCGGATTGGAAATTTACAATCCCTGGTCTATAGTAAACTATTTTGCCAACCATTGCCGCTTACAGTGCTACTGGGATATTTCCCTCAACCAAACTATGCTCAAACAGCTTATCCCAAAAGCCAGCCATGGACAACACAACAGATTGTTACAACTGCATGATGGGCAGAATATCACAGCTATTATCGATGAAGGTACTTTTTACGAAGATATTGGCGAAAATGCAGATACGCTTTACACGCTTCTATTAATCGAGGGGTATCTGACTGCTGAATCCATCCAGTGGGGCCCTGCTGGGCAAGAATGTACATTGGCCATTCCAAATAAGGAAGTTCATATATTATGGCAGAAAATATTTCGCCATTTAAGCTAATCCATCTCTTCTAAAAGAGTTGCCAGTGGCAGACGGAGGATAATAGCATATAAAGAGCCTTATTTTCACTGTTGGATATATTGGATATGTTGTTATTGTTGAACAACATATCCAATATATCCAATATATCCAACTCATCCAACACATTTTGAAAGGAACAAACACATGCCTGAAACAAGCAATGAGAAAATACAAGAAGTTGGCCGTAACATACAGGAGAAAGCAGCATTGGTCTGGTCTGTGGCAGATGACCTGGTAGGGGCGTTCAAGCCTCACGAATATGGTCTTGTTGTGCTGCCCATGGCGGTTATCAAGCGCTTCCATGACTGTCTGCTGCCAACTCATGAACGGGTACTGGCAAAATACGAGGAAGTCAAGAATCTGGCCGTGAAGGAGGGCTTTTTGCGCGGTGCTTCCGGCTATCAATTCTATAATACCAGCCCATTCACGTTCAAAACGCTGGTAGCTGACCCGGAGAACATCGAGGACAACTTCAAGGCCTATCTGAACGGCTTTTCGGATAACGTGCTGGATATTCTGGCGCGCATGGATTTCACGTCACAGATTAACCGCATGGTGGAAGGCGGCCTCTTATATCAGGTGATTTCTGACTTCAATTCGGAAAAGGCGGATTTCTCCCCCGAAAATGTCACGGCGGTGGATATGGGCTATATCTTTGAAAACCTTGTTCAACGATTCTCCGAGTCTTATAACGAGGAAGCGGGGGCGCACTTCACCAGCCGGGATATTATCTATCTTATGTGTGACTTGCTGGTGGCCGGGGACAGGAATGCCTTTGAAGAAGACGGCATCAGCAAGACTGTCTACGATATGACCATGGGCACCAGTCAGATGCTGACCTGCATGGAAGAACGCCTCAAAGCGCTGGACAGCGAGGCAGACGTAGATGTTTTCGGTCAGGAGTTCAACCCGTTCACTTTCGGTATTGCCAAAGCAGACATGCTGATTCGTGGGGGAGACCCGGACAATATGCAGTTTGGCGATACGCTCTCGGATGATAAATTCAGCGGTTATGAATTCGACTATATCATTTCCAATCCTCCCTTCGGCATTCCCTGGAAGCGGGAGGAAAAGGAAGTTACTGCCGAGCACAAACAGGGCGCTGCCGGGCGTTTTGCTCCCGGCCTGCCTGCAAAATCTGACGGTCAGATGCTTTTCCTGCTGAATGGCGTGGCCAAGCTGAAGGAAAATGGCCGCATGGCCATTATTCAGAATGGTTCCTCTCTGTTCACGGGAGACGCAGGCAGCGGTCAGTCCGAAATTCGCCGTTACCTCATCGAAAATGACTGGCTGGATGCTATCGTGCAGCTGCCCAACGATTCCTTCTACAACACAGGCATTGCCACCTATGTATGGCTGATTACCAAGGACAAGCCCGAGGAGCGGGCCGGGAAGGTACAGCTGATTGACGCATCAAATTGCAAGGTTTCCCGCCGCAAAAATATCGGTAACAAGCGTGTGGACATCACTACCGCTTGCCGAGACTTGATTGTAAAGCTCTATGGTCAGTATGCCGAAGGCACATTCGCGGGCACGGATGAAAACGATGGTGAAATTATCGTAAAAGCCAAGGTGCTGGATGCCGTGACCTTAGGCTACAACAAAATCACCGTGGAATCCCCGGAATTGGACGAAAATGGGGAAAAGGTGCTGAAAAAAGGCAAGCCTGTTGCCGATACCAAGAAGCGTGACACAGAAAACGTGCCCTTGGAAGAAGATATTGACGCATACTTCAAGCGGGAAGTCCTGCCCTATAATCCTGATGCCTGGATTGACCGCAAAAAGACCAAGGTGGGCTATGAAATTCCCTTCACTCGCACCTTCTATGAATACAAGCAGATTGAGCCTGCTGAAGCTATTGCCAAGCGTATTGAAGAACACGAAAAGAGCTTGATGGCTAAACTCCATGAACTGTTTGGGGGTGAAGCATAATGAAGGCTATAATGCGTGATAAAGCGGAATTGAAGGATAGTGGAATAGATGGCGTAGGAACAATTCCTTATTCATGGGAAATAAACAGAGTTCACTCGTTATTTGACGAAATATCTGAGCGATATGAACAAAATATTGATAATGAATTGCCGTTGCTTTCAGTATCAGAATATTATGGTGTGGCTTCAAGAGCCTCAAAAATAAAAGAAGATGAAATACTCATACGTGCAGAGACACTAGATGGTTACAAAAAATGTAAAAAAGGGGATATTGTTAGCAATATTATGCTCGCTTGGAAGTGTTCGTTAGGTAGAAGTCCTATAGACGGTATAGTTAGTCCTGCATATTGTGTTTATCGTCCACGAAAAAATGTTAATAGTAAATTCTACCACTATTTATTTAGAACAAAAACGTATGGTGATATTTTTAAAGTCAATTCTACAGGATTGATTGAGTCACGCTTACGGCTATATACGCCTAAGTTTTATGTTTTAAATGTTCCCATACCTTCATTTGATGAGCAAAATGCCATTGCCCACTATCTTGATGACCGTTGTTCCAAGATAGATACTATCATTACTGAAGCTAAAGCCAGTATTGAGGAATACCAGGAACTGAAACAGGCTGTTATTTATGAAGCGATAACTAAAGGACTTGATAAGAGTATTCCTATGAAATACAGCGGAAATATTCACATAAAGGATATACCTCTTAACTGGAATTTGGTAAATCTTAAATACTTGTTGACGGATATTGTAGATTGTCCTCATGAAACACCAAACTATGAAGTGGATGGTTCATTTTATGTTATTAGAACAGCCGATGAGGATTTAGGTTTTTTGCGTTCGGATGATAATATGTATCGTCTTAATGAAGAAGAATATAAAAATAGAATTAGACGATTATCACTAAATAAGGATGACATCGTATATGGCAGAGAAGGTGAACGCTGGGGGCTTGCTTGTCTAGTTCCAGAAAACGATAAATACTGTTTGGGGCAACGTATGATGCAATTTAGGTGTGATACTAAAATTGTAGAACCTAGATTCTTAATGTGGGCATTAAACTCCCAAGGAACAAGAATGCAAGGTGTTGTAGATACTATTGGAAGCACCTCTCCTCATGTTAATATATCTACTATTAGAAATTTCCAAATTCCATGCCCTAGTATAGAAGAACAACGAAAAATTGCTAAGTATATAGATGATAGAACCTTTAACATAGATTCTATTATTTCCGAAAAGCAATCCCTTATTGCAGACCTGGAAGCCTACAAAAAATCCTTGATTTACGAGGTAGTAACCGGCAAGCGGAAGGTGGTGGCTTGATGGCTAAGGTTAATATCCGTAATAGCACAGTAGATTTTCTCGTTTTCACCAAAGACAGCGGCGCAGGCTCCATCGAAGTGCGTGTGCAGGACGGTGATGTGTGGCTGACACAGAAGGCTATGGGAGAGCTCTTTGATATTGACCGTAGCGTTGTTGCCAAGCACTTGAAGAAAATCTATACGGATGGGGAACAGGATGAGAGTTCAACTTGTGCAAAATTTGCACAAGTTGCCGATAATTGCAAAACCTATCAGTATAAGTTCTACTCTTTGTCAGCCATTATCGCCGTTGGTTACAAAGTAAACTCCCAGCGGGCTATCCAGTTCCGCCAGTGGGCTACCAAGGTGCTGGACACCTTTGCCAAGCAAGGTTATGTGCTGGACAAGAACCGCCTTGTCAATGGGCAGATTTTTGACGAAGACTATTTTGACCACTTGATTTCCGAGATTCAGGAGATTCGAGCCAGTGAGCGGCGTTTCTATCAGAAAATAACGGACATCTACGCTACGGCGGTAGATTATACGCTGGACAGCAAGACCACCCGGGATTTTTTTGCCACAGTGCAGAATAAGATGCACTATGCCGTTCACGGCAGTACAGCGGCAGAGCTTATCATGGATAGAGCCGACCATAAGAAGGAGCACATGGGGCTGACTTCATGGAAAAACGCCCCGGATGGAAAAATCGTCAAAGCTGACGTGTCAATCGCTAAGAATTACCTGGCTAAAGAAGAAATGCACGAGCTTAACGAGATTGTCACCATGTATCTGGACTACGCCACCCGTCAGGCCCGCCGTCATATTCCCATGACAATGGCTGACTGGGCAAGCAAATTGGACGCTTTCCTGCAATTCAATGACGCGGAAATTCTTCATGACAAGGGCAAAGTGTCAGCGGCCATTGCCAAAGCCTTTGCGGAAAGCGAGTTTGAGCAGTACCGGGTATTGCAGGACAAGCACTATGTCAGCGATTTTGATAGGTTAATGCAGGAAGCTGACAATTAGACAAATAGCCATATTGTTCTTTCTGTGAGGATATTGTGAGAAAATGGGGTGGTAATTCAGTCACAACCTGTGACTGAATTGATTTGTCCCCCAACCTGGGGGACAAATGGACAAAGCAATGATATTGTCTTTATGAAAAGTACAATACAAAAAACAGGTTAAGTAGGTGATAGCAGTGGCAGAGAATGAGAAACAGTTTGAAGCAAATATAGAAGAATGCCTGATAAGCCCTGCAGGGGGCTATCAGCAGGCGGATGATTCCGGCTATCGCGATTCCATTGATATGGCGCTGGATATAAAAACGCTGGTGCGATTCGTAAAGACCACCCAGCCTTTGGTATGGCAACGTTTTGAGAAGCAGTGCAATTCTGACCCATTGCGAAAGTTTTACAAGTGCTTTGAAGATGCGGTGCAGGCCGATGGTCTTGTTTCTGTCCTGCGACATGGCTTTAGGCACCGTGGAATGGATTTCAAGGTCTGCTATTTCAAGCCAGAATCTACCCTCAATGACCTGGCAGTGAAGCATTACAAGCAGAATATCTGCCAGTGTATCCGTCAGTGGCATTATTCGGCGCAGAATAATAACAGCGTGGATATGATGTTGGCCATCAACGGCATTCCTCTTGTGGCCATCGAACTGAAGAACCAGCTCACCGGCCAGAATATCGACAATGCCAAGACCCAGTGGATGTATGACCGGGATTATCGGGAACCGGCCTTTAAGCTAAATCACCGCATTCTCGCCTTTTTTGCCGTTGACCTGTATCAGGCAGCCATGACCACGGAATTGAAGGGAGCCAATACCTTTTTCCTGCCTTTCAATCAGGGGAGCAATGGAGCAGGCTATAACGGTGGGGCTGGCAATCCCCAGACGGAGAACGGGGATTATGTTACGGGCTACATTTGGAAGAATGTGCTGCAAAAGGACAGCCTGCTTGATATCCTGCAAAAGTTTGTGAACTTCCAGGGAAATCGATTGATTTTCCCTCGCTATCATCAGCTGGATGTGGTGCGGAAGCTAATTTTTGATGTGCGGGAATACGGCTCAGGCCGTAATTACCTGATTCAACACTCGGCAGGGTCAGGTAAGTCAAACTCCATTGCCTGGACAGCTTACCGGCTGGCCTCCCTGCACAATGCCGACAATGAGCCTATCTTTACTTCGGTGGTCATTGTGACAGACCGCCGCAATCTGGATGCCCAGTTACAGGAAACCATTATGGGCTTTGACCATACCATCGGCAGCGTGGAAACCATTGGGGAGAAGAAGACCTCCCAAGACCTCAAAAAAGCCATCAATGCCGGGAAGCGGATTATCGTCACCACGTTGCAAAAGTTCCCAGTGATATATGAAGAAGTCAAGGACACTGCTGGAAAGCGGTTCGCCATTATCGTGGATGAAGCACATTCTTCCCAGACCGGCAGCTCGGCCATGAAGATGAAGGTGACTTTGGCCGATAAGGCTGATGCCCTCAAAGAATATGCTGAGCTGGAAGGCAAAGCCGAAGAGGAACTTTTGGATAACGAAGACCGGCTGGTGCAGGAAATGATTGCCCATGGCCGTCATGATAACCTGTCCTTTTTTGCCTTTACGGCTACGCCTAAGGAAAAGACTTTGGAGCAGTTCGGCACGGAATACGAGGATGGTTCTTTCCATCCCTTCCATATCTACTCCATGCGGCAGGCCATCGAGGAAGGTTTTATCCTGGATGTGCTGGCCAACTACACCACCTACAAGACCTGCTATCAGATTGCCCGGAACGTGACGGAAAATCCTGATGTTCCCCAATCCAAGGCCTTGAAGCTCATTCGGCGTTTCAGTGAACTTCATCCCTACAATATTCAGCAGAAGTCTGCTTTGATTGTGGAGACTTTCCGCGAAGTCACCAAACACAAGATTAAGGGTAAAGGCAAGATGATGGTGGTGACCTCTTCGCGACTGGCAGCGGTGCGGTATTTCCATGAAATCAAGCGGTATCTAAAAACACATAATTATCATGATATCGAAATCCTCGCCGCCTTCCCCGGCAGCATCAAAGACCCGGAGGATGCTAGCGATAAGGAATATACTGAAAGCGGTCTCAATGTGGATGCCGCCGGAAACCATGTTTCTGAAGCACAGACCAAGCAAGTTTTCCATGATGAGGGCCATATCCTTATCGTGGCCGAGAAATATCAGACCGGCTTTGATGAACCGCTGCTGCATACCATGATTGTCGATAAAAAGCTCAAAGGTGTAAAAGCGGTGCAGACCTTATCCCGTTTGAACCGTATCCACCCGGATAAGGAAGACACCTATATTCTCGATTTCGTCAACACTAAGGAAGATATTTTGGCAGCCTTCCAGCCTTTTTATCAGGAGACTTATCTGGAAGAAGAGCTGAATACCGACCTCATCTACAAAGTGCAGAAGATGCTGCGAGATTACAAAATCTATGACGATGTTGGAGCCGGGTGAAAATCGCCATTATGGGTCAGGAGATTTTAGCCAAAATC